>Ga0181421_1000229_pt1 | contig 16101 bp, 14 predicted proteins | sample 44SPOviralmetaG_FD_130146 | JGI IMG/M metagenome (GOLD analysis project Ga0181421, IMG submission 130146) | Marine viral communities from the oligotrophic San Pedro Time Series (SPOT) site, San Pedro Channel, CA, USA - 44 SPOT_SRF_2013-06-19 | ecosystem: Environmental > Aquatic > Marine > Strait...
ACTTCCGGTTGTAGTATCATCAAGCGAGAAAGATATATCGAAAGTAGCTCCTTCATTTACTGAAAGATCAGTATTAGTTAGTGATTGTATTGTCGGGTTAACGTTATTCACTGTCAACTCAAACGAAGCAGTCGTCGCATATCCTCCTGCACCATCATTTACGTCAATATAAATTGTATAATTAGTTGAAGTAGTTCCACCTTCACTCCAATCTGCTCTTCCTATTATCTTTGCGTATCCGGGTAAGTCGGTGATTCCATAAATATTCAAACTATAATCACTTATAGTTTGTAAGTCCGATGAAATACTCCAAGTATAATTATTAGTAGTTTGTAATGACAACGATATATCATAATTAATGTCTTCGTTTTCATTTCTTGAAATATCATTTATAGTATTTATGATTGGATCCACATTATTAACTGTCAACTCAAACGAATCAGTCGCATATCCTCCATTACTGTCATTTACAAAGACGTCGATCGTATAAATACCAGACATATCCCATCCCGGCACTCCGAATATCTTTGCGGTTGTTAAATCTATTCTTGATATACTCAAGGATGTATCCCAATTTGGATCATCATTACTAATATCAACACCATTTTCGTCTTTTATTGCAATAGTCCATATATAATTACTGGCTATAGCGATTGTTGTTGTGTTTAGTGATATGTCATAATCGATTTGATCACCTTCGTTCCTTGAAATATCGTCTATAGTATTTATGATTGGATCCACGTTATCCACTGTCAAATTAAAGGAAACATCACTTATTCCATTGAAACCATCATTTATTGTTACTGTAATGGTATAATTAGTACTAACATCCCCACCCGCCTTCCAATCTGGTCTTCCTGTTATTTGACCAAGATTATTGATACTTAAATCATATCCAGAAATACAATCTAATGTAGGGTTACTAGATATATCCCACATATAATCGGATATATTACTTCCAATGGTTGTTACAACTAATGAATCTTCTACATAATTACTTATATCACTATATTCATCTATTGTAATTGTAGATTGTAATAAAGTAAAGGTTGGGTTAACATTGTGTACAGTCAATTTTAAATCTATTTCTGCTTGTGTACCAAAATTATCAGTCATATCAACAGTAATGATATACTCTTCCGACTCATTTTTACCAGCACTCCAATTGGGTGTCCCGGATATCCTAAAAACTGATATTCCATCAGATAAATCGATGGAATTATAGCTTATTTCTCCCAAGAAACTTGGACTGCATGTTAACGTCCAATTATAAGGTAATTGAGTACCCGATCCTGTTAATTCGTATGAAAAGTCTATATTCTCGTCTATTTCGCTACTAGTATTCGACCGAATATTATTATTATTTCTTATTTCTAATGGCGAATTATTAACTGTTAAATCAAATGAGACACTGTAGATTCCGTCCATATTATCATCTACACTCACAGTAACAATATATGAGCCCGAAGCATCCCAATTCGGTGTTCCTGTTATTATACCATTATCATCGATATGCAAATCATTAGTTAAATAAGATAAATCAGGCTCACTATAAATATTCCATGAATAATCTGATATGGTTTGTCCATTAGTATTTTTACTCATATATAATACATAATTACTTATGTCGGTACCTTCGGTTGCAGAAACATCGCTTGAGTATAAAGTAAAGGTGGGGTTGACATTAATCACAGTCAACTCAAAAGAAGCGGTAGTATGTCCTTGTTCCCCATCACTTACATCAACATAAATTATATGATTTCTACCCCCTTCGCTCCAATATGCTCTTCCTGTTATGTTTGCATATCCATCCGATCCGTCTATTCCACTAATATCTAACATATTACCAGATATACATTGTAATTCTGATGAAATACTCCAAGTATAATTACCAGTAGTTTGGAATGATAACGATATATCATAATCGATAGGTTCATCTTCCTTCCTACTAATAGTAGGTATTGTGTTTATGATTGGATTCACGTTAACCACTGTCAACTCAAACGAAGCGGTCGCTTCTCCTCCGTGACCATCGCTTACATAAATGTAAATTGTATGATTTCTTGATATGTCACCCCCTTCGCTCCAATCTGCTCTTCCTTTTATATTTGCATATCCGAGTGATCCGTCTATTCTACTAATATCTAACATATAACCAGATATACATTGTAATTCTGATGAAATACTCCATGTATAATCACTAGATATCTTGGTTGTCGCGTATATTAACGATATATCATAATCGATATCTTGGTTTTCATTCCTACTAATAGTGTTTATTGGATTTATGCTTGGATCTGTGTTGTAAACCGTTAACGTGAACGAAATGTCGTCTTTACCTTCGCCCAATAATCTACTATCCTCTACATGTAAAAATACTGTATATATTCCCGACGCATCCCAATGAGGCGTACCTGTTAATTCTGCATAGGAAGTGCCTGTTACATTTGGATGAAAATTTAAGCATAAATCAACCTCATTATTTTCATTATCAATAAACGAAATATCCCAACTATAATCTGGAACAGTATTTTCAGAAAGATCAATCCTTTGTTCAAAAGGCACCCCTTCCTTTGAAGTTATATTTTCAAACAAATATATACCTCCACTAATAGTTTTTATTATTGGTCTCCTCAGGATCTTTATATCGAGTGTCTGAGTAACACCAATATTAAATGCTTTTCCGGTCTCCGCGTCTATTCGTGTATCCGGATCATTATCAATTACGTGATATGTAAAGGTATCAAATCCAATCGAACCTTCATACGGAGTATATTTGATAAAATGTGCGTAGTTTGCAATTCTATAACTCAAATCAGAATCACTTATATCATAAGAACCATCTGTTAATTTGCCAAGCATTGGAAGACTATCAATTATAAATTCAAAAGACGCAGAATTTGCTGTATCAATATCACTAGCTGATAAATCTATTGTCACGGTATATTCACTACCTTTATATGTTTCAGATACACCTATATATTTTTTACCATTATCCACTACAATGATATCGTTATTAGTAGATACACTAATATGATTCACTATGATTGGAGTATCATTCACAGCACTAATATCTAAGAATATTGTTGCAGGGCCAGCCACCATTCCACCCATGGTTGTGAGTATAACAGAGAAAAAGTCCAGTCCATTATAATCCGCAGGGGGTGTGTAATATATTTTTTTACCGATTGAATTTGGATTGGCAATAGTTCCATTATAAGGCCCTGCTACTAATGTATATTTGATGTTATTATACAAATTGTCATCATTATATGGTAGGTTTATCTCAAAAGCCGGTGTTGATATTCTTGGTGCTCCACATTTCATAGTAATATCTTCAAGTAGTTCTCCACTGGGTAATATATGATATCTGTCATTTTGATTAACAATATTTACAATTTCCTCCGCTGTAATCGATGAAGGTGTAACTACGTGAACATTGTATTTGAGTGATGTGGTATGTGCTGGAGATATAGTTATCTCCATAGCAGCAGACAGTGATGCGTCCCAGTAATCACGTAACATTTTATCTATCAACGTATCACCACTATTTAGGGTATCTACATGAGTATCTAAAATTACACCACTTGGTGACGTTATACGCATTACTGGAATAGTTATTTCATCATGACAGTTATCGTTTCCATTATCTCTTTCCAAAGTTACATATACATTATCCAGCGTGATGTTAGGAAATGCAATAGTGAAATCAATATTCTGCTTAATACCCCACATTCCATCATATTCGACGTATAAATCTTCATTCAAATTTAGAGATATATCCCATACAGAAATAATACCATAATAATTATAATCTAGGTAAGCCTGTTCTACATTTTTTAATCCATTGTATCCGTTCCGTCTTTTTTGATTTATATCATAAGGAAATGGTTTACAACACCCTGTATTTGAATTATAATTTTCGGTCTCTCGTTTCTTGAATATGTAATCTTCGTAAGATTTTGTAAGATCTTTTACTATAAACAGTTTTTGGTCACAACATGCATTAGATGTGGACGTAGACGTTGACCTTGCTGTTGAGTATAAATTACCAAAATCTGGATACTGGTCGTAGGATAAATTCGTATTATTTATTAATATGTTTTCTAACAACCTACTTTTGGCACTAGACATACCAATAACTCTAGCAGGGGGTTTATTACACAACCTTTCATATGTTCTATCTGCGGGTTGTATAGGCTGTACCCAATTATTATATATATGTTTAATATTGGCTCTATTACAATCTATATCTGGATGTACCAAGGATTCGTCGGGCGTAGATCGTTTCCACCCTTTTCGTCTATTTCGGACAATAAACGACATATTATATTATATAGTTGTATAATATAATATGCTTACGCAGGAAATCATCGTTGGGTTATTATTCTTACTAGGAATAATATGTTTAACATTTACTTTTGTGCGTTTTTATTCGAACAACATCAAAAAATACAAACTTGATTCTACAAAAAAACTAAGTGAAAAGAATACTTGTGATAGCTGTTTTGCTCCGATAATGCAGTAGGATTATTGAAGAAACTACTCTTCACAAAGATTTAGTTCTATTTTTGGTTCTTTTTTGTATAATCGGGTTTGTACTATCGCTTTTCGTTCAATTGATGAAAGTTGAAAAAAATCACAAAAATATTCATCGCATATGTTTTCAAATGAAAAACCTGGAATATTTTCAAAATCTGGAATAAAATCATATATACTTTTATCTAAAAAGCGCATCCGATATTGAGTACTTGTATACAAAAACTGTATGGATTTCAAATTCAATAAAATAGACAACTTTTTTAAATAATCGTTTTTACCAAAAAAAATCAAATTTCCACGATTAGCAACTCCAATTAATCCACTTTCATCATAATAAGGGAATCCATATACAGAATGTGCTAAAACCAATTTCGGTAATCCCAAACAATAGAATGGACCGGGTTTTGATGACCAACAATATTTTATTAAAGGAACACCATTATTTAAAGTACAACTTTTTATGTTTTTGTAACAATATTTTTGTGTATATAAATCTGTAAACACAAATTTACGGGCTGGTAATGGTGATGTTATAATGTATTTTGATAAAGACCCATAGCGTTCGCTATATTCTGATAGTTTATTCAATATACTGATGTTTTTCATCGGGATTGACCTAAAAGGTACAGACAATCTATGTTCTACATATTCACCAGTAACATTATCCATAATAGGTAAAACGAAATCTGTTGGATTTTTTTGTAACAAAAACATCGTACATGGTATTTGCACCTTTTTTGAAAAAATTTTATAGCTCTCATAGGAGCTATAACACATCATTTTGTGTATTTTGTATTGAGTAAGTGTAGAATATAGATTTGATTCATCATATTTTAACCAGGTGGCTGGAACAATAACACACATGTAGCCTCCTTCTTTTAACAAATCTAAGGATTTATCCAAAAAAGAACGCCAAATAGGAACCCAATTTGTTTTTGATCTTTTTTTCCTAGGTAGTGTTTTTAAACCATTCAGGTTGTACGGTGGATTACTTACAATTACATCAAATTTTGTCTCTGGTGTATACAATAAAAAATCAATATCGTCGATATTAGCGTTCAATCCAAAGGTTTCTTTTAAATTCGGAATAAATAAAGGATTAGTCTCGACCATATAAATATTGTTTTTACATATTTCATCGCGTGGTTTATTCAATTCTTTTGTAAGCTTGTCTACAATACCTTTAGATATGGCTCCGTTACCACTACCAGGATCTAACCATTTCAAAGAATCGTCTGTAAAAACATTTTCAGGTAACAAACTTATTAAATCATTGACCAAGTCTTCAGGAGTTTCTACAAAACCAAACAATTCTTTTAAATTTCCATGCATTTATATTTATTAAATTTTTTCATTTTTTAATCAAAACGAATATGAACACCAGAAGGGGCAGGCATTCCTCTTAGGTTGCGAACTCCACCTACATGACAATCATCATCGCTTTCATCTTCTGGTTTATAATCCGAATCTGAATCCGATTCAATGTGTTTCTTGCACTTAGTATTCTTAAGACTTAGTAGTGTAGTTGCTACGGAAAGTCGTTCATCATCACTGTCTTCAGATTCTCCATCGGAAGGTACATATTCCGAATCATTGTCGCTTACACAACTTTCTGATTCGTTCGAATAGATCGAATGGGTTTCTTCATGTTCATCACACACTTCGTATTTAGTAGATCTCGTATTAACCATATTAGTTATAGTACAAAAGTAGAGTATATTTAAATATATTTCAATTTTTATTAAATATATCAAATCTTTAATATATAATAATTTCCTACTTAAAGGTTTTTTTTCGTTTTTTTGGGTAAAAGTTTTTTGGGTTTTTCATTTTTGGACATTTATTTTTGTCCATTTTTGATATTTGCCATTTTTTTTTCCAAAAAAAAACAAAAAAAACAGTTGTGACTGAAATGTAGGTCCTTGTATTTCAACCCTCATTTTTCCCCTTTACATAAAATTTCCCCGATTTTTCACCTTTTCCATTTTTCATTTTCGGCCGAAATTTGACATGAGATCTCATGTCACTATTTCGGCCGAAAAAATGCCTACATCGTTAGTGTACACATTATTTATTAATGCAAATTTCTCTCTACATGGCCGAAAACCTTCATGTCAAAAATCGGCAATGCATATCATGTAGGCATTCAAAAATAGAATCGGACATTTTTTGTGACTGATGATTTTTTAATGATGTATATTATATAAAGACAACAATGAATAAAATAGCAATGTCCTACAAGTTTTCGTGTGAATGTTGCGATTTTTATACAGATTCACGTAGTAAATATAATATGCATTTAAATACTAAAAAACACAAGAAAAACTTTGATGCGACTACTAGCACAAACACTGAATATGAATGCGATATTTGTAACCGGATATATAAAACGCGCCAAGGTTTGCGATATCACCTCGTAAACGTCTGCAAAAACATCAATAATATAGAAAATAAAGTTGAAAAAATAATGGAGACCAACAATGAAATATTACAAACAAACAAAAAACTTTTGAAAGAAAACGAAGATATCAAAGAACAGTTGAAAAATAATAAACCAACACAAATTAATAATAACTTTAATTTAAATGTATATTTAAATCAAACATGTAAAGACGCCGTAAATCTTACTGACTTTTTGCAACAGATCACAGTAGAAAGTGAGGATATTGAAACATTGAAAACAGAAGGTGTCGAAAAGAGTATTATAAATGTAATGGTTTCTGCATTAAAAACTTTGGGTGAATTTCAACGACCTATTCAATGTACTGATTTAAAGCGCGAAATCGTTTATGTGAAAGATGAAGACAACTGGGAAAAAGACAATGATAAAAAAATGCTCACCGATGCGATTTTGAAAATACGAGATAAACATATTAAATCAATCACTCAATATGACACACCTATAGACGACGAGTATCTACAATTACATCAAAATGTTTTGGCTGATATAAAAACCAAGAAAATATCTAGTCAAATTCTTACTGAAACTACTATATCTAGAGGGGGAACCTAGGTCCCCCCTCAAAATTGAAATTCAATACTACAATAATTATGTAAATAGTAATGAATTAAAAATGAACAATCTAAAGAAAAATATTAGGAAACAAATCCTTCTCAAATTTCCAGTAAAAACAATCATGCGGAATATCTTGAAGGGGTCTAAAGCATTCACAATAATGTCATTTCTCTACATTGTTGTTTTCACTATTTGTCTTTTACTACTATATAAACATTTCCGTGAAAACAAGAAACATTATTCACAAACAGGAAAATCAAATACAATCCATGTTCAGGATGAACAAAAGAACTTGTCTTTACAAATTAAGAATCTGAATCAGGATATATATAATATTGAAGTCAAAATTAATAAAATAATAATTATCTTAGAGAAAAATAATAGTTTGTGTGAGGGCGATCTAGGTCCCCCCTAAAAAACATATTTACCCCAACTGTGACCTCTACCTAATTCAAAGTCACTAGTTCCTAGTTCTTTTACAATATTCCACGTTTTGGCTTCAAGCCATGCTTGATTTGGTCCGTTATTCCAATGACGTATTAGGCTCGTATTTTTGATTGTATCATCTAATATTACCATAGTGTCCTTATGCGCAAGTGGCTTGCAGTTTATTATATCACCTTTTGACACTTCGTATGTATGTCCACCGTCAATAAAAATAACGTCAAACTTGATATCATTTTTCGATGCAAACTCCGGCACTGTTTTCAGACTATCCCCTTTTATCAAAGTGTGTCTACCACGGAATTTCTCGTCAATAAACCTTTTCCCTACATTGACACAATTGTATTGACCAATATCAAAACTAGTAACATAGATGTTTGGGTTTGTTTGTAGAAATAATTCAGAAGAATGTCCTGCGTTAAATCCTATTTCCATAACATTTTTAACATTATCATCTTGTACAATATTTTTCAAAAAGTCTACTTGACCTTGTATTTGTGTTGAATAGCCGTCCATATTCATTTTTTCTCTGTTTTCGTATAGTTCGTCTAATGTGCTTGCGTTAACCATTTTTATGTTATACAATTAAATAATATATTACATTATTTAACTAATTTATTCAGCAGCCCAAAAATTGAAATAAAGCAACCCTTTAAATGTAATCATAAACAAAATGAATATTTTGTCTGTGTATTATCTTTATTCATATTCCTACTATTATGAAAACCTATTTAATAGTACTAATTTTGTACCGACACCAAGTTCTATTCCCAACACCACTAATAGTTACAGTGGATTACTAAATGATACATATGAACCAAGTAAAATGCCTACTACATATTCCAATCCAACTCCAATCCCGACCCCAGCCCCGACTACAGTCCCAGCTTCAGCCCCCACTACAGTTCCGACCCCAGTTCCGACCTCAGCCCCGAGTGTAATCTCGACTACACAACCACTTATAAGCACTCGTAACACTAATCAAATATCTGGATCTGATCGGGTTTTTCCATCGCTGGGATATTCTCTTGTATGTTTTCCACTAACTGCGCGCTTTACTTTTACTAACTTGTTTTACCATGTTGTGTGTGTTTTTGCTACAGTAGTAGGTGGAAGAATCTTCGTCTCTTAAAAATAATTTAAACATAAAACTATATTCATAACAATATGAAAATATTGTTATTAATTAATTTTTTTTCTGTTGGTTCGTGTTTTTTACAAAATAGATGTGAAAAAAAAACTAAATCTTCATTGTATGCATACAACTCATTTGTAGATTGGTCTATAGACGAATATGATGATGACATTCAATTATTAGAACATGAAGATGCAATCCAAATATTAACAGCTTGGGAAAAATTATCTCAATGGAAAAACGAAGAAATTAAAAAATATATGCATATTGCTAAGATTGAAAATCCAGATGATATTTTTTTAGGTTATACTCCTTTGCACAACTCACAAAGAAAATTAATATATCTTTTTCATTCAAAACTTAGTGTAAAAGACACTGGTCCTTATTTAACAGTTTTATCTGGCATATGTTGTCCTCATGACAGTACCTTATTTAAGAGCAAACACTTTAAAGAAACATTGGAGAGACAATTAACAATCTTACCTATTGATTTTACGCCACTTATGAACGATCCGCGCTTTGGATTATCATGGTCATTAGATAACCGAGAACCACCTGCCTTACCACCTTCTTGATAGTTTAGATCATTTTTTTTCACTACATAATATATACATTAATTATATGCGGTATGCTTTAGAATTATTTTCTGGTACAGGCTCGTTCAAAAAGGTATCAGGAAAAAGACCCTTTAATTACGAAGTGATTGGTGTCGACGTAGATCCATCTTCGAATCATGACATACTGGTAGACGTAAGTAAATGGGATTTCAAAAATGATAAAAGATTACCAAAGTCGTTTCATTACATCCACGCTTCTCCTCCATGCATAAGTTTTACCTTATTAAACGCAATGTTCAAACAACCTCATCGCGATGTCAAAAACGGTACATTGAAACCATTAACAGAAACAGGACGATTGGGTGACAAGCTTTTAAACAAAACGATGGAAATTATTGAATATTACACGAAAAAAAATCCAAATTTAAAGTTTTCTATAGAAAATCCTCGCGGCTTTATGCGAAAAATGCCCATTCTTAAGAATGACCCCTCCATATATCGAACAACGACTTCGTATTCGAAATATGGCTTTACCTATAGCAAACCTACTGATTTTTTTACAAATTTTCCTCTAAAGTTAAAAGCGGTTGATACCGTCAAAAGTCCTAGCAAAACACGGAAACTAGGAAAGTTACAATACAGTACGGGTATGAAGGTGAAGGGTCAATCCAAAGAAACATTATACAGAATACCACCACGACTGATTTATTCTATTTTGAAACAAGCAGGGGGAACCTAGGTCCCCCTTACCCCTCATGTGTGCTAATTTTCTTTCAAGGAGGAGGCTTGGGGGAACCTAGGTCCCCCCTGTTTTTTTGGTTCATTTAATAAATATTCATTTAAGTTTTCTCCCTCGACACATTTATTATAATCATTTAATAAATATTGACATACATTTGTATTTGAATATTTATTTACGCATTTCAAATAATCATTTAAAAATTTATTGCATGAGTTTGAAGACATCTTTTTTAATAGTACCAAGCTTTATTTTTATTATGATTCAGTTAAAATTATTTAAAAATTATCTTCGAAAAAAGATTCCCCAGCGTTGAACAAAAACCCCATAAAGAAATATCTCACCCAAGGCAATAAACCTATCAAAAAAAGAAATGCACCAAAATACTGCTCTTTTTGTAAATCCTCAAATGGTTTTGTGTTTTTCTTATTATTTTTTACCACTAAATAATAACCTATTCCACAAAAAAATAACGAAAATAATCCAACTAACATAATTGCCAATGCCCCACCTAAAAATGCACCCGCTCCGCCCGCAAACGCAAATTTAAAAAAATTTATGAACCCTTTTTTATTTTTTTTAGCCATATTTATACTATATTAATAGTTTTTTTTCATTTATGTTAAAGGAGACCTAGGTTCCCCCAAGCCCCCCTCGTTGAAAGAAAATTAGCACACATGAGGGGTAAGGGGGAACCTAAGTTCCCTCTGTTATTTTTCTCTAATAAAACGTTTGAATGTAATTTTGATATTGTCTTTTGAAGTATCTTCGACGACGTGTGTATATTCGTTGTCTTCTACAAATTTAACGTTACAAGCGAACGATAAGTCACTAAGTGAAGGGAAAAAAGCGTCACAAGAATAATCTCCTGGAATTTGTGTAATATAGATGTTATCCACATCTCTTTCTAGAAATAAATTATAAATAGATGACCCACCTATTACCCATACTTCGTCGAAGTTTTGCGTTTTAAGATAATCAATTACCTCATCGTATGAAAAAAGTAGTAGTCCTCCGTCTTCTACACAATAGTGACGGTTATTCGATAATATAATATTTTTACGTTTAGGTAAAAGCCTACCTATGCTATGATAAGTATTTCTGCCCATAATTACAGCATTATTTCCAGATCCTTTAGTGAGTTTTGAGAAATATTTCAAGTCTGAAGGAATATTCCATGGGAGTAGGTTATTTTTTCCGATTCCCCTTCGCTCATCCATTGCTACAATAATATTCATAACTGAATTGTTGTATATTATATTATCGGTTTCTTTATAAATAGTTTTATAGGGGGAACCAAGATTCCCCCAAGACCCCCCTCCTTTGTTAAGGGTTAGAAATGATTTCAGCATCAAGGAGGGGGGTCTTGGGGGAACCTAGGTTCCCCGCTAGGTTCCCCCGCTGCGTTAATCACCAATTAATAGAATGTAAATTTATTATATTGAATGAAAACTTTAATTTATGAATTGTTTAGCGGGGTTGGATTTTGCAATCAACTGTTTTCATTAGAAACAGCAATATACCTAGCAAACATTACTAATAGGAAGTTGATATTGTTGATTCGTTATCCATTATGCCATGTAGGGTCGTCATCGTGGGAATATGGCAAATTCTTAGATTTTTTTAGTAATGATTATTTAAAGTTTTTACCAAATGGGATAGACACTTATTATGGAAATGTACCTAACTACATAAATAATATTATAAAAGATAACACTTTGTGCGAAACATTGTATTTTCAAAACATATTTTCACAAATTGGAATAATAGACAAAGAGTTGGATATTGCGGATAATCAACAGGCAATTAGCGAATTTCTACACCATAGGAAGAAATGTGTTATGGATTTTAAGAGTTATACCAAAGATTACATATATATAAATAAGAGTAATGCAGCGAGGTGTTTTTACAACTTTTACACTACGCAGCAAAATTATAGGACAATGTCAATGATATGCGAATCGCTTACTCATTTACAGCCGTCTTTTTACCACGTTTTCAATAAGTTGAAGTTGCCAAAGAACTATATAGCGATACATTTTAGATTCGGAGACCGGAAGCATACCAAACGCGATATCGATAGAAATAGTGCGAGATTTTGCGAACCCTTATGTAAACTGATAGGGCAGTTAAATTTAGAGAAGTTACCACTAGTGATCATGTGCGATCGTGAAGATGCTGAGTTATTGAATAGATTGAAATCTAATTACGAAATTATATATACAACAGATATTATCAAAGACATAAATCTCAAAAAAAATTTTCAAGATTTTACCAGAACCGAATTGCTAGATTTTTTAATACAAAAAAATATATGTGATAAGTCGGATATATTCATAGGTCATGACGGTAGTACAGTTTCAAATTACATAAATTATATGCAATATTTGAACAACAAGCCATATTATTATTATTTGGATAAGGTCATTAAATATAATTATTTGAACTACTCTTGGAAACTCAATGGTTTTGTGGGAGGGAACATAAGTTTCCGAGTATTTTTTGCGGACAATATAGTTCGGAATGATTCGGTATTGATAACCTTGACAAACGACGGATACATGGAACTGACAGAAAATCTATTAATATCATTAAAACGATTGAACATTGAACAAAAGCTTAAAATCTATTGTATTGGTGAAAAGGCGTATAATTTTTTCAAGGAAAAATACACTCACAATGACGTAATACAAATAGATATTAATGAAGATTATTTGAAGAATTGGGTGGAATACAAGTCAGCACAAAATCCGGACGTCGAAGGAAAGAAAAAGTGGGCAACATTAACCTCTTACAAGATGTATGCAATCAATAGCGAACTTACTCAAAACAAGGATGTAATCTTTACGGATGGGGACATTGTATTTGAAAAGGATCCAATAGCGTATTTAAGCGACAATATTAAATCAAACGATTTGCTGATTCAAAACGACAACAGCAGTTATGAAAAACGGTGTATGTGTACGGGTCTCTTTTATATGAAATCGAACGAATTAACAAAAGAAATCACCAATTTCGATATAATTAGTGAAAACATAGACTCTTTTACGAACGATCAACAATATTTGAGAAGGTTCGAACATAAAATGAAGGTGGAATACTTAGATTTGAACTTGTTCCCAAATGGTTTGTACTATCGGCAAAACAAACCACCTTCACCGTATTTGATTCATTTTAATTACGATGTTGCAGAACAGAAAATAAAACGTATGAAAAACTTCAACAAATGGTATTTGGACGAGTCTGTAGAAAATGCACCCCCTAAACTTACATCTACAAGTGGTACAATAAGACGTACTACTAGTGCACCACCTTTAAAGAAATTAGAAATAGACAGGCTAGATTTGCCTTTAACCAAGTACATTGAGGCGGAGGGTCATAAAATTAGGCAAGGCTACATTACACAAGTTCAGAAGCACGAAGAACTGTTCTTATCAAATATAGATAAAACAATACATAATGTATTAGAAATAGGGTTTTTAGCGGGTCATTCCGCAGAAATGTTTTTGAAAATGAATTCATATGTGAATGTTACTAGTATCGAACTAGGGGCATTCCAAAGTGTTGCGTGTGGTAAGAAATACATTGACAAAAATTACCCCAAAAGACACACTCTGTTGAAGGGAGATTCTAAGGAAATAGTACCAATCTTTGTAGAAAACACAAATATAAAGTTTGACATAATTTTGATCGATGGTTCATACGAAGAGAAGACGGTTCGTGCAGACATAATGAATTGCAAGGCTTTGGCACATGAGAATACGTTGTTGATTATAAACAATGTATTGATGAATGGAAGGTGGATAAAATACTGGAACCAATGGCCTACGAGCGTATCGAAAGAGTTGATTGCGAGTAAGGTACTTACATGTAAGAAGTATATGGATGTGGATGTGGGTAGGGGGACGTTGTTTTGTAAGTACTAGGTGAAACCTAGGTTCCCCCTTACCCCCTCCTTTGTGCTAGGTTAATCTCGTTTTTTGTTATGATTTGTTTCAAGGAGGGGGGCTTGGGAGAACCTAGGTTCCCCCGTTTATAAACCTATGGTATATTTGTCTCATCATATTTTCTCCTTTGCCCGACAAATGATTATAATTTTTCTCCTTATTAGAAAAGAGACTTGGAATATCATCGTCTGATAAAAGAAATTCTTTTTTCATTTCTTTTACTGGATTTATAAAGGTAATATTGTGTTTTTTGCATATTTCTTCTAGCCAAATACTGAGTTTATATCTTTCTCCATAATCTCTTGTTACTTGATGACAAGCTATAATAATTTGTTTGTCACCCAGTTCTTTTTTGATTTCCAATATATCAGATTCAATTTCTTCTTTTTCTTGATCATATACTATTATATCCTTTTTCATTCCCGAACATGCTTTGTAATGCTGATCGTGTGCAATATGATGCACATATAAATTGTTATATTTATACACTTTTTTGCTCGCAATTTCGATTAAGCATACATCCATTTTTTCGAGTTCATCTTTAAATTTATCTAAGTAGATTAGTTCTTTATTGTGTAATATAGGGGTTCTGAAGGTATAATTGGTCTCATTTTGAGTAACAATACTTTCACCATATTTGCAGTACTTAATTAGTTGTAAAATTTCCTTAGTGTAATGAGGATACGTAATGTCTATTTGAATACGCGATTTATTCATGAATAATTGACGGCAACTACCCATAGTCACACAATATTTTGGTTTTGGTCGATTATTCATTTATGTATACGTTATATATATAATATAAAACGTATGTTAAAAAAAGAAAATTTATATGAAAAAAAACATTTTTATGTATGTTCGTGTGGTGGCTCTGGGTCGTATATGCTTACATATGCATTGAGGAAATACGGTAAAGTATCTCATGTTCATACCAGAACTCCGCCCATTGAATTAAAATATGCAAAACATGATATTTTCACTAATGAAAAAGTGCCAATCGAATACATAAGAAATCATTATGTTATATATCTTTACAGGAATCCAGCACGTGTTTTATGTACAAGTGTTTTCAATGAAGAAGATAGAGAACGACATTTGAAAAATATTCAATCACCCGACACTCAAAGTACAGTAGATGATATAATATTGTACAAACAAGATTTATATGGTTTATGTGATTTTTATAAAAATTATACGTCGATTAATAAATCATTAAATTATAAAATAATTTGTGTAAAATTTGAAGATTTGTTTGAAAAAAAAGACGAGTTATCAGCGGTTTTGGGTATAGGACAACTAAATTTACAAATGAAAAGAACCCAATATCTTCATTCTAAATATGAACAATTAGTTAACATATATGAACCAATCATAGTAGAAATGGAAAACAACCAGTCAATATTTTTGGCAGGGAACGTAAATTTTTAATTTTTTTTAAAAAAAATTAACTATCGATCGAAAGGAGTTTTTTTCTTTGTATTTTTAATTATAATCTTATACATTATTATGTTTAAAAAAACAAAAATGGATGTGATCATTACGGTTATTGCTTCTCGTAGTAAAATTTATGATCAGTTTATTGAATTATATTGGGTTCCATTTATTGATTTTATAAACATACATTATCCTTCTATATTAGTTCTTATGATATTTGGCAATGATGAGAGCACACAAGGTTTATCTTTGAAAAAAGAAAATATATTTTTTGCAACAAATCCAGA
>Ga0181421_1000230_pt1 | contig 15929 bp, 21 predicted proteins | sample 44SPOviralmetaG_FD_130146 | JGI IMG/M metagenome (GOLD analysis project Ga0181421, IMG submission 130146) | Marine viral communities from the oligotrophic San Pedro Time Series (SPOT) site, San Pedro Channel, CA, USA - 44 SPOT_SRF_2013-06-19 | ecosystem: Environmental > Aquatic > Marine > Strait...
AAAGTGGGCTATGGATATATTATGTCAACACTTTGAAGAAAGTTCACAAAATATTGAAAAAACACTTGACATTATGGGTAAAGATGTTGTATATTCAATTATATCAAAGTATGGTGTAGATGAGAAACAACTAAAAAAAATATGGAGTAAATGATGGCGATTAAAGACGCACCAACAAAAGTTATTGATGATTTCGGTCAAGAATATGACCCAACAGAAATACCAAAAGCAACCTTGACTAAAGAAGAACAAGAAATTGTGGATACACAAGATATTGTCAGATATATGGAACATAAATATCCAGAGATGACAGCAGAGTTTTTACAAATACAATCAGAACAATATGAATTGTTCCTAAGAAAACAACACGACTACGGCCCACAAAATGTGGCAGTTGGTTCGTTGTTGAAAACAAAAGAGGATATTAAGTTATCGTTGTTGGGATTGTGGTTTAGAATACAAGACAAGACAGAAAGAATTAAAACTTTACTGATGAGGGGTGACGGAAACTCAGTTCAAGATGAGCCAGTAGTGGATAGTTTTAATGATATATCAGTATATGGAATTATGGCACAAGTAGTATCGAGGGGCAAATGGGCAAAATAAGTTATAGTCAGTTCAGTATGTGGGACAAGTGTCCTTATACTTGGAAAGCAAACTATGTGGATAAAGCAGAGACTTTCAAAGGTAATATTTATACCTTGTTCGGTAGTGCTATTCACGAAACTATTCAAGCGTATTTAGTATGTTATTACGAACGAACAATCAAAGAAGCAGATGCATTACCACTTCAAGATATTTTAATCTATCGTATGAAAGAATTATATAAAGAAGCCAAGAAAAGATATGGTGACGGATTTGAAGTAACCAAAGAAGAAATGGCAGAGTTCACTCAAGACGGATTCAATATCATTGATGAGTTCTTAAAGAGAAAGTCAAGTCATTTCAAAAAGAAAGATACTGAGTTAGTTGGTATTGAAATGAATCTAAATTATAAACTACCAAAAGATATGAGATTCGTTGGTTATATGGATGTGGTGCTACACGACAAGAAAACGGGTCGTATGCGAATTATTGATATTAAATCATCTACTATGGGTTGGAATAAATATATGAAAGCTGATAAGAACAAAACTAATCAGTTACTATTATACAAACACTTTATGGCAAAACAATTAGAAATATCAGAAGATAAAATAGATGTTGAATATTTAATATTGAAGAGAAGATTATATGAAAATATGATGTATCCACAAAGAAGAATTCAGGCGTTCTCACCAGCAAGTGGAAAACCAAGTATCAATAAGGTTATGAATAGGTTACAAGAGTTTATGGACGAGTGTTATGATGACAAAGGTAAAATCATTTCACACGACTATGAAAAATGTGAAAAGCACAAGAAGTGCAGAAGTTGTAAGGACTTAGAATGACAGAACCAAGTTTAAGATTAAAGGTAACGGACTTTTTAGCAACAGATTTTGAGAAAGAAGTATTTCAAGAACTGATGAAATTAAAGCAATTAGATTATATGAGTGGAGCTTCATTTCCATTATATTTTTGGTATGATAGAAATACTGAAATGGTAGACTTAAGCACATTAGAACCATTTATCAAGTATTGGAAAACGAGTGGAGAGTTTAGAACTAAACTTATATTGATACCAGAACTAACAGATAATCAAAATCAATTCATATTCTTTGATATAAAACCAAGAGGAGTCAAACCAGCAAATAAAGATTACTTAGAAAATTATAGATTTGCTTGGGAGTATGATAATCCAAAAGGTATTATTGAGGGACTACGACAATTCAGAAAAACATATGAGTTCGTTAATAAAGAAGAACTTAATCCAGAACCAGCTAGGAAACAGAAAAGAAACGACTAATGAAGATAGCAGTTATCGGAAGTCGCACTTATACAAACAAAAAAAATATTCAGAACTTTATGTTTAGACTAAAAATGGAACATAAAGATATGGAAATCATTAGTGGTGGTGCAAAAGACGGAGCAGATAAATATGCAAAACGATTTGCATTAGAGTTCGGATTAGATTACTCAGAGTTCCCACCACAACATCAAACCCACAATCAACATTGTGTAATGGAAGCTTATAATTATGGTAAACCATACAATGTTGGATACTATCACAAAAGAAATAAAGATTTAGTCAAATATGCGGACAAGGTTGTAGCATTTTGTAAAGACGGAGAGATTACAAGTGGAACAAGGTCAGCATTAGAATATTGTGAAAAAATAAATAAAAAATATGTTATTTTAGATTAACAGACTATTTATATATATACATATATACAGATTATGAAAGAAGACAAATTAACATCAGTAAAAGTCATTGATGAACTTTATCGCAAGTTCAGAGAGAAATCTATCCGTGATGACTTTTCATTACAGAAATTAGTAAATCGTAGTTTAGATTTATTTGTTCACGACGAAGAATTTGCCAAGACTATCGTCGAGTATGATAATTTAGAGGAAAGTGGCTCAAAATATTAAGAGGTTTTAATGAATTTACCAAAATTAAAAAAGGTTACAGATATTCAGAAAAGAGATAAGAGAAAGATTCTCTTACTATCAGATGACTTAAGAATGTCAAGTGGCGTAGGTGTAATGTCAAGAGAGATTGTTATGGGAACAATTGACACATTTGATTGGGTTCAAGTCGGTGGTGCTATCAAACATCCAGACAAAGGAAAGATTTTTGACCTTAGTGACTCAATGGTTGAAGAAACAGGTGTTGAGGATGCTTATTGTAAAGTTTACCCGATTGACGGTTATGGTTCACAGGAGATTGTCCGAGAACTTATAGAAATTGAAAAGCCAGACGCTATTATGATTTATACAGACCCAAGATTTTGGATTTGGTTATATGAAATGGAACACGAGTTAAGACAAGAGATTCCTATTTTTTATTATAATATTTGGGACGACTTACCTTATCCGAGGTGGAACGAACCTTATTATGAAAGTTGTGATTTAATTATGAATATATCAAAACAAACACACAACATTGTACAGAATGTATGCCAGAATAAACCAAGAACTGATTGGGATTCAACTTACATACCACACGGAATAAATGAAACTTACTTTTATCCAGTAAAAGATGAAAAAGAATTATTAGAAATGAACAAAATGAAGTCTGAACTATTCAATGGTAAAGACATTGACTTTTGTATGTTATATATCAATAGAAATATCAGAAGAAAGATGACATCAGATACCATTCTGGCATTTAAGGAATTTGCTGATAAACTTCCAAAAGAAAAAAGAGATAAAACTATGTTTGTTCTACATACTCAACCAGTTGATAATAATGGAACAGACTTGCCAGCAGTATGTGAAGAACTTTGTCCAGACTTGAATGTTGTTTTTTCAACTAATAAGTTAGAAAACAAACAATTGAACTATCTATACAATATTGCAGATATTACGGTAAACTTAGCATCCAATGAGGGATTTGGATTAGGAACTTGTGAAAGTTTAATGTGTGGAACCCCAATTATTGTTAATGTTACGGGTGGACTACAAGACCAATGTGGTTTTAGATTAAAAGATAAATACATTACTTATCAAGACTACAAAGATATCCATTCACTACATAATTGGAGAGATTGGGAACACAATGAAGATTTAACTCACGGAGAATGGGTAAAGCCAGTATGGCCTAAAACAAGAACATTAGCAGGTTCACCACCAACACCATATATTTTTGATGATAGATGTGATTGGTTAGAGGCATCTGAAAGAATTAGAGAGTGGTATGATATGACATCTGAAGAGAGAAAAGAGTGTGGATTTAAGGGACACGAATTTGTAACGGGTGATGAAGCAATGATGTCAGCAAGACATATGGGTCAGTTATTTACAGAACATATGAATACTGCATTTGATAAATGGACACCAAGAAAACGATATGAGGTAATAAAAGTATGAAACCAATGATATTAGTAACAGCACCAGTTCAGACTCGTAGTGGATACGGAAATCACTCAAGAGATATTTGTAGGGCATTGATTGAAAGTGATAAATATGATGTAAAAATCCAATCAGTTCGTTGGGGTAATACACCACCAAACGCTTTAGAAAAGGATAATCCACATCATCAAGATATTTCTAAAAGAATATTACGAGAACCAAGATTAGATAAGCAACCAGATTTACACTTACACATTGTGATACCAAATGAGTTTACTCAGATTGGTAAAAAGAACATTGGTATTACTGCTGGCATAGAACATAGTGTTCCACCAGCAGATTGGGTAGAGGGTTGTAATCGTATGGATATGACAATATTCACATCAGAGTTTTCTAAGAGAGGCTTTACAGAAGCAACATACGATAAAGTGGACAAGAACACTCAACAGAATCTTGGTAGTCTTAAATTAGAAAAGCCAGCAGAGGTATTATTTGAGGGAGCAGACCCTGAAATATACAAAGAAACAAAAGAAATATCAAAAGACTTAAAAGAACAATTCTCTCAAATAAAAGAAGATTTTTGTTTTCTATTTGTAGGACATTGGTTAAATGGTAATCTCGGTGAAGACAGAAAAGACGTGGGTATGATGTTAAAAGTATTTTTTGAGTCATTTAAGAACCAAAAAAATCCACCAGCACTAATTATGAAAACAAGTAGTGCAGGTTTTTCAATTATGGATAGGGTGGATATATTGAAAAAAATAAGAATGATTAGACAAGATATCAATGCAAATACACTACCTAATGTATATTTATTACACGGAGACTTAACCGATAAAGAAATGAACCAAATGTATAATCACCCAAAAGTGAAAGCACATTTATCTTTTACTCACGGAGAGGGATTTGGAAGACCATTATTAGAAGCATCATTTAGTGGAAAACCAATCATAGCACCTATTTCAACAGGTCAAGCAGACTTCTTGGATACAGATTATACGATTGAACTACCACACTCAATGACTAAAGTTCCAAAGGGTGCTTTACCAAAAGAGTATCTAAATGATGAAGCTATGTGGTCTCAAGTTGACTATAACTCTGCACTACATATAATCAAAAATACTTATAAAAATTATGATAAGTGTAAACTTCGTGGTAAGAAACAAATGATTGTAAATAAAGAACACTTCACTCACGATAAGATGAAAGATAAACTTGTTGATATTGTTGATAGTATATTGAGTGATGTTCCACAAGAAGTTAAAATTAAATTACCAAGCTTAAAATCAACAAATAGCAAGAAATTAAAACTACCAAAATTAAAGGGATAGTGATATGCCAGAAGTAAAAATAACTTGTCCGAATTGTTTTTCTGATAAACATTGTTTTGAGGAAACAGCTATGGACTTTAAATCGTATATGTGTTTTAATTGTGGTTTTACAAGTAATTCCGCATATAGTAATGACTCAGACGCATTAAAGAAAATGCAAGAAACATCATCAGAACTAATGAAAGAAATAAGTATGTATGATTATGATAGAAAAATACATTGGTTCCCAACAATACTCAATATGGGTAAGTTTGGGGTATTGTTTCCCGAGGGGACAAAAAGTAATTGGAATTGGAAGTTAGCAGAAGTTCGTAAATTATCACCCGAAGAACAAAAGAATCCTATGTATGAAGGACACGAACATACACTTGATATTGAAAACGCTACTACTTTTGGACAACACGAATTTTTAGAGGCGTGTAAGAAAATGGGGATTGTAAAGGATATTAGTTAATGAAAAATACAACTTGGCAGAATGTAGAACCCGGTCAAATAGTTTCATTTATATATAAGTCTCAGACTGGAGATAAAAAGAGTGCCAGAAGAACCGTATTATGTCTTGACCCAAGATACCGATACAGGAAAGATTCTACCAATCGTGTTGTAGAATTTTTTATTGGATTAGAAATATACAATAATCAAAAGACAAGAATACAAACATCATTACTAAAACAATTGTTTGAGATTTTAGGCGAGCAGGCTGACACCATATTAGATGATACGGGTGAAGAAACAAGAATTAAAAAGATTTACTTAGAATTAAAGCAATTTCTAAAACGAACACCAATATTTAAAACTTACTTTCTGAGAGAGTGTAGAAAGAGAAGAGTATTTTTAGAAAACACATATGAAACTCTAAACTCACTACAAGTCAAACAAGTAAGTAATAAATTAATTGATGAAGACAGAGATAATTTTATAGAATATTCAGGAGAGCTAGATAATGAAAATTAGTTACGGAATTACGGTTTACAATGAACACAAAGAATTAGACGATTTACTACATCATCTATCTAAACACATTAGAGAAGAAGATGAAGTGGTGGTCACACAAGATATATCTAAAAAGGGAACAGGTGTGTTTGAACCTGAGTTTCACGCTCTTGAAAAAGTATTAGAAAAATATGAGTATGGAAGTTATTTCAAGAATTTAAAAGTAACAACATTTCATTTTAGAAAAGATTTCTCTGCATTGAAAAACTACACGAAAGAACAATGTTCAGGTGATTATATATTTCACATTGACGCAGATGAAATACCAAATGAAATATTATTAAAACAATTACCTGAAATATTAGAAATCAATGATACTGATTTAGTATGGGTTCCGAGAATAAATCTTGTTGAAGGTATTACAGACTTTCATCTAAATCTTTGGAAATGGAGAGTAACCGAAGAAGGTTGGATAAACTTTCCAGATTATCAGGCAAGAATATTTAGAAACACAGAAGATATCAAATGGATTAAACCAGTTCACGAACACATAGACGGAGCAAAAACTTATTCACATTTACCACCACACGAAGAATTGACTCTAAAACACGAGAAAGATATTGTAAGACAAGAAGTTCAGAACAAATTATATGAGGATATAATATAATGAACATTATAAATGCACGATGCTCACTTTTAGAATTAAAGAAACCATATCCGGTTTGGATAATTGATAACTTTCTAAATAAGAAAACATTAGATAAGATACAGAGTGAGTGGCCAGATAAAGATGATTCTAACTGGCACGGTGGACACGAAATGATTGACGGAGAGAAAAATATACTTGAACAGGGTATGTTATCATATGATATAAAAGACACCAAAGGTTTTATGAAAGAGTTTTTAGAGTTCATACATAGTCAAAATTTTACCGATAGTATATCCGAGATTACAAACATAAAGGATTTAGTTGGAGATAATAGTATGAGGTGGTCTGGCATTAGAACAATGTTGCCGGGTTCATTTCAAGCTATTCATAGTGACGCTAGACTCAATCCAGAAACAGGTCTTAGAAAAGAACTGACTTGTTTGATTTACTTTAATGATTGGAAAAGAAATGACAATGGGTGCTTTGAAGTTTGGAATGACGATATGACAACTTGTACAAACTCATTTGCACCAATCAATAATAGAATGGTTATATTCTTAAATACAGATAAATCTTACCACGGAGTTCCAGAAGTGAGTGCAGAAAGAAAGTCTATCACTTGGAGTATCTTGAAAGAGGGTGATGTTGGAAAAAGAAGTAAGGCACTATTCGTTTCAAGACCACAAGACGATAAAAAGGTAGGTGAGTTAGGGGAGAAAAGAGCATACATACAGGACGCTAAATGAAGTATCCAATGTTCAAGGTTCATATCGATACAGCTGGAGCATTAGAACAAATTGAGCCAGTGTTAAATAGTGGTTTTGTTAATGAGGGGGAACAAGTAACCGAATTAACTAATTACTTTTCAGAATATTTTCAACACAATAGAGTAATGGCACTAAATAGTTGCACATCTGCTTTAACATTAGCACTTAAATTATGTGATGTAATGCCAGATGATGAGATAATAGCGACATCAATGACTTGTGTAGCATCCAACACACCTATTCATACATTTGGTGCTAAGGTTATTTGGGCAGATATAAATCATAAAACAGGTAATATAGAACCTGACAACATAGAAAAACTCATTACACCAAAGACAAAAGCATTATTATGTGTCAATTGGTCTGGCTTACCTTGTGATTTAGAAAAGATATACAATATTTGTGAAGAGAATAATATAAAGTTTATTCAAGACGCTGCTCACTCTATGGGAGCAACATATAAAGGAAAACAATCACATCATTTTGCACATTACACTTGTTATAGTTTACAAGCTATCAAACATATTACAACAGGAGATGGTGGATTATTGGTTGTAAATACAAATGATGACGATTTCCAACGAGCAAAAGCGTTAAAGTGGTTTGGTATTGATAGAGACTCAACCAAAGATGAAAAGGGTGAGTGGAAAGGTCAAAGGTGGGAAATGGATGTCGTAGAAGCCGGATTTAAGTTCCATATGAACAACATAACAGCAGCAATAGGATTATCACAAATACCACATATGGGTGAGATTATAGACACACACAGAAGAAATGGATTGTTGTATGAAGAATTATTTTCAGATGAGAGGTTCGTTAATGGACTGAGTTATCCAAAAGACTCATCACCAACATTTTGGGTTTACACCGCAATTCTATCAGAACATTTAGATAGAGATAAAATATTACAAGAATTAAATGATGAGGGAATAAATGCCGGAGTGGTTCACGTTCCTAATCATTATTATACTTGTTTCAAGGAAAGTTTTACAGATTTACCAGAAACGGATTACTTTAGTAAACATCAGATATCATTACCTTGTGGTTGGTGGTTAGATGAAAAGGATATTCGTGTTATAGCAAACTCATTATTACAGAAGTGTGAAGAAAATAGCAATATTAGGAAGTAGAGAACTCTCAGTAAAAATACTCGAGTGGATTGTTCAACAAAATAGTTGTGAGATAGTTGGAGTGGTTGCACCACCATTTAAGGGTTGGTGGGACGATAAACTCAAAAAAACTGCTAATGATTATTTCATACCTACATTTGATGATATTCAAGATGTAATAGACAAAAAGCCAGATGTTATATTTTCTATAAACTATTGGAAACTAATTGACGAAGAACACATCAATCAGATGAATGGAAAGATACTGAATATTCATCACTCTCACTTGTTAAAATATAGAGGTAGATACTCAACGAGTTGGGCAATAGTAAATGAAGAAAAATATCACGGAACATCATTACATTACATAACTACTGAATTAGATAATGGCCCAATAATTTCAAGTTATAAGTGTGAGATAAAAGATGACGATACAGCTGAAAGTTTATTTACAAGAGTAGAGGAACTGGCATTTGATATGTTTAGAGACAACTTTAACAACATATTAAATGATAATATAGATAAGTGTTTAGAACCAGAACCATTTTATCACCACTACGACAAAGACTCAAATAAAGACTTAGAAATGGATTATGGTTATCCATTAGAGGATATTTACAATTTTGTTAGGGCTTGGAGTTTCAAAGATAGACCAAGACCTTATTTTACATATAAAGGAAAAAGGATAGAATTAAGTTATGAAAAATAAAAAGATACTAATATTGGGTGGAACAGGAGCATTGGGTAAAACTCTACTTCGTAGATATCAAGATACTAATAGTATTTCTATTTTTAGTAGAGATGAACATAAGCATGTGGTTATGCAAAAAGATAGTCAGTATAATGATAGTGTGGATTACAAAATAGGTGATGTTAAAGATAGAGACTCAATTAGAAACTCTATTGATGACTTCAAGCCAGATGTAGTAATTAACACAGCCGCACTAAAACACGTCCCAATATGTGAAAATAATTCTTTTGAATCAGTTAATGTCAATATATTAGGACACCAAAATGTAATTGAAGCAGTTAAAAGAAGTAATCACAAAATAGAAACACTAATCTTTATTTCAACAGATAAAGCTTGTAAACCAATAAACATTTATGGTATGTGTAAAGCTATATCTGAAAAAATGTATATGGACTTTGCATACAAACAAGATGACATAAAAGTTTGTTTAGTTAGATATGGAAATGTGTTAGAATCAACGGGTTCAGTAATACCATTTTTTAAGAGTTTATTAGAAAAGGGTAGTAAAACATTACCTATAACTCATTTTGATATGACAAGATTTTTACTATCATTGGAACAAGCGACTGATTTGATACAATGGTCTTATGATTATTCAGATTCACACGGAAAAATTGCTATACCAAAGGTTAAGTCTTTTCTAATTACTGATATTGCCAGATGTTTAGCAAAACACTATGGTAGTGAAGTTGAGTTGGAAGAGGTTGGTATCAGACCTGGTGAAAAGATACACGAGGAAATGATATCTTCTGAGGAGTGGTTAAAAACTGAGGACGCTGGAGAGAACTATCTAATTAATCAAAATATGGATTTTTATTCACCGGGAGAACCATTAGATATAGATTACACGACTAAAGAAATGAAATCTTATAACTCAAGAGATTCATTAATGGGTGTTGATGAAGCATATGACTTTTTAGTGAAAACAGGAGTTTTAGATGCCAAAGATTAAGGAAACAACAGAATTTGGTTTAGATATGATTAGAGGTTTACCACAGGCCTACTATTATGCAAAACATAACCTTAGTCATCAATGTGTTGTAAAAAGACCATTAGAACAAATGTATAGACTCATTAGTGATAATGTAGAAGTCACAGATGAATATGGTGTATTAAATCCAGGTGAAATATATGGACATAAAGGCCCATCGTGGATTACAAAAAATTGGACACCACCACCACTAAAGGAAATGTTTGAGGGTGCAGTAACTTTTGATAAACCAACTATCGTTATCAATAATAAATTTGCAGCAGATTTCACGGAAAAAATGGTGAAGAATTATCAAGAAAAAAACGACGCAGATTTAGAGTATGGTGCTATAACAAGACCTAATAGAAGATATAAAGATAACAGAGGGGATAACGTTTCGGTAAACTCATATAGCTTGGCCTTTATTTCTGAATTAGTTGAAAGATATTCTGATAAATTTAAAATAATTTACATTTCACCAATCTACGATGATAGTTATTTCAAAGACCATAATGTTCAATTGAGAGTTAATGACTTTGAGTATTTAGAAAAGAATCATCCCGAAGTCTACACGATTAAACAATTCTTAGAGGAAACAGATTTGACCAGAGATTACAATATTGCACAATTTATGTTAGAGGCAACATCAAACAAACATTTAAGTTTAGTTGGTGGCAATTGTAAATTATCTTCTTATTTTGGTGGTGATGTTATAATCTATATGTCAGAGTTTTGGAGACACGGTCACCCTAATGGCAAGGGAGATAGAGGAATATTTAAGACAGACTCTTGGTTAAAACATTTATCAGGAGCAAATATTATTCAGATGAATACTTATAACGATATATTAAATTATATTGACGAGAGATGGGTTAAATGAAAAAAGATTCAGATGTAGTAAATGTTTTAAGAGATGACGGAGTTGAAAATGTTAGTTGGGAACAACTTAGAAAGTATGAAAACATTAACTCAATAAATCTTGATGAACTAAGAAAAGAATTTGGTATGGGTTCTTGGGCAGTGAGAATTGCATTCAACGATAGATTTGGTGGAGTTATAATTCAGCAAATGCCAGGAGAAGGAAATAGAAAACACTATCATCCAGACGCTGATGAGAATTGGGTAGTTATGGAAGGTGAATGGGAGTGGTGGATTGACGGACAAGGAACTCAGAAAGTAAAAGAAAACGACATTGTAGTTGTTCCAAAAGGAATTAGACATCAAATAAAATGTATAGGTAATTCAGTTGGTGTCAGATATGCAATAACAAAACCAGATGTGGAGCACATTTATGAGTAAAAATATAAAATGGAATTTTTCGGACAAGAAAGTTCTTGTGGTTGGAAATAGCAAAGGAATTGGAGAACAAGTATTTGCAAACTTTGTTGCTGCAGGAGCAGATGTATATGGTATCAATAGTAGTAATTGTGATATTAGTAATACAGATGATATTGATAGATTCTTTACATATGAATTGCCAGACGAAATAGATATATTAGTCAATGTGGCAGGTATAAATTTCACTAATAAAATAGAAGAGATTTCAATAGACGAGTGGGATAAAGTAATTGATACAAATCTTAGAAGTTTTTTCTACATTACAAAACAAGCATTATGGATAATGCCAGATGGTGGTAGAATTGTAAATGTATCATCAATCGCTGGTAGAAATAAAAGTATTGGTAATTCAGGTGTTCACTACACCGCAAGTAAAGCTGGAATAATAGGACTAACTAAACAAATTGCACACGAAGTCGGTAGTAGAGATATTTGTGTAAACGCAGTTTGTCCAAGTCAAACAAAAACAAATATGTTGGCTAAGTCAATGACCCAAGACGAAATAACGGAGTTGGGTAAATCCATTCCACTACAAAGAATTGCAGAAGTGCCAGAGGTGGTTTATCCAATATTATTTCTATGTTCAGGTGAAGCATCATACATAACAGGAACAACTCTTGATGTAAATGGTGGTCAGCTATGATGACAGCGGTTGTAGCAGTCAGAAAAGGTTCACAAAGAGTTCCTAATAAAAATGTAAAGGACTTCGGTGATACTAATTTACTTGAGATGAAGTTAAATGTATTGAAAAAAGTTAGTGGTATTGATAAGATAGTTGTAAATTCAGATTGTGATAAAATGTTAGAAGTAGGTAAAAAGTTCGGAGTGGACACACACAAAAGAGAAGAATACTATGCCAGTTCTGAATGTTCTAATAGTGAGTTTCATAAACACATTGGAGAAACTACCGAGGGAGATACTATATTTTTAGCACCAGTTTGTTCACCATTTGTTAGTGTGGAATCACACGAAAAGGGTATTGAATATTACAATGACACAAAATACGATAGTGTTACATCAGTATCAACTATAAAAAATCATTTATGGTTAGATAACAAACCATTAAATTATGATTTAGATAATGTTCCTAATTCACAAGATTTGCCAAATGTATTGAAGTTGACTTATGGTATGACAATAATTGATAGAAAAACAATGATAGAGAAAAAGGGTGTGGTTGGTAGTAGACCAGGTTTTTACAATCTGGACGAGATTGAATCAGTAGACATTGATACACACTCTGACTTTGTTGTTGCAGAATTAATATATTACAAATTAAAAGGAGAGGGTCTATTATGTTAAATATAGAAAGTATAGAGGGTTTATTTTATGACGTTGTAAACTCTGATGAGTGGAAAGAATTACAAGAAAAGTTTAATAATGCAGATGATATATATGTTTTAGGGCATGGTGGGAACTTAGCAGTCGCATCACATGCTGCTATTGACATATCAAGATTGAGTAATGGAACTAAAAATGCTATGTGTCCTGATAGTGCTACGGTCGTAACATCACTAATCAATGATACGGATTTTGACCATTGGATGCATGCTTGGTTGAAAATGGTAACATCAAGTAAAACTCAACAACAATTAGAAAAGAGTTTGATATTGGGATTTTCATCATCTGGCACATCAAGAGATTTAATCAAGGCATTTCAATGGGGATACTCAAACGACATACCAATCGCATGTGTTACAGCAAAACCATTGATAGATAAGATACCTACGATTAGTGAGGTTCAAGTTGGTTGTGATTACTATCATACTATTGAAGTATTATCATTATTACTACAATATGAACTAACACACGGAAGTGGGAAAGTTTGTCCACCTATCGGTGATAACAGACCAGAAGATATTTCAAGGTTAAACACTATTGGGGAACCAAGAGTGGTTGGATTTAAAGACGAGCTACGAAATATGGCAGTTGATTTTGATGGAGTGATTCACAAGAACTCAAAAGGATTTCACGACGGAACCATTTATGACGAACCATTAGAAAATGCCAGAGAATCTCTTAAAAGATTATCAGAAAACTATGATGTGGTTCTCTTTACAGCAAAAGCAAAGCCAGACAGAGGATTGGTAAATGGTAAAACAGGAACTCAATTGGTTTGGGAGTGGTTAGAGAAACACGATATGGATAAATTTGTAACCAAAGTAACAGCAGAAAAACCAAGGGCAGTTCAGTATATTGATGACAAAGGTTATCACTTTACAACTTGGGAAAAGTATTGGGAAGAAAATGAAAGTATGGATGAAGGTAAGTCAAGGGATTAAACCCATACCTAACAAGGAAAAAAATATGCAAAACAAAAGTATCACAGAATTAAAAGACATTCACAAAGGTGAGGATATTTGGGTGATAGGTGCTGGCCCTTCTATGAACTTCGTAGACCCATCTTTTTTTGAGAACAAAATATGTATATCGGTTAATCAAATGTATGAAAAGTTTCCTTGTGAGTATGTAGTGGGTAGAGATTTTCACTCAAAAGCCAGGTGGGCACCAACAATAGAAGATTTAAGAGATAGAGATGACATCAAGCTTCTTTATTCAGAATTAGATACAGGTCATAGAAGAGAGAGAAATATGGATTGGGGTTGGATGTCATATTCAGATAACTTCTATGAATTTCAGAGTGGTGAAGACCACAATCTTGATAATGTCGGAACTGATAGAATGGCATGTATCAGAACCACGTTGAACACTTGTCTAAACATCGCAGCTTATATGGGGGCAAAAAATATAATGATATGTGGTAAAGATGAGGGTGCAATTGATGGAAAACTATATGTAGATGACTACACGAAAAAGGGTTGGCATGATTCGGAAGCTTGGGGAGAAATAAAAAGGTGGTTAGCACAGACCGAACATACTACAAAAAAAATGAAAGACAAATTAATAGAGGTGTATGGTTGTAATGTGCACTCACTAAATCCATTTATCAATTATAAGTTAGAAGGACACGAATACAGACCAACAACAAAGGACAATAAATTAAAATGAATATATTAGTAACAGGCGGAGCAGGATTTGTAGGAACAAATCTAATAAAAAGATTATTAAAAGACGGACATAATGTAGTATCATTGGATAACTATTCAACTGGCACGGAAGAAAATCACCAAGAGGGTTGTAAATATATCTACGCAGACATTAGAGATGTAATTGACTTCAGTTATTTTATGGAAAAGCCAGATGTGATTTATCATCTTGGAGCGATTGCAAGAATTCAACCATCATTTGTAAATCCAGCACCAACATTAGAGACAGGAATTTTAGGAACTATGAATGTCTTGGAGTGGGTGAGAGAATTAGAAAACAAACCAAAGTTAATATTTGCAGGTTCATCATCAGTTCATAGTGGTAAGTTAAAAAATCCATACACTTTCTCAAAAAATGTAGCGGATGATATGTGTATGTTGTATAGAGAGCATTTTGATGTTGATGTATCAATTTGTAGATTTTATAATGTATATGGCCCACACCAACTCACAGAGGGAGAGTATTGTACCGTGGTTGGTATATTTGAAAGACAATATAAAGAGGGTGTAGAATTAACAATCACAGGTGACGGATTCCAAAGACGAGACTTCACACACATTGATGACATTGTTGAGGGATTAATACTGACATCAGAAAGTGAAACTTCCCACAAAACAATAGAATTAGGTAGAGGACAAAACCACTCAATCAATGAGTTAGCAGAAATGTTTGGTTGTGGATTCACTTATATACCTGAAAGACCGGGTGAAGCAAAAATAACTCTTTGTGATACATCAGAAGCTCTTATTAAAATTGGATATAAACCAAAAGTAAACATAGAAGATTATGTAAAAGAGATTATAAATGAGTAAAAATGTAGTCTTTATGACCGCTATGGTTGACGCACCTGATGTATTGGATTATACAGAGTGGTGTTATAAGACTTGGGAATATTGGTGTAAGAAAAATAATGTAGAGTTGTTTATATTAGAGGACGAACTACAACCAAAGAAAAGTTCTAAAACAGAGAGTGGTATGAAACCAACTTGGCAAAGGTGGCATGTTCACGAAATATTGGAAGCAAATGAAATTGAATACGACCAAGTCGCATTGGTTGATGTTGATACTATGGTTCATTGGAATTGTCCAAACTTCTTTGA
>Ga0181421_1000231_pt1 | contig 15903 bp, 6 predicted proteins | sample 44SPOviralmetaG_FD_130146 | JGI IMG/M metagenome (GOLD analysis project Ga0181421, IMG submission 130146) | Marine viral communities from the oligotrophic San Pedro Time Series (SPOT) site, San Pedro Channel, CA, USA - 44 SPOT_SRF_2013-06-19 | ecosystem: Environmental > Aquatic > Marine > Strait...
CCGAATAATCGTTGGTGTCGGCAAGCGATCCCGTTGTCCCAATGAGATACCAGTCGCTACCATTGTTACTCCCATAAAGTGAGAAGTTTTTAGCTGCTCGGTCCGTCACAAGTTGAGAAAAAACGTAAAGTTTGACACTTGTCGCGATCAATGGATCAGACATTTGCATCCCGAACCAGGGGCCAGAGACAACATTCCCACTGGCATCATTGAAGCTATCATAGAAAACCCCACTGGCATTTCGGTTGAAGCCATACCCTGTCTCTATGTTTGGAACCCATCCATGGGCTCCATCAACTATTCCACTAACTGCGTTTGTGAATGTTGAAGATTTGGTGAAACTATAGGTTGTTCCATTCACAGTGACGGAATCCGAAGCACCGAGACCCGAACTGAAGGATGGCAAATCGGCAAGTAGAGGGTAGTTCACGGCCGAGTCACCACCAGATATGGTGAAACCCGGGTCGGTCCACGTACTACCGGCCTCGAGGGTCATTGTGGCATCACCAAGTAAGGTAATTGGCGAGTTCGCTTCAATCACAATAACCGTTCGCGATACAGGTGTTGCGTCATTTGTGCCGTCGGTTGCTGTATAGGTGAAATAATAACTTCCGGTAGAATTCACATCAACATTGTTAGAAGAACTGAGAACCGCGTTTCCTGACGCATCAGAAACGGTCGCTCCCGCATCCGAGTAACTTCCCACGGACCCCGCCTCAATTTGAACACTCGAATTCCCAATGAGTGAAATCACAGGGGCGACTGTGTCTCTGACAATCACTGTACGAGTAGCCTGTACACTCTTTCCTGTCGAGTCGGTAGCAGTGTAATGAATGTAGTATGTACCTGTTGCATTAGTGTTGACAGACCCAGATGTGCTAACAGACAATGATGGACCACCGTTCCCATCAACAGCAGTTGCCGAATGTTCCGTGTAATTCTCAGTTACAACTTCAATATAATATGGGTTCAAGTCACTCCGGTTCAAAGTCACCACGGGATTGGTGTTGTCCTGCACATGGACTGTGCGAGTGGCACTGCCCTGATTTCCTGATGAATCTGTCGCAGTGTATGTGACAGTATATGTACCGACATCACTGGTGTTCACAGGATTGGAAGTGCTCACAGACACAGAAGTCCCATCATCGTTTGCGCTCGCACCTGGATCATTGTAGGTAGAATATCTTTCCACGTACTGCGTCCCACCCGATACGGTCACGACAGGTGCTCTAGTATCTCTCACTTGAATAAGGCGAGATACACGCGTAGCAATGTTTCCAGATGAATCCGTCACATCATAGTGATAATAGTAATCTCCAGTTGCTGAAGTGTTGAGATTATTTGTCACAGTGACGCGTGATGTAAGATCCACGGTACCATCCGTTGCAGAGTAACCTGGTTCGGAATAAGAGCCCACGGAACGCTCTACCGTAACGGTACCACCCGTGAGAGAAATACTTGGTGAGGAAGTATCAGAGACAGTGATCATTCGATATTTTGTTGTGGCTGCATTTGACTGTGCGTCACTCACATCGTAGCACACCTGAAACTTCTGTGCCGTTGCCGTGTTCACTGCATCGCTGGCTGCCTTCACGTAGATTGTGTTGCCCATGCCGGCTCCGTGAACCTGACACACGTACTTCATCGTTGTGTGTCCGTTGGTAGGAACGGTGAATGTGACTGTAGCTCCCACCTGGCCCGGGGTTCCAGAGGTGCTCACGCCAGTGTTGTATATAGAACCAGTTGAATCTGCGAACCGAATCGGGTGATTGTTATTCGATACATCGCTCTGATCGAATACGTACGTTTCGCCCGCAGTGAGAGTGATCTCTGGATACAACAAATAACCCTGAGATGTAAAGGTCGAGTCTGTCGTGAATACATACTTATTACCGTTATTACCGACAACCTTAACGTACCACGTGTTGGTACCATCTGGTGCCTTTGCCTTTGTCGTGGTTACAATGGAGGATGTATACTCACTTGCATTATCTTGCACACCAGCACTGCTGAAATCGAAGGCTGTTGCACCTTGTTCTGCATATGTACCAAGACGCTCAATAGTCAAGTTTTCGGGACCAGTAATAGAAATTTGAGGTGCTACCGTGTCGACCACGGTCACAGTGCGTTGCTGTTGTACAGCAAATTGACCCGATGTATCAGAACATTGGTAAATCACAGTGTAGGTGCCTACCGTTGCTACATCGACTTCTGGCAATACAGAATTGTCCGAATTTCTTATGAAAGATACCTGAATAGACGAGCTGATATCCTCACCACCATTCGAGTCGGTTGCCGTGGCTCCAGGGTCTGTGTAAGTGTCCAATCTTTCGACCGATTGATTGATCAGACCATTCCCTCCTGGTGACATTGTAATGATTGGTGGCGAAGTATCAATAATATTTACTGTGCGTTGCACCTGATCTGCATGATTTCCTCGCGCATCCATAACATCATAAGTTATTGTATACGTGCCAACTACGTCTATCAAGACTGGATTATACACCTGAATGAGACTTGTTAAATCGTTCAATCCATCCGATGCGGTTGCTCCCTGCTCTACAAAAGTTACGCCTCTTTCGTGATTTATGATTGCAGCACCCACAATATTGATCACAGGCACACTTGTGTCGATCACATTTATCCTTTTGGATTGTCGCACTGTGGATAAACCATCAGAAGATATCAAAGTGTAAATAATGTACTTTTCACCAACGGTTGCCGTTGATGGATCTGAAGTTTTAGTCACTGCGGATGAGACATCAGTTTGAACTCCATTTGCATCAATCTCAATGGCAGATACACCAGAGTCCGTGAATGTGGACCCACGTTCAACAGTCGTAGATTCCGAATCCAAAACGATTATTGGTACTTTCATATTATCGAATTTCAATCCTACCACACTAATCTCTTTTGTGATGATTCCATTAGACGCATCAAATCTTACGATATCTCCAGGGGCGCTCACAAACGTTTGACTAATTGTTTCGTTACCCTTCATAGCTCCCGGTACTAAGGATACCGACTGTATGACGCGTCTCGGCCCCGAAGATGGTCCCGTTGTCAATGTAATGACATTTTCACTAGTAGTGGAAGGAATTGCAGACACTGTTGCACCATGTTTCGCAATGACAGGTATCACAGAACCACCTCCCGTGTAAACAACTTCACATCGGAATCCATCTGTATCAACTGAAGTGACCAATGGAAGATTTTTGAAGGAATTCGCATTTAAAACATCTTGATGGAACCTTACATACTTGTACGCGAACCCGCCCCCCGTAGTCACTGTATCGTATCCAAAATAGAACGGACGAGATGAATTTTTTCCAAATGCCCCAGTGAGCTGGAATCTTGATTTCTCCACTTGAACTGATATTGTATTTTGTGCTGAAGACCATGTCACAAGCATATGAAACCATGTGTCTTTCTGCCAATGCCCCAAATCAATACTTAACACCTCAGATCCATCGGAACATTCCGCGATCAAGCTGTAATTTTGAGTATCGTATTTTGTTGCGAATACACCGAAATAATTCCCACTAGTCCCCGTGGAAACCAGAGCCACACGCGACCCAGCCATACCATCGGGGACATCAGTATCGAAATTCGTTCCTTTCCATTCCATATCAATACTAAAAGAACCATTGGCTTGGAAACCTGCTGGATTCGTCATTTCGAGATACTGCCCCGAACCGAGCTCTAATACATTTTCAGTAACGTTTGATGACGACTCAAACGTAAAACTACTCGAGTAAAGTCCACCTGCGGGAACTTGGATCCCCAAGCCAGATGAAGTTTCTACACCACCCAACGAAACCCCCACATCATTGAACGTATTTATCTGTTCCACAGAATATAAACTGCTATCAGGATTTGACCCAGAAAAATTACCCACCACTCTGGTATTGAACTCTCTTGGTACTAAAGTTTGCAAATGTGATCTTACGACCCTATTTTCTACAACATTATTTGTATCATCAATTGATGTATCAACACTAACACAAGGGCTACTTGATAGAACTTCGAGACTAGACAAATGGAGAGATGAGCATGATATGTTACTGTGCACTATAGGAGCTTCGTGTATCTCCCCGGACATTTTGTTATATATTCATAATACATTTTTTTGTTTGATTTGTACACAGTAGATATATATTAATCATTTTTTTCTTAACCATATTTTGGGGCCTAAGTGTTTCAAAAAATAAAATATTTGTAATTACTAAATGGAATCAATTCAGATAGTTCTAGTGTTTGTTCTAGTGTTTATTGCTTACCTCTACTACGAGAGAAATAAAGACGGCAATGAAGACGGCAATGAAGACGGCAATGAAGACGGCAATGAAGACGGCAATGAAGACGGCAATGAAGTAGTCAATATGACGAATCAGTTTCTAGAAGGCGGCAATGAAGACGGTAATACAGGCAATACAGGCAATACAGGCAATACAGGCGACAATCCTAGTGAAAATGACTTGAGTGCATCTGGAATCGCAGGGGCGGGATCGACCGGATCTGATGGATCGACCGGATCTGATGGATCGACCGGTGTGTCAATTCCTACATTCGACACATCAGCAGGAGAGGGTCAGACTCCACCACCCGTAGATACCACACCGAGGAATTGTGTGGGTTATTGGGGCTCCTGGACAGCTTGTAAATTGAACAATGGAAGTGCAGTTCCGTGCGGACAATATGGCAAGCAGAAAAGATACCTAACTGTGCTTCAAGGAAAAGAAGCTAAAAACGGTGGACAGTGCATAACGAAACAAGAACAAAATTGTTACGGTGGTGCGTGCGCAGACGCACCACCTCCTCCACCCCCTCAAAATTGTGTATTGAGCGGGTGGTATAAAATGGACCCGCCTGGGTGCACCAAACCCTGTGGTGGTGGCACTGTAGAGTGGAGACGACATGTGGAGGTATCTCAGGCGTATGGTGGAACATGTCATGGAGGCCTGTCGAAGAGAGAGGCATGTAATACTCATGTTTGTCCTGTCAATTGTGTTGGTTCATGGCATACCATTCGACAGTCGTGCTCGCGCGGTTTGAACCGCAGAACGTTTAGGCGCTGTACCGAAAAGGAATATAAGAGAACTGTGGAGAAGAAGGGTAATGGAGTTGACTGTCCTACTCCCCATGGTCAGAAGTCAAACCAGTGTGTGAATAGTACAAAAAAATGTCCTTAGAGGGTCAGTTATCTTCTCCTCCTCCCATTTTTATGAACTCAGACCCATCACCGGGCTCTTCATACCACTTGATTGGGTGCACTGGAGTGGATATGCACATAGCGGGTGTAGCTGAGGGTGTGGCACGACACGGGTGTACTCTAAATGTGAAGATTACGAATTTTCTATGCGTATATTAATATGACCAGTTCTGTGGATAAGCTTGACATGTCCTTCAAATATATATTAGGACGTTTGGGCTTCGATGAAACACTCCCCTGGTATGAAGAAAATGTTCGCACACCTGAATTGATTGCTCACGAATCACTCATGACGGAAAAAGTTCCTTCTAATGTGCCGTCATTGATGCAGGGGGGTAAAGTTAATATTTCATTAAACAATCGTGGTTTTGACAGCAATGGGAAGGAGACAAAAAATAAACCCGTAGTAACAGCAAGAATCCGAGTACCGTTAACTTCAGTAAATAAGTATGGAAATGAAGAAGGATACTACGTATTCAGCAATGAACCATTAAAACTATCTTGTAAGAATTTTGGTTATGTTGTTGAAGTTCTCAAAGAAGAGAATACAATAGAAGTTACAGATAACAATTTCCATGTTATCAATAACCATGTTTGCTTCATTGACTCCAAATGGTCAGATGAAGAAACCCTATTCGTATCATTCTATGAATATACAGGAATCAGGGGGGTTGTTCAAGTCACGAGCAGTGCGAGCAGTGTTCAAGAACCAACTGATCCTAATCCCAGAACAGACCAGTGCAACAGTGATGAAATTGCAGAAGGGATAATAAATTTATTCTACACCGAGTCTAGATTTGCAAATAGCTTTAGAAACATGACTACGGACGATCTAACAAAAGGGGAAATTACACAAGAATATGACCTTAGTGTAAGTAGATCCATTGAAAATTTATTTGAAAGCATTCCTCAATATTTACACCAACTTTTAATTTCTGAAAAGTCTCAACATTTCAATTATACAACATTCAATGAATTTTTTGAAAAAGTATTATCAACAGTATCTTCTGATGACTTGAGCCAGGGGTCAATAAACAAATATCTTTCAGAAAAATCATTATTAGATATAATTAATAATTCTGAATTGATCGAAACAAAATTGGTTAAAGAATCGCCAGAATCATTGTATTTCACAAACGCTAGAGCTAAAAAGGTTTTTGATGAAGCTATTCTTTCTCTTGATGTCAAAGATGTTAAAAATGCGGTAAACCGAGATGAACATAAAACACTTGAGTTATCAGTTCACGCTTTCACCAATAATCTCCAAAGTCTTACTACAGATAACATAAAGGAAGGATCCAACCTTTACTACAATGATGATAGAGTAATCACTAATCCGGGGTTTATTTCTGTTAGTAATTTACTCAACAATATAACATACGAATACTTGATATCACCTTTGCCCCACGAGGCATTACCAGTTACAAAATCTTCACTTTCCCCCCTGCTGGAAAACTGGCTATCCGAAAAAACACTACAAGATATTGCTGATGGGGATACTAGAAGGTTGATTTCTGAAGAAGAAATGAAAGATGGGTGGGTAATGCTGGAAAATAAAATACCAGTGTCTACAGACGACATAAAAGAAGGAGAAAAAAACAAATTCTTTTCTGAAAATTTAGTCAAAAACATTTTGATAAATTCTAGTGTGGATTTGTTATTACAAGGAGATGGGTCGTTTACATCAGAGAAGGCGGCTTTTGAAGCCCAAAAACTGATAAATGATATTAATTTGGATAACGTTAAGGACGGAACAATATACAAAAAACTATCTGTTGGAGACGTATTCGAGATTGTAGATAATCGATTACATCCGCTAACAGAAAAAGATAAACATTTCTCCGATCACTTTGTAACAATAGACTCAGATCTCGCATTCAAAGACAGTAGATTGAACAACTATGAGCAGCGACTGACTAATGTCGAGGTTGAACTTCCTAGTGTTTCGGAAAGCTTGGTGTCTGTTCAATCAGTATTGAACGCAATCAATTCTGATTCCATACCAGAAGGTGTTAATCTTTATTTTACAGACGAACGTGCATATAGTGCGATTTCAAATGTATTGACAACATCAGAAGTTCTGGAATCTGATTCTCACCTCTACTTTAATTCAGAAAGATGTTTGAGTGTATGTAAAACAAATTTTGTTTCTTCAAATGAATTGAGCATCTCTGAATCAAATGCTCAAAAAAAATTATTAGATAAAATACATCCACTAAGTTTGGAAATAAGTACCACTAATACCGAAGTTGATAATCTCAAAGAATCGTTTTATCAGCATAAAGAGACTAGCAACAGGACTTTAACTGAGTTATTCACTCTTGTAAGCGTTTCTTCAACAATTCTTGATTCTCATATGCTATCTGTTTCAATAAATCATAAAGAATCTACTTCTAAACATGAAAAATCATCAATAATACTGCTTTCCCTGGCTGATGAGATAACAACATCAAATACAACAGTAAATGATTCGCTCCTTGCTATAAATACTACCACTACCTCACTCCAGAATTCGATAACTGTCGCGACAACAATGTGTACCTCCCTGGAATCATGGAAAGAAGACACAGAGGTTTGGAAGAACACTTTGAAAATTAACGCCAGTGATGTGATAGAATCCGAAAACAGATGGTTTTTTTCCGAAGAAAGATTGCTGAGTGTAAACAAAATTCTGTATGACCGTGTTGAAACAATAGAAAACAACTTTACCACTTTACAGACATCATCGGCAACATTGAGTGATGACAGATTGAAATCACATGAAAATCCTATAACTAATGGTCTTTCTGTTGTAAACGCATTAGCGCCTTTGAGCTACAAGATGGTTTCGTCACTTGGCGCACCAGAGTCGGAGGCGTTTGATGATGTCGGGTTCATTGCCCAAGACGTAGCTCAAATCGAAGACTTGTCTCATGCAGTGGTTCAAGGAAGTGATACAATACCCTTTTCATTGGATTATCACAGCATAACAACTTTCACAGTTTCTGCATTGCAAGAACTAACTCTCAGTGTTTCCACCATCAACAACAAAACAACAGATGATATTCAAGAAGGAAGCTCAAACAAATTTTTAAATTCTGAAAATTTGAAAGTAGCACTCGGAACTGTAACTACAGATGATTTGTCTCCAGGGGTAATAAATAAATACCGAGATGAATTTGTTGGAATGAATCTTAAACTTGAAGAGCTTAAGCTTCTATTGCAGCAAATAGATACTGATATTATCCCTCAAGGATCTGTGAATTTATATGATCAAGTTGCTAAAATCATAACTACTGATGATGTGCCCGAGGCAAATGCTCTCTACTTCACGAATGAACGATGCGAGTCTATTGTGAACAGTTTATTAAGCACCTCTTTGCATGTGGACAACATTTCTGAAACAGATTCCAAGGGCTTTCTAACACTTGCACGATTATTGCATGAACTTAAATTCGTGACTGCTGATCACATAGGAAATGGCCTTAGTCACAAATTTCTTAGCTTAGAGACATTTTTAGACTTGGGAATCGATACCGATCACATTCCCGAGGGAAACTCGAGGTTGTATTTGACAGAAGGACGCGTAAGGGAAACGGCAAAAGGCATGTCCATTGACGATTTCATAGACGGAAACACAAATTTCTTTTGTTCACGGGAAGCAGTGAATTTACGTCTCAATTCATTGGATACTAACTCTCTTCCTGAGGCCCCTGGAAAGAAATATGTTTCAAGAGATGCGTATTTCGAATTGAGTATATCTGTTGGTGACATACTCAATAATGAGACACTCGCACGGAGAGAAGAAGTAGAACAATCACTTTCTCTGACTAGCTTATTTCATACTGAACAACTTGAAACTGCAATTTCTATATCAGATCTGAAATTAAGTATTGCAGAAAATGAACTAAACACAAAAACAAATTCTGTGGAAGCTGTATTTACAAACAGTTTGAGCATTTCACAAGATTTACTTACGTTGAACATAAACGAGACCAGGTCCGAACTCAGTACATCAAACGTTAAAATAGACTCTAATACTTTTAATATTAACGCTATTTACTCCTTGGTGTCTGTTAGTGAATTAAACATAGTAGACAACAGGCAACTGATAGATTTGAACACACAATCTATAAATACAAATTTAAATGAAATTCAAATAAACAATACAAGAATATCCCAACTTGATGAAACCTTAAGCCGAGACATATTGTCTGTTTCTGAAGTCTTCAATACAGACATACTATCAGTTTCTAGAGTCATCAATACAGACATACTATCAGTTTCTAGAGTCATCAATACAGACATACTATCAGTTTCTGAAGTAATTGATGGAGGTATACTTTCTCTATCTAATGAAATCTTCCTTGTAAATAATACTGTAAATGTGCTGACTACAGACAATGTGCCCGAAACAAATACTCACAAATACGTTAGTGCCAGATCCATGATAGAAATGGGAATATCCACCGATTCTATCTCTCAAGGGGAATCAAACAAGTACACTACTATCCAATCAGTAAAAGATGTACTGGCCAATCTTACATCCTCAGATCTTCCAGAGGGAGAACTTCACCCTTACGTTACCAAAAACAATGTCATTGCCACTCAACTGAAACCCAATGAACTGAATGGATTCCCTCAGTCGATAAATGACCATCTGAATTCTATTTCATCCGACATGTTGCCCGAAGGAAACACCAACTTATACTTCACAGATCAAAAGGTGCAACAAATATTGCAAGTTACCACTACCAATGACATTCAGGAGGGTGAAGACAACAAATACTTTTCTGATGAGCGTGTTCGTCATGCCCTATCCACTGCATCAACAGATCATATTTCGGAAGGACAAAATAAATATTTCACAAACGATCGTGTGGCGGCTGTCATATCAGCATCCTCCTCTTCAGATATCAAAGAAGGTGTGAACCTTTATTTCACAACAGACAGGGTCATTCAAACACTGTCCATTGCTACCACGGACTCTGTGCCCGAGGGGATTTCGAACAAGTACTTAACCAAGAACAACGTGCTCTCTATTGGTTTTGATGTGTCTGAATTCAATGACTTTTCAAATTTACTTTTAACCCAAGAATCGTTTTTGTCCCAAGTCAGTGCTCATCTGACAACTGATGAAATCATCGAAGGAAATAAAAAATTTGTATCGTCTGATTCTGTACTTGAAGTCATAAATGAATTTTCAACCAATCAATTGACAGAAGGCTCAACAAACCTTTATTTCACAGAGAACAGAGTCAACCAAATTCTTGACGACTCTTTTGGACAAAGATTTGACTCAAATCTTCAAACAAAAACAACAGATAACATACCCGAGGGTTCAACAAATGTATATTTTACCGAAACTGCATTGGCACAAACTCTAAACTCTTCTCATGTGATAGGAACAGGTATAACTCCACAAGATATTGGAGCAAGACCTTTTTCTCTTTCGATAAGTTCTTCAGAAATTGTTGAAGATCAGAGCGCATTATTTTTCACACCAGGTCGGTTTGATACTCAATTTCAAAACAAAACTACAAACGATCTCCAAGAGGGTGACAAACAGTATTTCACATCAGAAAGAGCAATTCAATCACTGCAAACGTTAGGAACATTATACGTCTCTCTTACATCCGATTCACCAGGGCGATTGGATGTACAGATCAGTGTTTCAAATGACCAGGTTCTGGGGGGCAAAATTGAACTACAAATCGCAGACACTGTACACAAGGAGTTCGAATTCAATGGCCACACCATTTCTGATGTGATCACAAATTTGAATCCAGGGCAATTGATAGTCACAACACGGCTGAAAAGCAGATATGGTTCACAGACGAATAATCAAAGCATTATCATTTCAGGTGATACACCATACATTGACGATATATCATTTATTGAAATTGAACCTGGATTTTCAAACCAAATTCGAGTTATTGTTGGTGGTCATGGTAGTTGTGAACTTTCAATATCTTCCAACAACTATGCAATAAAAAATACGACTTTTAATCTTTTTGAAACAAATGAAACCATAATTAACTTGAATTGTATTTTTGACTCTGCTGCCTTCGTTCTTAAACAAAATGATGCAATCGTAGATTCAGTATCTAAAAACATGACACTTGGTTTGATTTTGCCAATGCAAAATCACTTCAATGTCACCACAAATTCACAATTCAGTGCATTAGATTTCTCTCCTTTCACTGGTATAAACATAACGATCCATGATGATCTCAGGATCCTTGATGGAAACTTATTTCACTCAAAATCTAACCCCCTCGGAGCGATACTGTCAGCTACAGAAAATACAATTTCGTATGGAATTTCTAGAGGGAGCCTCAAAACTCAATTGACATCTCCGGCAGTGTTCCTGTCATTCACGTAATACGGTTCCAAATCCACACCAAGTTGACCTCCCCAGCTTGTATCCGCATGCAGGTCACGTGGGATCAATGTGATCACCACAGCTTGTTCATCTCTAGCATGAACGGATTCACGTGCACATCGAACTCCATGGGTGTGTCGTGTTTGAATGCGATGATAAGCCCACCTCGAAACTCTTTCCAGCATGTGTTTTCTATTTTTAGATTGCGCAGCTCGGTAACTGGATGCATAATCTCTTCTTCTTTGAAATCCATAGTATAACCCTTTCTGAAGTTGCCAAAATAACACTTTCTGTTGGCTTCAACAATGAATGTATAATTGGGTTTAATCACCCTGCCTGGACGTCCTTTCACAAAAAACTTATCTATGCCATCAAATTTGACATTAATTCCAGCAGATTCCTTTATGGTGACCACAGAATTAGGACTTGTAAGACCGTTTATTGGATCCCAATTTCTTGTATCAGTAAGAACATCCAATACCACGAGATGAGCTGTTCCTGATTGTTTATTCCGAACGAAGGTCTGTACATCAACTCTCGAACCCTGCATCCACGGGGCACATCTCACTTCATACGCATTGAACATCAACATCTCGCGTGGTTCCACACCCTCTACAGGGGATACCTTCGCCACTTCAAGACCAGGAGGGACCATATGATTCATCAAAGACGGGTTAGAAAGAGCATAACAAAGCCACAAAGAATTTTGAGCAATTTTTAGTTTCATGTGTGTATCCTAACCCATAAAAATAACCTTTAAAGTAAAGCTCACAAATTATCGAGATTCTCTAAATCCCATCCCTCCTCACTGTTTAGACTGGTCGATTTTGTTCTTTGTGAGCGCTCTTGTGTCTACGTGTTCGAAACGAGTGGGCACTGGTGTCTGAACAGTTGTGATATCCTCCCGCCATATGTTGATTTGGTTGCAACTCTTACTACTGAACTTATTGAAATCTCTTCCCGAAATAGGATTGAAAAACTCTGTGACTTTTTCTGCAGCTGGTATAGTAGGTTGCATCAAGCTCTGGCTCGAATGAGACTGGTCAATGAGAGAGTCTCCTTGTTTTTTGTATACGTATCCTGACTTGCTGAGTATATCGAATTGATTTTTCAACTTGCTTTCAATGTCAACTAGATCTGTTGGTGGTGCTTCTGCAAGACGATTGAGTTGTAGTCCATATGTCATCATTGGAAGTTGATCGGGTTGCATTGAGGTCGCATTCAAATAGTAGTCTGCAATTCCCCTCGATTGTTTGGTGTTTGACATTTCAGCCATTTGCCCAGCTTCTATAATGGCATCAAAGGTTTCCATTGTTATCATGGTATATGATTTTTTTTGTTTTATTATTACAAATGAATTGTCAGCAACACAAACCAGCAGAATTTGTATATTCGACTCCTGTGGGAGCACAGAGGGAAAAATTGACTAAGGGTGTTCCTCAAGTTGATATGAACATCTTAGAGGTAAGTGAAACCTTTCATGCTGCTCCTGCCAACGCCGTGTCACATGAAATGTTAGTTAATTACCCCCCTGTAGATGCACCCATTCCAGATACGACACCCAGATTTTACAATACCTTTCAAAGTGGAGACGTAAAGCCTTCGAACTTTGTCTGTAAATATCAAGAAATTACTGATGTAACAAAATCTTCTAAGAAACATGTGCCCGTAAACCATCCAGGTCAAAGACTTCTTGGCTGAGGCATAAAAATTGCTAAAAATAAAAATATTTGATCACTGTATCTATGGACGAAAAATGGAAAAAAGGATTAAAAAAGCAAATGGTGGAGAGATATAAAGAAGAAGAGAAACGGAAAATACAGTTTTACAGGGATTCTGAATTAGCACTCCCTAATGGAGGCAAAATACGTATACCTCCAAAAAATTTATGGGTGCTTATTGGGCATGGTTTAAATCGTCAAAAGTATAAAATACCGTACCCTTTTGCTATACGTACTGGAGCTCCACCAAAAACAGCTACACCAAAAATAGCTAAACCAAAAATACCAAAAATAGCTACACCAAAACTAGCTACACCAAATGTGAAACAACTTTCACCAATAAAATGTAGTGAAACAGAATACAGAGTTTTTCATAAAAAGAAAGGTGTATACGGTTGCAGACGCAAACCTACGAGGAAACCTAAAAGCGCAATGCGTGCACCCGCAATGCGTGCACCCGCAATGCGTGCACCCGCAATGCGTGCACCATCTCAACCATTAGGTGAATTTGGTGAATTTGGTGGAATAATTGAGGAGTTGGATTGAGGAGATCTGATAGGATAAGGGGCTTTTAAGTAACTCGTTTCAAAACCCTTGCTATTATTCCCTGTATATTTAAATGGCAACTGTAAGCGATTTCGGTAGCCTCGAAATCAAACAGCTTAGAGTACAAAATGACATTTCTGCTGTCAGATATGGCACAGAGATTATGGACAAAGATCTTGTGTTCAAAGTGGGAGATATATCAAATCCAAATCAATCGATAAGATTTTCGATACATGACGGCATAAGTTACAAAGATGCATTTTCAGTGGATTCAAATGGATTTGCTGTCTCCGATTTGAACATGTCGGGTCCATCTACAGGTGTGATAGGACTAGATGAGCTTGTCAAGCTGGGTGAAATGAGAGTACAGCATTTCAATGATCACAATAATGAAAGGGCGGGGGAAATTGTATTCTCGGTGAATATTGGTGATACCGATATAAGGACTGTTGACATTTTATCATTGTCTCCAGAGGAAGTTGAGATAACCACTTCAGCAAAAGTACATGGCATGTTGAGTTGTAACAGTTTCAACACTAATACGGTTGAAATCAATGGAAATGAGTTTAGACCAGTTGTTGCATCTTTCAATCACCCTCTTGGGACGAATTCAGTAAAAATTGAAAGAGATGAAACCGGAACTGTTGTATTTAACGGCCCTTTGAAATCTGAAGAGTCTTATGTGAATGTTCTGAACAATAAAACTATTAACAGTGGTAGTGTATTTTCTGCTTCTTGCTCTGTAAGTTCACTTGATGTCAAGTATTGGAACTTTTCTGAGAAAAACAATGATTTGCATATAACAGGACCCGGGAGTTTTCAGACGAGTGAAATTGTGACTGATTCTATAGAAACGGAGCGTGCAAGTTTTGAGGAGGTGGAAAGTGGTAACATGAGTGTTTCACATATGCGTGCCAAAGATTGCTCTGTACTGGTGCTGTCGACATCAAGTTTGTATTTTGATTCGGTGAAGTGCGGGGAAGACCTCAACTTGCCGGATGTGAAAACAGTGACACTGGGCGACCTCTTGGTCAGTGAGAACAAAATGACGTTAGGATCTGTCATGGTGTCTGAAGAAGTTGGGACTTTTGGTGGATTACAATGCAAATTGGGAGATCTAAGTGTTTCTGGTGTGAATTGTGATTATATCGTATCAAATAACATCTTGACGTCTGAGATATCAGTGGGTAATATTTCGAGTGAGATACTCAGTGTACACACCATAGCGTCAAATGCTGCAGCAGCTCATGAAATCACTTGTGGAAGACTGTCAACTGGTGGGGTGATTGGTGTTGGAAACTTTGAATTTTCGTGTAATCAAAATGTTATGCGCTTTTCGGAACATGGTCTTGAAGCAAACTTGTTGAATTCTGAGAATTTGAGCTGTTCTGTTTTATTTTCAAGTTTGTGTGAAACGTCTAAGATTTCGTGTTCTGTATGTGAAACCGACAATCTGGAGTCAAATATGGCGAGTGTAACAAATTTGCTGACTAAGGAAATCAAAAGCGATAAATGTTCGGTTGATGTAATTGAGACGAGTAAAATTCATTTAAAAGATACATTGTTTGACGTCATTGATAATAGTCTTAAAATATCAAGTAATTTGATAACACCTAGTTTGTCAACAAACTCAATACTTGTAGAAACATTGTCTTTTGACGACAATGTTTCGATAAGTATATCTCCTGAACGAGAAGTATTTCTGACATCGAATTTGATGTGTGGTGGTAGCATTACGAGTGAAAGGGCAGTTCACAGCAGCATATCGTGTGCAACTATTGATTGTGAAAATATGAATCTCAAAAACCACAGCTTTGTTACAGACTTGTTCACCGTAAATACAACCGGATTTACAAGTTCATTTGTATTTGACACCGAAGGGTTGAATTTGAATGGTGTTTTGACGTTTTCAAATGATGACAAAAATTTGACTTTGACAAATGGTATATTGAAAAATTCTGGAGAGTTCCGATTGTCTTGTTCAAAGCTTTATTTACCAGATACTGATGTATGTAATTTGAGTGTGCATTCTATGAATACTTCTGTGATCAGCAGTGCCA
>Ga0181421_1000232_pt1 | contig 15887 bp, 7 predicted proteins | sample 44SPOviralmetaG_FD_130146 | JGI IMG/M metagenome (GOLD analysis project Ga0181421, IMG submission 130146) | Marine viral communities from the oligotrophic San Pedro Time Series (SPOT) site, San Pedro Channel, CA, USA - 44 SPOT_SRF_2013-06-19 | ecosystem: Environmental > Aquatic > Marine > Strait...
CCATTATTATTACAAAAGTAGTGACTTAAAAAATCCGCGAAAAACCGCGTCCAAAATTATGAGTGATACACCAAAGTTTGAAACCCTAGAAGAATATACCAACTGGGGTTTTGAGCAACTATCCCAAGCGTTAGTCCAACTGACTAATCGCGTAACTGCCTTAGAGCAGGCAATACAAAAGTTTCCCCCGCCTGGTGCGGATATGATTAAGTATAAGATACCAGGCAACGAAGAATATTCTAATCTACCTGAGTTATTTGACGATCTATATACCCGTCTAAATAATTTGGAAGACAAATGATTTGTAATGCCTGCATATCTCCTAGAGTCTGCGCGGAGTTTTCCTAATCCTATTGCAGGAGAGGAATACAACACAACCTGGAAAAGACCATCCAGTGGTGACTATGAAAGTCATTCGTCTGGTAATGGTCTTGGCACGGGCACAGATTACTTTATTACCTTTGAGGGTAGTGGACCTGGATCCTATCCTCTGGGGAAAGATGCTGTACACTATATCGGTGATCAAGAGGAGACCTGTGTAGCATTCTGCGGATATACCCGTAAACCTGTATACAGATGGTATCGTGGTGCAAAGCGCGATCACAAGTATACAAAGAATCCTGAGATGACCGAAGCAGATGCAGGATGTGAGAATGAATCGTGGAAGAAGATATCAAGTGGATATAACAAAGAACCTAGGAAAGGCACTCCATACTTCTTCTGTCTAGATCGTCAGCAAGAAGGTAGTGTGCCACTTCAGATGTGGTATTCATATTGGCCTGACAATACTATTCTAGTTGCTGGCACTGGTAACCCTTCTGGTGTTAGCACTGGTTGTGGTAAAGGAAAGTATTACGACTGTTATACCTTAGGGTATATTTTTACAAATGAGTCTGATGCACTACAGTATGGACCTGATGCTGTACCTCTGTATCATTACCGCTATGGTAATTACAGTGCGGGTAGTGGTAAAGATATTGATGACTTCTATACTATTCAACCTGCAGAGGAAGTCAATCTAGATGGTGGTCCAGTCCCACCTAAGAAACTGATGGACCTGGAATACAAGTATCAGGGTATCATTGGGTATGTGTATCCTGCAGACGCCCCTAACAGTCCACAGGAACGTGTTATAGACGTTGGTAAGTTAGGACCTACTGGTCAGTGTATAGACAAAACATCCTGGTATGCATTTGCTCAGGATGGTCCCTACGCAAGACCTGGATATTACAGAGCAACCAGTACTCCTGGTGTTGTTGGTTTTGGTAATCCTGACAATGCAGAGAAGATAAGTGAGGAAGCAAACTTTGAGTGGATGTATGGACTTAATGGAGCGATCAAAGGTGCAGTGCCACGCTTCCTAGGGTTTGAGGATTCGTATGACTCACAGTTTTACTACTACTTGTATGACACATCATACCCTTGGAATGGTCCTCTCTTCGGCATCCAGTATGGATTGAATGATATTCCGTGCTGTCCTAACGCTGATGATGATGAGGGTAACCCTATATGCCTACCTAACGAGCATTTCTACTCACACTTCTACAAGATTCGTGAGGATTCTTGGGAGACTACTAAGTCTAGATGCGTGTTAACTGATGAATCTACTAATGCAGTTAACGAATCCTTTGAAACTATTGACACAGATAGCACTAAAGTCTTGTTTAGATACCTAACAAGGAGTGGTGACTTCAATAGAGGTGAGCAAATCAACGGTTGGAATATAGTTTCCGTCCTTTATTACGGTGATCAACTCAAATGTGGCATCATGGAGTTGGAAGGTAGCGGAAGTACCTTCACTTATCAGCAGAATTTCACTTCTACAGACGGTGGTCAGTGCGAAATCCTTGCTGGATACGGCATTGCAGACAAATGTGCGTTTGCTGGAGTGTATGAATTCCCTAAAAAGGTAGCATTCTACAAGGTTGAGCTCTCTCCTAAGGCACTTATACCTAATCGCACACTGGATGAGGCAAAGTTTGAGGCAGTTATTAATGACAAAGGCGGTATTGATGAGGTTATTATCATTAATAGCGGACGTGGTTACTCTAAAAATGCAAACGTTACCGCAATTACACCTAAAGTCCTCAAGAACTTCTCACCTACAGACACTACAGAGCACTTAGAAGACCTGATTAAGAAGGATAAAGACTTCAATAAAGCACTCAACCCCAAATTTAAGGGTGATGATCCTGTCAGAGACGTGCAAATTGCTGCTGGTGGTCTCGGTGGAGCTATTGACTTCCCCATTGACCATGATGATATCGCAGTAAAGCTCACTTCTGCCAAGTTAAAGATCGCTGCATTCGATGAAATTGGTGGTATCGCGGCAATTAGAGTGGTCAAACCTGGATCAGGATACGATGCTGAAGAGCCACCTGATGTATTTGTGACTGATCCTGAATACATTGAGTATGAAAGTCCAAACATTGGGGACATTGCTGCACTAGGACAGGGTATCTCTGACCAGTTTACTAACATTGACAGTAGTTTACCTACTGGTGGACGGAAGGGTAAGAAGCAAGACCCCACAGATTGGATCAATACCAACACCGAAAATGACTTTAGGGGCGCACCTACTAAGTTTCAGAGCCTAGGAACTACGGGTCTTGGGTCTGCGACCTCCCCCAATCAAGTAGCAAACACGGGTTTCACTATTATGAATACCCCTGTTGCCTCTGCAGCACCTGATTCTTACATCAGAATGGCGGAGCTTGACAATGAAAACGAAACAAAACTGTGTTTTGACCTCCCACCTAACTGTTTAGATGTAGATGGTCGCGGTGATGTGCTTGATGCTATCCCTAAAAAGGACTTCTGGGAGCTTATGAGTGGCAGAGATGATCGCATTCGCAAGTTTGAGTCGCAAGTTATGCCTGATGTTTACACTACAGTCACAAGATTGGGTGAATTTCAGGAATCTACGTCTCATGTTTACGGTCCTTTCCAGAAAGACCGCTGTTTGACCATGGGTCAACCTAAGGTTTACAACATTAAACGCTGGTTTGACATGCCATGTGCGTATGTTAGCAACACTGAGAAGGGATCTGCCACTCTTGACATGATTGAGAAGGGTAGAAACCTCACTGATGAGCGTGCTTTCGGTTATTTGCCTTACAAATACTGCGCTTCTAAGGTCAAAGAGGCAGAATTTAACGTATCGATCATGATTGAAGGCAAAGTTATTGGATCTCAGGGCGCAGCTTTCATGGATTTCATGGAAAGTTTCAAAAAACCCAAGGTAACACCGCGCAGAAAGGTGTCTGGTGGTTATAAAACGTGGAATTGTAACAATGGAGCGGTCAATGGGCGCTGCTATCGCGATCCTAATGACCAAAATGACATTATTTTCGTCCCAGTGGGGTTAGATGAGAACACTTTTGACTATAACCGTCTAGGTTTTAGTGAATATGAGCAATTCCAGCTCTGGTTGGGTGACAATTTGACTGGTGGAGCACTCACAGGTGGCGCATCAGTGAGTTGGGCATGGGATGTGACCACAGCAGGACCTCCAGATGAGAATGGTAACGCCACATCTACGACTAATTCGTATTCTGGCAATGGATCATACACTGCATTCAGTGTAGATTGCAATCCTAACCCTGCTTCTACCAATGTGCCTAACCATGAATGCTGGGATACCTATGCAAGGAAGACAGGAGCGCCCTCAGACGCCCCTCTAGACGTTTACTGTGGATATGATAGCGAAGGTAACCCAATCCCTGGAAACCGCTTCTGGGAGATCACAGGACCAGGCGTAGGCACTGTGCAGAATAGTCCTACAGGACCCGTCAATCCATTCTGTGCAACCTGCTCACCTTCTGCAACGAGTTACTATGCTTGGATCTTTGGTGGACCTCCTGCTGCTGGTTTGGAGAATGTTAATGATGCGTCTATTGCTATTGACCCATCAAGAATGTATACCAACTCAGATGGCGACAAGGTATTCAAGATGGGATCTTACAGCGGAACAATGCGTGTAAGGAATTGGTTGACTGGCGGTATCCAGGCACTGAGTAACGCATTAAATAACTTTGGCAACCCATACTTCACTGAATGTGATGTTGCTAGACCTGATACTGCAGGTAAAGATATTAACCAAGAATTTTAATGGCATACGGATTTCTAAAACCAGTTGCATCACTGAATGGTCTACCCTGCTCAGGGCATGGTCTTTGCCTACCATCCACTGTCCACTCAGTACAAGCGTGTGGCACCCCTCCAGTGCCCTACAGCATCGTTATTAAGAATTTTACATGCTGGTGGCCACCCACACCTCTAATTCCACTTACAGCGGTTAACCCAATACGAGCAACGGTTCTTGTGCAGTTTATTCCCATCATGATTGGTGGCGATACATTCACTCCACACATTGCTTTGTGTACAAATATTGTGATTTACATCTGCCCTTGCGGTAAGGGTGTGTGTCCTATTCCTACACCTATCCCATGCAGCACACTGACTATTGAAGACGCTGGTGGAGTGGGACATCCTAGAGTGCTCTTCCCAACTACGTTGACAGTGTTTGCATTCAAGATTCCTATTGCAAGGATTCTAGATCCACTGGGTGTCGGATTCCCTGGATTCTCATATCCATGCTCCTCAGTGGTTGCTTTTGGGCATCCAACTGTGCTATCATCCTAAGGTAGTTTGAAAGGGACTAATGCCCGCACGCGCAACGACAGGACTGGTTAAAGATGGATGGGTGCCTGGTAAACCAAAAATGACTCGACAGGGTACCTCTAAAAATACTAAATATTCTGCAACATCTCGTAACAGTAAAGGTAAGCGGTATCGTGGTCAAGGTCGATGAGATCTGAGACCAGAGAGTCTATGGAGATGCTTTGGTCTGCTAAGTGGAATCTTCCAAAAGCAGCAAATCACTGCGGACTCTCTTACAAAGAGATGAAGATTACCTTTAACGAGTATTGTAATTTCCATCCAGCAACATATAATCATGAAGAGGAAACTCAATTTCATTTCCCAAGACAAGGAGATGGCACTGATTCAGGAAATGATCTATCGGATCCAAATGGAGGATCCAGACATTCATCCGAGTAACACTTGTTTCTTATGTGTCTCACCAGATTATTCCAGTATTGTGACTCAACATTTGAGTCATGCACTAAGTAAGGATGGTGAGATTTATCACATTGAAGCAGTGAATGTTCCATTCCCAGATGAATCTACTGAAGCATATGCTAAGAGATTCACCATAGACTTTTTGTCATGGACTCTAGACTGGGACAACTTTGTATTGATCGAAGCAGGTGTCATTAGAGGTGGCAACTACACTTGGATCACAGATATCATGAAAGAGTATCAAGTAGTTGGTGATCACACACCTTACTATACTGTTGCTCTTTGTGAGAATACAGGAAGCAGATTTAAGTCTGACTTCGTTTCCCATTATTATGACAATACCAAAGAAGATTTACACTTCTGGTGGGAGCGTCCTAATAATCATTGGGAATGTCCATAAATAAAATTACCATGTGGAGGAATCATCGTGGCCAACAGTCCAGTACCTGACCAGAGCGAAGACTTTATCAAATCGGGTATGCGTCTAATAACCGACCCACGAAGTGATAAATATCTTCATAAGGTGAGTCGTAACATTCAACCACCTGAGAGACCAAAGAAAAAAGAGGGTTAAATGCCTGCTTACAGATTCAGATCAGACAAGTACGTCAGTAGAGGGTTTAAGGACTTAGCAATTTCCTTTAATTCAAATCCTTCTACCGACGACTTTGGTGCTGTCAAGAACGAGAGAGCAATCAATCAATCTGTAAGAAATTTATTATTGACTATATTAGGTGAAAGACCTTTTCAGCCGAGCATTGGAAGTCGGGTGAAAGGTCTTCTTTTTGAGCCATGGGATCCATTCTCAAAAGACGCTATTAGGACTGAAATTGAAGATTGCCTTGAGCGTCTCGAGCCACGGATTACTGTACAGGATGTGCGGGTTGAAGACAACAGTGATCTAAATGAAATTCAAGTTGAGCTTGAATACTTGATTACTGGAGAAAACATAACCCAAGAAGTAACATTCCTCTTAGAGAAGACCTGAAATGGCTGCTATCCCATCACAACTAACATCGCTAGACTTCTTTGAGATTAAAGAGTCTATCAAATCCTACCTCAGAACGCGTAACGAGTTTACAGATTACGACTTTGAAGGTAGTGCTGCGGCGTATCTTATTGATACCCTCGCTTATAACACATATTATACGGCATTCAACGCTAACATGGCGCTGAATGAAGCATTTCTTGAGAGTGCTACGGTCAGAGATAACATTGTCCGCATTGCGAAGCAGTTAAATTACACTCCTAGGTCAATTAAAGCACCTAGAGCGTGTGTAACTATCCGTGTGCAGACACAACTTTCACTGAATGGCACCACATATCCAGAATTCTGCACACTTGCTGCAGGAGATGTGTTTGTTGCCCGTAACTTTAATGATACTTACACCTTCTGTGTAACCAGAGAGTTGCAAACTACGGTAAATCCCGCAACTGGTATCGCAGTGTTTGACCCTGTGCTCGTTTATCAGGGCAATTTACTTAAATTTAATTATACAGTTGACTATACAAAGAGACAAGACTATATCATCCCCACGGAAGATGTAGACACCGCCTTGGTTTACGTTGATATCTCACCTAATGCACAGTCGCAAGAGATTGACACATACAACCTTGCTGCAAACGTAACTACGCTTAACGATACTTCTCGTGTTTACTTCCTTGAGGAGTCTGATGACCTTAGATACCGTCTAGTCTTCGGTGATGGCGTCCTTGGACGTAAATTGATTGATGGCGAATTCATCAGACTGTCCTATGTGACCACTTTTGGCGAAGAAGCAAACGGTTGTAAGGACTTTGCCTTCATTGGCACTATTAGAGATAGTGACCAACGTGCAATTGGACCTGCAAACATCGCAGTCGTCACTAGAGAGGCAGCAGCAGATGGTGAAGCACGCGAAAGTGCGCTATCAATTAAATTTAGAGCACCTAGAGCATTCGCTACTCAGAACAGAGCAGTGACTGAGACGGACTATGAGCATATTGTCTCAGAAATCTATCCTCAAGCAGCTGCCGTGACCGCATACGGTGGTGAGAAACTCAATCCACCAATTTACGGTAAAGTTTATGTTGCCATCCGTCCAAAAACGGGTAATAAACTGAATGAGACAACAAAAGCAAAGATCAGGAATGATCTGAAGCGTTATACGGTTGCATCAATTGATCCTGTGATCATTGATCCTACTGTATTCTACGTTATTCCCAAATCTTACGTTTACTACGACGGTAATAACACTAATAAGAGTGGCGCACAACTCGCAAGTGACGTTTTGCGTAATGTTGACCAATTTAACAAGAATGGTCAGAATAATCGCTTTGGTGGTCGTATTGATACGTCCAAATATAACTCAATGGTCGATAATAGCGACCCTGCGATTTCTGGTAGCGTTACTCAACTGACAGTCGGTCAAAATCTTGACCAATTCGAGATGGGAAGTGTTTTCACTCAATGTCTTGACTATGGTAACCCACTTTATAACCCTGGCGATTATTCAGGCACCCCTGGTGGTAGTGGCGGTAGTGGTGGATATGATCCTGGCGATGGTAGCGGCGATAACAAAGACGGTCCTTGTTCTACCGATGCAGATTGTCCAGAAGGTCAAATTTGTATAGATGGTAGATGTCAAGATGATCCAAATGCTGGTGGAGGCAATGGTGACGATGGGAAGTGTGCTCCTGCTTTCTCTGTGGTCAAATCTGGCACATTCTATGCAACAGGTTACACAGAAGACCTTGTTAACTTGACCCTATCAGGTTCTGGCACTAATTCAACCAGTCCTGTTGCGTCATCTCAGTCTGTTACAGACGAAAATCAAGTTTTGGTCCCCGTCAACATTAGAGATGATGGAAAAGGCAATCTTCTCCTTGTCACAAAAAGAGACGAGGTTGAAGTTGTGTTAAATAATGCTGTTGGTAGCGTTGACTATAGTACAGGTCAGGTTTGTGTAGGTCCCATTGCAATTGAAGGAACACCAGACGATACAACTCGTCTTCCTATTCAAGTATTACCTTATGGCGGATCTCTCACTATTCCACCTGGCGTTGATCCCACATTATTTGATGTTAATGTCTTCCCAATCGATTGGAAGACCAATGACATCTCAATCCCCAACTTCGATCCAAACAACTTTAGCGGTTACAACTTCGGTGACCCAAGTGGGATAAATATCATTGATTATCCCACGGATAGTTTTACATATCCAGTAGATACCTCCTGTTTCTGAGATAGATGCCACACAAGAATATTAACATTTCGGATAGAGTTGCAAATCAACTCCCAGAATTTATTAGGGAGGAAGATCAACAATTTGTTGACTTTCTCTTACAATATTACAAGTCTCAAGAAAAAACAGGTCGTCCTTACGATATCCTGAATAACCTTCTGGGTTATTTGGATCTCGATAGTTATACCTCAGACGAACTGTCAAATGATACACTCTTATTGAGTGATATTGGTCTGAACGATAAGACTATCAGAATTGAGGCGATTGATGGTTTCAAAGCGACCGATGGATCTATCAAGATTGATAATGAGGTAATTTACTACGAGAATGTTACTCGTGGACCTGATGCTATTGTCACTCCAGGTGTTTCTCCTGCACAATTTGATAAAAAGAAACAACAACTAGAAAATCCTTTCCAGTTGTTCGATGGGACTAGAAATAAATTCCCTCTTAACTTTTTAGGCACTCCTGTAAATCCCCCTTCAGTAGATCACCTAATTGTTGTTGTATACAATGAAATGTTAGTCCCTGGGACTGATTATTTCCTTGAGGGCGATGAGATTCGCTTTGCCGTTGCTCCCCGTGAAAGATCTGGTGCTGACGACTCTGCATTCACTGAAATTATATATTTGGTTGGGTATGCCGATCAAACGATCGTCACAACTGATGCAGTACCCTTTGAAGAATATCAAAGTAAGAAAGAATATCCCCTCAGAGTAAATACACAACCATATACCCCAACTTCAGCGATTGGTCTGATTGTCAAGAAAAACAATCGCCAACTTGAGCCATATACCGACTATACCGTATATGGAAGTGAAATTATCTTTAGATTCCCACTGGGTGGCGCTGATAATATTCATATTCGCTCTGTTGAGTATATTGCCCCAAATTTTGGATCTGGAGCATCTGCAGTTGTCTCTGTCGATAATTTTGGTCAAGTTGACCGCCTAATTCCTAAAACTGGTGGTAGTGGTTATAGACTAGATTTTGCACCTAAAGTTGTAGTCCAACACAGTGAAGGTGTGGGTGCGACTGCCAAAACTTTGGTTAGTGGCATCAAGAATATTAACCTAATTGATGGTGGACAGGGTTACACGTCATATAACCCTCCTATCGCTCTTGTAGGCGCTCCTACAGGTGGTACACTGGCAAAGGTTGCCCTAACCGTAGATGATGCAACTGGTCAGGTTGATAGTCTAACTATCATGAATTCTGGTAGTGGATATGATTTTATCCCTGCAATTTCTTTTGCCAATCCTGGTGGTTGTAAAATTGGTCAACCTACAATTGATAGTGAAGGTCGTGTAAACATTGACAGTATTGCTGTCGAAGAATTTGGACTGAACTATAGCAATCCTCCTATTGTTTATCTAGATCCTGCACCTGAAGGCGGCATCAACGCTCAGGCAATCTCTAGAATCAACCAAGACGGTCAAGTCTACGAGATCGTTATTACGAATAGAGGTAGAGGGTATGCAACCCCACCTAGAGCAAGGATCATTCAACCTATTGGTGCTCAGGTTCTCGATGTTACTGTTGCATCTGGTAACGTCACCAATATTGAAATGCTAACAGGTGGCAACGGTTATACCGATGCTCCTTCTGTGTACATTGTTGACGATAGAAAGGATCCATATGGCGATCCTATTGGTGGCACAGGAGCAACTGCTGCTGCAACTATCTTTAATGGTCAGATCACGGATATCAACATTACCAACTTCGGTACTGGATATTCTGAAACAGAGCCCCCTAAAATTTACATTGCCGAGCCTAAATCGGCAAGAGCATCTGTTGCTGTTGGTTTCAATGAACTGACTGGTTACGAGATCATTGAAAGAGGTAGTGGATATTCCCCTTCTGCATTCCTAGGATGTAGTCGTGGTGTATCTGGTGCTGTTGGATATGACAACCTCCATAATGAGATCTACGCTGGTGAAGCAACACTGCGTCAGTCTACTCACCCAGCAGCGTCTACAGTTATCAACCTAGACTCTTTGTTCATCAGAGAAGTCTTTGATAAGTTTAGAAGACAATATCTCCCCACTATTGAGATTGATTACTCTTCAATCAATCCAATCCAAGTAATTAAGAGCATTACTGATTTCTACATCAGTAAAGGTACTGAGCTTTCCACACAGTATCTGTTTAAGATCATGTTTGGTGAGCAGGTGGAGATCTACTATCCTAGAGATGAGATCATTTCCCCATCTGCTGCAACATGGGTTGTTGATACTGTTCTGCGTGCTGAATTGATTTCAGGTGATCCTGGAAATCTCATCGATTCTCAACTTATTCAGTATGCTGATCCTGTTGACCTTAGTGTCAAGGCAGCAAATGCTCTGATTGAAAACGTCATTACCATTATTGAAGGTAAGGACACTATCTACGAATTGGCAATCTCAGAAGAGACGCTATCTGGTAGTTTCATCATCCCTTATAAGACTACTCTAGTTGAGCCACTGACCACCACAGGTCAGATTATTACCGTTGACTCCACGATTGGATGGCCAGAAAGAAACGGCACCATTCGTATTAACGATGTAGAGACTGCACAGTATAAGGAGAAATCACTTAACCAGTTTATCGAATGCACCAGATCTCAAAATGGTGTTGTAGAAGATTGGGATCCTGGCACGATTGTATACTCTGACATTTTTGTCTATGTCAATAAGGGTACATCTACTGAGTGTAAACTCAGAGTGCTTGGTATTGCAGAAGCAGGTACAACGATCCTGGAAGATACTGGATCTTACTATCTGCAAGGCGACAAACTAAAAGTTGCTAAACTCGGATCTTCATCTGAAGATGAGAGATTATCTTCTTGGTTATACAACGTTAAGAAACTGATTCAGGTTAATACTGTCACTCCTGGTGGTGTTAACAACCAAACTGCTACAGTTGTTTGTGATAACCCACATGGTCTCCTGGTATCTGATCAGGTGACGATTTATGGTGCTAACCCTGTTGTATTCAACGGCACGTTTACCGTTACTTCTCGTATCGATACACTGCAGTTTACATATCAGATTAATACACCTACAGAAATTATTCCAGAAGGTAACATTCTTCTCTCTGTGGACCTTAACAGAGGTAAGTCCGATATCAATTCCATTAACAGTGTTGTTAGTGAGTTTACAACGAACATCCAAAACTCCTTCTTCAATGCTGATTATGTTTATGTTGCTTCCTCTGGTCTACCCAACTATAAGGTTGGTCCTTTCACAGGATCAGCACTGATTCCTGGTAACCAGCGCAAGCTGCTCCGTTTCCCCCGTTTAGTCCAAACGATTTCCGAGCGTCAAGACATCTCAGCAAACACCTCGATTGGTGCTTGGGTGAATGGTGTGTCTATCTGGGCATACAAGTCTGGCGACTTTGTTAGATTCGGTCCACTGACTGGCATCACAGTTAGTAACACTGGTCAGGACTATGATGCAGGATCCAAACCTGCTCTGGAAATCACTGGTGGTGGCGGTACAGGTGCTACTGGTGAAGTTGTTGTTAATGGTAGTCTAACTTCATTTGACGTTACTGAACAAGGTAGCGGATACACAGAATCTCCTCTGGTCTCCATCGTTGGCGGTGGTGGTATCGGAGCAACTGCACAAGCTATCGTAACAGGTGGTCGTGTCACCAGAATCCTGGTTGAGCAACCAGGCACAGGGTATACTTCACAACCTAGCGTCTCAGTTACTGGTGGCGGTGGTACAGGTGCCTTAGCAAAGGCAAACGTCCGTGGTCCTATTCAGAGTGTTAGCATCACTGCCAATGGTAGTGGATATACTGAGTTACCTAGTATCCGAGTTAACTCTGGTGAAGGTGCTTTGGCACAACCCATTGTTATCAATGGTCGTATTGTTTCTATTGCTATTATTAACTCTGGTAGTGGTTATACTACTGCTCCCACGATCATCATTAATGGTGATGGTTTTGGTGCTATTGCACGAGCAGTAATTGGCACTATTGGCGAAGATAAAGGTAGAGTCCTTAGTGTTGAGATCACTAACAGAGGTATTGGATATACCCAAGGTCTTACTACTGTCAGACTTGAGTCTGTCGGTGACTTTGCTGAGTTTACTCCACAAGTTTTTGAGTGGAATAAAAACCTTCAGTATGATCTTGCCACTAATTATGATGGAGCACGAGGATACGTCTTTACTGGTCGTAATAACCAGTTCGGTGGTGAATATGCTCACCTTAGTGATCCTAAAGAACTCCGCTATGTGGTTGGCGATAACGTCTTCCTTAATGCAGTTACACAACAATTCCAAGAAGTTGAATCCAACTATGAGCACTCTCCTATTCTGGGTTGGGCGTATGATGGTAACCCAATCTACGGTCCCTACGGTTACATTGACCCAACTGACCAGAATAGCGGAATCAGAAGACTTCGCACTTCATATAAACTAAAAGATAACGTTGTATATGACTTAGCAACTAACCCCAATCCTGCTCGTGTTGATGGACCTGAGCTGTCCTCATATCCTGCTGGATCGTTTGTTGCTGACTATGAGTATGACTTCCAGTCTGGCGATCTCGACAACTATAACGGTCGTTTCTGTAAGACACCTCAGTATCCTGATGGCACCTATGCATACTTTATTACTATTGATGCATCGGAAGCAGGTATTGCTGAATTCCCATATATCCTTGGTCCTCAGTTTAACTCACTGCCTGATCCATGGAACTTTACTCAGGGTGCAACCCAGGAAAACATTCCTCAAGACGTTGTAAGATATAGAGATCCTTATGTCAACGTTGATATTGATGTTGATCGTCAACCTAACCAGGAAGCAGATGTACTGACGACTGAGATTGAAGGATATCCTCTCATCTTTGAGATCCAGGACAGTAATAACGACGGAATCATTGATGCTAATGAGCAACAAGAAGTCCTAGAGATGTCTGAAGAGGCAACTCTACAAATCTATGATTACTTCCCTCAGGTTTCTGAAGAGTCTAGAGTTGACATCGAAGTTGAGACAACTACTCAGTTTGAAGATGCTCAGATCGACGGTTTCGTTATTGAAAACCCTGGTGTTTCCTATCAGGTTAATGATACCATCTTCTTTGACGATGGAGATACTGGTGGTTTCGGTGCTTCGGCATTCATCGAATCTGTTAAGGGTCAAAGCATCCAATCATACAGTAAGGAGATCATTGGTGATCGTCCATATGGTGTGATTAATACATCAGCTAATCACGACTTGCGTCAGCAAGATGAGTTGATTCTTAACTCATCCCCTGTTATTGATAACACCAACAAAAACTTCAAAGTTAAGGTTGTGTCTGGCATTGAGCGTATCAATGTAACTCAGGGTGGTGTTGGTTACAACGAAGATATTCCTCCTACGTTTGAATTGATCACATCTGCTGGTCAGGATGGTCAACTAGAGATTGTCCTACAAAATACTGGTCAGATCAGCAGTGTCAACATTATCAACTCTGGTAATGGTTATGATCCTGAGAATCCTCCACAAATCCGTGTTTCCCATCCACAGCAGTTTAAGAAAACTCGCTATTGGTTGACCGAATACATGGAAGCAGATGGTATCATTAATGTTAATGATATCAAGGTAACCTCACAACGCAATACCTATATCTGCGGTAAGATTACCGAGACAGATGGAGATGAGTCTGCGTTCCTTGCCAAGTTTGACGACTTGGGTCAGAAGATCTGGGAGAGAACTCTCATTCCTACCAATGCCAACCAGAAGAGGGCTGAATTCCTCAAGATGGTGGTCAATGCTGCTCCAGAAAACGACCTCATATATGTTACAGGCCAAACAAAGAATCCTGACAACGACACGTACAACCCAGACATCTGGTTAGGACTTTATGAGTCTGGATTCAACAATGCAAACGATCCTGACGGTATCCTGCAGTGGCAGAGAGCAATTGCTGGTATCTCTGGTAGCACCAGAAGAGACTTTGTAACTTCTATCGCTCTTGATCAGGAGCAACGTATCTACCTTTGCGGTTATACCGATACTAACTCTGTTGATCCCGATGACATGTGGATCATCCAGTGTGGTATTGAAGGCGATCTGGTTGAGAAGCGTAAGGTTGCATCTCAGGATGATTCTGAGAAAATGCATCAGATCATGATGATCTCCGATGATAGATTCTTCTTTATTGGTGTTAATGATCAAAATGATGACTTGATCTTCGGTGAATTCTTCTACGATGGTGCAAACCTTGAGATGGATTGGATCAAGCAGATTCCTACGGTGGGTGGACGTGTTGTCAACCCAACAATGGTCATGGATGACTATGGTGCAATTATTGTTGCTTGGGATATCTTCAACTCTGCAGCATCTAAGTATGATAAGATCCAGATCAACAAGTTCCTACTTTCCACTGCACAAACTGAGTGGGACTGGAGTAAGACTGTTACTACCGCTGGTGATTTCCTGGGAATGCATCATGCAGGTATCTCATATGATCAGTGGGGTAACTACACTCTAGTTTCTGATGTAACTGAAGCACAGAATCAGAGATATTCAGTTATCACCTATATGAAGTATGACGGCACTCTGCTGCATCAAACAAAAGTTGATGATACTGCAAACATTGGTTTCCAAGCAGTTACACATGCCCTGGATAACTCTGGTGATACTATTCTTGCTGTCAACCGTCAGCAATCTGATCAGCTTGCCTCTTGGAGAATGGGCAACAGTGCAAATCCTGTAGAGGATACAACCAAGCAACAACTTGGCACTTACAACTACTTCAGTCAGTCTGATATTACTCATGATGCTGCTGTTTACAAGTTTGACGGCGGATCTCTGAAGTTTAACGACGTTGCACCTATTACTATTGCTGATTTGGGTCTGACCCCTCTTGAGTGGAGTGGCAGAATGTGGATGTCCATGAATACGACAGCATGGAACACTGCACATGAGCCCACATTACTGCATTTTAACGATGCAACTAATACCAACTCAATTACTGCAACTATCAAAGGTGATAACACTGATCCTGACTATCAGAAGGTTATCCTTTACTTGAATGGCACTCAGGTTGCTTCTTCTGTTGCTGCAACTAACTGGGATGCCTTTGCTGCTGCAGCATGGGTCCATATTACTGTCCAGAAGCGTCAAGAATCTCTGGGTCTGTATCGTTATGAGGTATTCGTTGGCGGTAACCAGCAGATCAGTTATCAGAGCACTACTGATGTTGCTCTTGATGATGTTGTTATCTGTGGTCCTGTCAGTTCTCCAACAGTTGCAAATAGTTTCCGTGGTAACATCGATGACTTTGTGCTCGATGATGCTGCTCCATATTCTGGCACTTCTTATACTGTGCCCACTTCTGAGATTGCAATCACTACGTCCAACTCTGACGTTGCACTGATCAAGTTTGATAGAGCACATACTCAGCGTGCAGCATACACTCTGACTGGTCTTAGCAATTACAGTAATATTGCATTCACCGATCACACTATCGGTATGACTTGGACGAGTACTTCTCCAGGTGCAATTTCTACATGGTTAGAGGGTCCTGGTGGTCTGCAAATTCTGGACATGTCCCAGACTTTCTCCACGTTGATCCCTGGTACATATACACTATCTTCAG
>Ga0181421_1000234_pt1 | contig 15863 bp, 8 predicted proteins | sample 44SPOviralmetaG_FD_130146 | JGI IMG/M metagenome (GOLD analysis project Ga0181421, IMG submission 130146) | Marine viral communities from the oligotrophic San Pedro Time Series (SPOT) site, San Pedro Channel, CA, USA - 44 SPOT_SRF_2013-06-19 | ecosystem: Environmental > Aquatic > Marine > Strait...
CTAAAGTTATATGGCCAAAGTCACTAATACTTTTATAAAAAGTAAACTAAACAAAGATTTAGACGCTAGACTAGTACCTAATGGTGAGTATAGAGATGCTGTTAATGTACAAGTAAGTAGATCGGAAGGTGATAGTGTTGGTTCACTTGAAAATGTTTTAGGTAACATAGAAATAAAAGACTTTGGAAACTCTGATCTTACCTGTATAGGTTATTTTGCAGATGAAGCTAGTGGTATGGTTTATGTTTTTTTAACAGATTACACAGATGCATCACCTAATACCCAAAGATCGTATTCAACTACAGCTGAAAATTACATATATAGCTATAACACAACAAACAACACTTCTGTACTTTTAGTACAAGGTTCTTTTCTTAATTTTTCTAAAACAAACCCAATATTTGGTATTAACTTATTAGAAGAGTTTTTATTTTGGACAGATAATAGAAATCAGCCTAGAAAAATAAATATCAATAGAGCTAATCCAAACGGTATAGCAACACCTGATTATTACACTAATGAAGATCAAATATCTGTAGCAAAATATAATCCTTATAAACCTATAGAGCTTTATAGAGAAGCTAGCTCTACAGTTATAGAGACAACAATGGAAGACGCTACTAGTAAATTTCTTCCAAACGGCGGTAGTGTTTTACTTAATGCTAGTATATCAGCTCAAGCAACATCTTTACCTATAGAAGGAGGCTCTGTAAAAGGTGAAGTTTTAACAGCAAGCCCTGTAAACCCTTATACAAATAATGTTGGAGCTACAGTTTCTTACGTAGACATAAATAATAATATTCAAACAATATCTGGAGTTACCGTTAATACATTTCCAAGCGGTATATCTATAACTTTAACTGGTACTACAGCAAATGTGCCTGCTTTAGCAATTGGTACAGAAATTATTTTTAACGCAAACCCAAAATATAATTCGTTATTTACAGGAGATTCTGATTATTTAAATGATTTATTTGTAAGATTTAGTTATAGATTTAAATTTGACGATGGTGAATATTCTTTAATAGCACCTTTTACACAGGTTGCTTTTATACCTAAGCAAGATGGGTATTTTATGTATATAAAGCCAGATGCAACTACCTCAACAGCTGGTTTAGACGATCAAGCAAATGCTTATAGAAGTTCTATAGTTTCATTTGTAGAAAATAAAGTTAATATTATAAAGTTAATAATACCAAGACCTAGCGAGTTAAAAACTGGCGGTGGTTTTGCTGGCTCTACACTTGATAATGAATTTAAAATTTCTGAAGTAGATATATTATTTAAAGAATCTGATGCCTTATCTGTTAAGGTAGTTGACACAATTCCTGTTGGAAATATTACTATAAACAATGAAGGAGATATAGAGTATTTATACGAATCTACAAAACCATTTAAAACTTTACCTTCTGATGAGCTTATAAGAGTATATGATAAAGTTCCAGTAAGAGCTCTTGGTCAAGAAGTAAGTGGCAATAGAGTTATATATGCTAATTTCCAAAACAAACACACGCCGCCTGCTGTTTTAGATTATACAATAGGAATAAACGCAAAAGACAATGTGGCTTTAGATAAAGGAACAGCCGTTATACCCGGATCTACTTCTGGTACTACTTTAAATTTTTCTAGTTCTTCTGGAACAATAGATGTAGGTAGTTATATTTATGGAACTGGCATAGTTAAAGGAACAGTTGTAACATCAGTTACAGGTTCACCAGTAAGTTCAGTAACAATAAGTGCGGCTGCAACAAACGCGGTTGGAACAGTAACTTTTAGATCTGCTGGAGACGAAGAGGTAAAAGTAAGCAAGGTAGAATATCCTAACTCGTCAGTTAAACAAAATAGAAACTACCAAGTCGGTGTAGTTTTATCTGACAGATATGGAAGGCAGTCTACAGTTATTTTAAATGATTCAAACCAAGGCTCAACAATATATCATCCTTATTTTGGAAAAGGTTTAGAGCAAAATGAGTGGCCTGGAGATTCTATAAAAATGTTATTTAATTCTGGTATATCTCCTTCTGCGCCTAATCAAACAGATGAGTGGCCAGGTTTATATAATGGAGATGTTACTAGTGCTAATTATAATCCTTTAGGTTGGTATTCTTACAAAATAGTAGTTAAGCAAACAGAACAAGAATATTACAGTGTTTATTTACCTGGTATAATGGCTGCATATCCAGACTCTACAACTTTAGAAATAGGTAATACATCTCACACTGTTTTAATAGCAGATAATATTAATAAAATACCTAGAGACTTATCAGAAGTAGGTCCTGAACAAAGACAATTTAGAAGCTCTGTCCGCTTATACGGTAGAGTTGAAAACACAGGTGTTACAATTTCTACAGCTAACTTTGGTTTAAGCAATAAACAATATTATCCTTCAACTCAAGGTGACACTGCTTCTATAATATCTACAATGAGAGATTTATTTGAAGTTCCTACGACTTTAACAGCTGGTTTTAAGCAGTTTTACGACCACGAGTCTGATCCTTTAATAGCAAGAATAAGTACAGAGTCTAAAATAGGTCAAGTATCATCTGTAAACTCAGGTACGGTTCCTCCAGGTATTCAATATTTAGCTGTATATGAAACAGAACCAGTTGAATCCTTAATAGATATTTTTTGGGAAACAACATCTGCTGGACTTATTTCTTCTTTAAATGATGCTATTTTAACTGGAACAGGCGGAGGTGCTTCGTTAAGCAGTTTTAATACAAGTAATTGGTCAGAGGCTTTGGCTAGCGGAGGTGATATATTAAACGCAGGGTTTAATCTTTTAAATCAAACAGGTCAAGTAATAACAATATCTGGTAATAATTCTTTTGATTTAATAAGTGTTATAGATGGAACTGGACAAGATGTGCAAAACTTACCTTCTGCAGGTCCTTATTTTCAAATTTATTTAGATAGTGGTTTTTATAAAATAAGAACAACATCTACATATTATAGTCAAGTATATTTTGGAACAAACCCTCAGCTTAGAGAATTTACTTTTAATTTTAGATCTATAATAATTGATGCAAATAATGTTTCTACTACTACTTTGTTTAGTGAATTTGCTACAGTTAACAATGTTTCTCCTACAATAACTGCTAGTCCAGCATCTGGAACAACTATAAATACAAATAGAGACAACTTAAATACTCTTGTTGCTTTATCAGCTGTTAATGGAGCTAATAATACTAATCTAGCTGGTAAAGATTTAACTTGGAATATTATTTCTCAAAAAGTAACTGGAGATACAACCAACACACAAGTAAACTACTTTGAGTTAACAACTCCAGTTGTAGGTAATACAAGTGCTACAAATCTTAAAAACATAAGCTCTGCGACTGAAGCCAAATCATATGATATAATAATAGGTTGTTCAGACCCAGGCTCAACACCTCAGGTAAATTATGTAATAAACGTATCTTTCACACCCACTTTTGTTAGAGATTATAATATTAATTATAATTTAACAAGCGGTGGTAGAATAGCAGTTAACTTTGTTGTTATATATGCTCAAAATGGTATTAACACAAATCAAGTTGGTTATTATTTAATAGCAAGTTCAAATCCTGTTTCTTCTGGTAATGCTTTAACTTTTAATTCTCAAATAGTACCACATCAAACAAATTTAACTTTAATAAATATATCGGGTGGTGGAACAGCAAGTTCTCCAATAACGTTAAACAAAACAGGAGCAGACTTAGCTGTAAACGGAACTTGTAATGTTCAAGATGGTTTTATTACGTATTTTAATACAAACTTAAACACTCTTCTTACTGATAACGTAAATACTTTTGTTAGAAATTGTCTTCCAGATGGAAGTATACAAAACACAACATTTTCAAACGAGTTAACATCTACTGACTTACAGCAATACGTTTTTGAAATAATATAAAGTAATTAAATATAAAAATAAGTAATAATTAATCATGCCAGGAGTAACAATAGAAGTAAAATACTTTAACACTTTTGTATTAAAAAAGACGCTTAGCGGGCAATATGTAACCGACCAACCTGTTTGGAACGGTTCTTTTGGTGTGCCTAGCACTGTAGCTGGTGGATATCCAGTAGTAGCTGACACTTCTCAAGGAACTCCTTTTGCAATTGAAGAATCAAGAATACGTGGAGGTTTTAATAATACTTCTGTAGATTTTTCACCAAGAGCGTTTTTAGTTGAAGACAATCCTAACGCTTCAAGACTTTTTAGTTCTTTAATATATTCTGGCATATTTAATTCAAGAACAGGAGTTAATGATACTAATGTGTTTCCAGTAGGTAGTGATATTACAAAAAGCGCTGATCCAGCAAATGGTTCAATACAAAAGCTCTACGCAGAAGACACAAATATGATTGTTTTTCAAGAATATAAAGTGAGTAGAGCTTTAATAGATAAAGACGCTATATACTCAGCTGAAGGTGGAGGTTCTGTAACTTCTTCTAATTTAGTTATTGGTGTTTTACAACCATACGCTGGTGAATATGGCATAAGTCAAAACCCAGAAAGCTTTGCTGTTTATGGATATAGAAAATACTTTACAGATAAAAACAACAATGTTGTATTAAGACTTTCAAGAGATGGTATTACTGAGATATCATCATACGGGATGAAAGACTTCTTTAGAGATGAATTAAACAACATAGATACAAATGCAGGACCTGGTGTTGTTAGAGGAGCTTACGACTTATATACAGATCAATATGTTGTGTCAATGCAACAAAGTCCAGTTTATAATACAAATACAGAATTTAAAACATTAACTTTTGATGACACTATTAACGGTTGGCCAAGTTTATACACTTATCAACCAGATCAAATGTTTAGTGTAAGAAATAATTTTTATTCATTTAAAAATGAAAAGCTATATAGACACAACAGTACGGCTGTAGGTAGAAACACTTTTTATGGATCACAGTCTCCTAGTTCTGTAACTGTAATATTTAATCCTGACCCAACAAGATCTAAAACCTTTAGCACTATGAGCTATGAAGGTAATAACGGATGGGAATTAACAACTTTAGCTTCTGATGGCACTGGAAAAGATTATTTAAGTGGACTTAAAAATGCTTACATTAGTACAAATGATTCTGCAAATACAATATTAAGCTATGTTATGGGTGAATACGTAATAAACCCAACTAATGGCCAAGCGGTTAGTGGGACACCTACAGGCGCTGGTGTTGGTCAAGGTTATGTTGCTACTTTTGCAACTAAAAACCCACCATATCCAAGGCTACACGCTGGCTTTGACAGAAAAGAAAACGCTTATGTTGCTAATTTAGTTAACTCTAGCCCAGCGGCACAAGGAGAAATAATATTTGGAAGTGTAATAAGTGGTATAAAAGGTTTTTATGCTACAGCTACATTTTCAACAGATAGATACACAGACCCAGGAGGAGAAAAACAATTGTTCTCAGTAGCAACAGATTTTTTCTCTAACAATGGATATTAATAAATTAAATAAATAAATATGGGCCCATTATTTGGATTAACTATAGCTGCCCAGGCTTTAACTGGAATTGTAGGCGCTGCATCAGCAAACGCAACAGCTAGAAAAGCTAAAGCAGATAAATTAAAAGCTGAAAGAAAAATTACAGCTTTAGAAAACAACAGGCAAGAGATTGTAAATCCATATGCAGATGTTGTAGACTTAAGTGGCATGCTTAGTAACCCTATGGCTAATCTTGGCGTTGCTACTCAAGCTGCTGAAATGCAAATTGAGCAAGCAGATATATCTTTAGCTAATACATTAGATACTTTAAGAGCTACTGGCGCAAGCGCTGGTGGAGCTACTGCTTTAGCACAAGCTGCTTTGCAAAGCAAAAAAGGAGTATCTGCAAGTATTGAAAAACAAGAAGCTCAAAATGAACAACTTAGAGCTAGAGGAGAACAGGTACTTCAACAACAGCAAATGGCAGAGGCTCAAAGAATACAAGGTTTAGACGCTGCAGGCAAAGAGTTTGTGTTTAGTCAAAGAGAACAAAGAGAGTTAATGCAATTAGATAGAGCACAAAATCAAATGGACATGGCTGCCGCTCAACAAGCTCAATCACAAGCTGATATGTTAGGTGCTATAACCGGAGCTATTGGAGGTATGGCTTCCACTGCGGCTTCATTTGCTTCTATTCCAGGATCTGAAACAAAACCAAAAACAGGTGGTGGAGGCTCACCTAGAAATTTAGTTAAAAACTGGAGTCCAGGTGATGTTAACTTTAATGTTCCTAATTCATATAATATAAACACAAATTTAGATCCAGAATGAGTTATAGAGATCCAAAAACAATAATACAATCAACTGGTAAATACTATACTCAGTTATCTCAATCACTTGCTCAAACAGCAGGAAGATACAGCGAAACAGTAGCTAGAGAAGCCGAAAGAAGAAGGCAAGAAGCTATGAGAAGGTCTAAAATATCCAGAGACTATCAAACTCAAAAAGGATCTTTAGTTAACCAAGAGGTTAGAAAAGGTGAAACAACTTTTGGAAATGTTGATTATGCTACTTTTAATAACTTAGTAACTCAAGGAGCTGAAATAAAGTCGTTAGACATTTCAAGCCCAGAACAAAATAGGCTTTTACAAGGCGTAGAAGGTATGCCTGGTGAAATAAGAACAACTCTAGGTGCTGTAAATACTTTAGTTGAAGGTGCAGATCAAATAATAGAAAACACTGGTTTAGCTGGGGGCTTAGATGCTTATGCTCCTCAAAATACTCAAACTGGTTACGCTATGATAGCAGGAGCTATACCTAATAAAAGCATGTTAACGGGTAGGCTTAATGAAGACGGAAGCCCTGAGGTTATAATGCAGTTTACTGGTAAAGAAGGAACTTACACTTTAACCGGCACAGAGCTTAAAGGTCTTATAGACAATCCAGAAGGTCAATTAGGTATTGTAAATCCAGATCTTACAGAGCAAAGAAAAAATCTTTGGAATAATAATATATTAGCTCAGGCTGCCGACGGTAGTCCTTCTAATAAATATAGAAGTTCTTTGATGTCGGAGAAACAAAGATCTGATTATAATAAAGCAACGGGTCAAACAGAGTTTTTTAAAGATCCAGATGTTGATAAAATAAAAGCAGTTTTATATGAAGACGCAAGAGCAACAATGATGTCTTTAAGCAACACCGAACAAATCAGTGAGTTTAACAGATTAGGTGGAGATTTAAAACTTAAAGAGTTTCATATGGATTACTCTAAAGCTCTAAGTAAAGACGAAGTAGAAGAATTAACAAAAAGATATATATCTAATGTTATTGAAGAAAAAATGGGACCAGAGCCTTCTGATCATTCTATTTCTACAGGTAGAATAGCTGCTGTTAAGCCTAGGCAACTTACTGAATCTGATAAAAAAAGAATATTAAACGCTCAAGAATCAAGAGAAAGATTTGATTATGTAGAAAACAAACTTCAAACAGCTTTAGAAAATAAAGATGTTTCTATTTTTTCTGGTGAAGTTATAGGTTCTAAAAAAGATAGAATATTAGAAGTTGCTTATAGTCCTAATGGTTCAGTAATTACTATAAGAACAGACAACGAAGACGCGCCAGATAGAATTTATGATACAAATAATAATAATGATTTTGCTAGACTTTTTGATGACTTTGCGGCTATTGAATATCCTAAAGATGTAGATCAGTTTAAAGATTTATTCAGAAGCAAAAAAGAAACAAAAATAGATCCTAGAATAGCTAAGTCAAACAAAAGTAGAAGCGTTCAAGAAACTGTTAATCCAAACGCGGGCAAAAAACAAAATAAAACAAAAGATTTTGAAGGTATAACTTCATCTGGTATTAGATCTGGAATATAAAAAAATAAAAAAAACAATATGAACGAAGAGTTATTAGGCTATACTTACGAGCTCATCCAACAAAACGGATATGACGGTTCAATGGAAGACTTTGTTGTTGAATTAGAAGAAAACAAAGACCTACAAGATGTTTCTTATGAAATTTTAAAATCTAAAGGTTATGACGCTGAAGAAAGTGAATTTATTGAAGAGTTTGGCTTGGGAAAGACAAAAGATGTTGTAGTAGAGGATGCGACTGTAACATCGAAACCGGTAGCGTCCGAGAAAATAAAAGATACGGATTTAAAATTGGTAAATGGTTCTTTGGAGCGAGTAGTAGTTGATCCCGACGGCGGAGTGCAATCTGCTTATGATCAATACAAAGAAATGACAAAAAATGATCCGTCTAATTATAATGTAGAAAGCAAAATAGGACAATTTTTAATAGACAAAATTGCTGGTTTTACTTCTGGATCTTTAGGTATATTAGGTGGAGCTGCAGATGCAATTGAAATGGTTGGTGACGTTGCTGCTACTAAAGGTATTGATGTTTATAATTACTTTGCTGACGATGAAAATGACTTTACTCAAGAAGAAAGAAATAAAATAGCAGGAAATATAGAAAAAGCTTTTGCTCTTGATGATTTGCTTAACATAGGCGCTGATGCAACTAGTAAGTTTATGACAAAAAGAGATGCCGCAGATGGTGAAGGCATTACAGGTGCAATTAAAGAAGGTAATTATTTAGAAGCGTTAGATAGAACTTTAAGTGGAATGTTTCAAGCTGCACCTTCTGTTGTTGCTGCAATAGTACCTGGTGGTTTAGGCTTAATTGGAGCTTCTTCTGTTGGGCAACACTACGAAGAAAAAACAGAAGATAATTCTGAAAACAGAGGATTAAAATCTATGCTTGGGTCTTTGGGTCAAGGTATTATAGAGCTAGCATCTGAAAGAGTTACTAGAGGTTTGTTTAAAGGAGTAAACCCATTATTAAAAGGTGGTTTAGGTAAAAAAATGGCCAAATCAATAACTGGAAGAGTTTTAGGTGGTATGGTGGCAGAGGGTACTTCTGAGGTTGGCTCTGAAGAATTAAATAACACTATTGATTTACTCTGGGATATAGACAAGTTTCACGATGAAAATGGTGACTTTGATGGTAAAAAAGTTTTAACTAGAATGGCCGATACGTACATAATATCATCACTAATAGGTGGAGTAACAACTGGAGGCGTAGAGCTTTCTGACTTAGGTAAAGCTGTTCAAGCGGATAGGTTAATGTCACCTGGTGTTCAAAGTGAAATTAAAAAAATATCTGCAGATATTCAAGCTAATGAAATAAATAATAGAAACTTAAACAATAAAGCTCTTAAAAATAAAAAAATACAATTAGAGGCTAAAAGAAAAAAAATAAACAATATAAATAAAGAAGTAGTTGACAACTTAAGTAAAGATCAAAAGCTTAATATTTTAGCCTTAAAACAAGAAACTGAAGAAACTAAAGTTCAACTAGAAGATAAAAATTTAACAGAATCTCAAAAAGAATCTCTTAAAGGTGTAATAAAAGAAAATAACAGCAAAATAAACGACATTTACAATAGTAAAATGAACGAGCTGGTTAATCAAAGGAGAGATAAACAAACAAAAATTTTAAACTCTCTTGACATTTTAGGTATTAATTTAACAAAAACTGAATTAAACCAAAAAGAATATGATGAGAGGCTTAAAAAAGATCAGATTGAACAAGTTAAAAAAAGCAAACTAAGCAAAGAGGAAAAAGAGAAAAAAATAAATGATATTTTAAAACAAAAAGAAAACAATACTGCTGCTTATGTTAAAGGTAAAGATGTTATAATTAATGAAGAGGCTTTTGAAAGTATAACAGACTTAGGAGATTCTGGATTAAGTGTTAAGTCGCATGAACTTCTGCATCCTATATTAGATAAATTAATAGGAAATTCTGATCAACAAGGAAAACTAGTTGAACAGTTTAAAAAACAATTAACAAATAACCAAAGGGTTATAATGGATGGTCTTTTAAAGGGTAGAGATTATACTGAAAAAGAAATTGCTACTGAATATTTCACTGTGTTTTCAGATGCTATTTTAAGTGGAGACATTGTTTATGAGGAAAATTTTGGAACTACAATAAAAAATTTTTGGGAAAGTCTTGTTAGAACTATATCTCCCAATAAATTAAAAGAAGTTAGCTTTAAAGACGGTAAACAAGCTTATGAGTTTATAAAAGAATATAATAACTCTATTAAAAAAGGTAAGCTTAGTGACGCTGTGATAGTAGCTACTAAAAAAGATGATCAAGCAAAAACAAAAGATCAAGAATTAAAAAAATCTAAAAACGAAGTTAAAGAAGCTTATAAAGAGCTTCAACAAATAGAAGAAGCTGAATCTAATTTTACACAACAGCCAGAAATTTTAGAAAGACAAGCAAAAAGAAAAAAAGAATTATTAAAAATAGTTCAAGATGAAAATGCTTATGAAGAGTTACGTCAAATAGATGAGTTTGAGGCAGATTTTAAACCAACTAAAGAATCTACAGATAGAAAAAAAGAACTTTTAGATTTAATAAATAAAGAAGAAGAACAAGAAATAATTAAATTTTCTAAAAACGAAAAAGCTTCCGATGAAGTTCAAAGATTATTTGATGAAAAGCCTAGAGACTGGGAGTTTAAAGTTATAGAGCAGATGAGACCTATAACGGCTAAACTTGCAGAAAGAAGAAGAGACGTTACTGGTTTTGATAGACAGCTTTTAATTGATGAAATAGAAACTGGTGAAAGAGGTATTTTAGATTTAATAAGAAGTTATGATCCTAATAAAAACGATTCTTTAGCTGCTTATATAAATACTTTTTTAAGCTTTAGAGCTCAAGAAGGTTCTAAACGTGTTTTAAAAGAAGTGTTTGAATCAGACGTCACCGAAGAAAGAAGTGTTTCTGCTCAAGAAGATGACATATCTATAGAAGATGCTGTAGATGAATCAATTAAACCTACACAAGAAGAAAAATCAAAATTACGAAGACAAATAAAACTATCAGATGAGCAAGTTGAAAAAGTCAGACAAGCAGTTAGAAAAACATTTGGAACAAAACTACCTCCACCTGACTCGCCTAAATTCAAAAAAGCTCTTAGAAAAGCTTTTGACACCGAACTCTTTAAAGAATTAAAAACTAATGTTTTTAAATCAAGAGATGATTATAATTTTTTCATGTCTCAAAACTGGAAAGCCTTATACGATGCTATTCCCCAAGAGACTTTAAATCAAAGCTTTGCGCCGTTTAGAGAAGCTGTTTTAGATGAAACTGGTAAGCAAAAAAGAGAGAAGACGCCTGAAGGTGAACGTATATTTAGAAAAAAGGATATAACTAAAGAAGAGTTTTTAGATTATTTCTTTAGTCCAGACCTTGGTGTTTCTACTAGAGGCACTAGGAAAGACGCTATAGTTAGGATGGCGGCTCAAGAATTAGGCTTTGATGCTACAATGGAAACTATAAAGGAACCTAAAGTTGCTGAAAAAATAGAATTTGCAAATCCTGATATTAAAACGCCAGAGCTTTCTGAAACAATAGACAGAAAGCAAGAATTAAAGTTTGCAAGAATCCCTATAACTGAAAAACTTGGTATTAAAAAATTTGATAAGTTTGATGAACTTAACGAAAATGAAAAATACAACAAAATAATAAGTATAAATAGAGAAGAGTTTTTAATAGACGAAAAAACAGGTAAAAAAATAACTAAAGGAAAAGGTAATGAACTTATAAAAGAAAAAGTTGTAAAAGATTTAATAGAACCTGGACTTTTAAATGATGAATTATCACCAGAGCTAAGGGATTATTTAATATATAGTCTTACTGGTATAGGTAAACAAAAAATACCTCAAGGTCTAACAAGTGGTTTAGCATTTGGAAGAGGAGGTTATTTATATCCTAATATTGCATCTGCTAAAAATGCTTTACGTTTAGAAAAGGAAGTTTTAGATAAATTAAAAGAAAGCCCTGAATATCAAAAAGCTTTTAAATTGGCTGGTACAAAAGCTCAAACAACAAGTAAAATACCTAAAAGTGTAGTTACAAAATTAAAGACAGATAAAAAACTACAAAAAGAAATACTTGAAGAAAATGAATATAAGAAAACAACTTTAAAAGATATATTAAAAGGTTTTGCAAAAGTTGCTCAAAAAGAAACAGAGCTTTCAGATCATGTTAATCATTTAATAGGTTTGCAATCTTATTATCAAGGTCATTTTATAAGAAGATTAATTCCATTTGTTTCTTTTACCGATCCATCAATTCGTAAAAACTTTAAAGGTCATGATGAGCATTTTTCTAAAGCGCTAGAAACTGCAAAATTTGCTCAATATATGATTGATAGAGCAGCCACAGATCCAGATTATTTAACAAGTGGGAAATTTGACACTGATTATGATCTTTTATGGAAAGGAGCAGCAAGAGGTTTAATAACTCAACAAGCTGGTAAAAGAATTGATGCAAAAGGTAAAAAAACAGGAAAAAGAACAACAATATCAGAATCTCCATTAATAGAGTTATATAATTCTTTAACTCCAACAGAAAGAAAAAATCATTTTTTATTACCAAACACACAATTTAATCCTTCAAGTGAAATAGTTTCTATTGATGAAATAAAATTTGCTAAAAAAGAAAAGAAAGTAAAAGAAAAAACAAAATCGGAAATTGATTTAGAAAAAGCTAATTCTAAGTTAAATAAAGATTTTAATGAGATCATAGCTAATAATACTAGTATAGCTGCTTCAACCACAATATCAGAAGCCAAAGCTAGGTTAGCTGGAGAAAAAAGAAAACGCTTTAGGTTTTTTATACCACCATCAGCAGACGATTTAGTTGGTCTTTTATATTATACTTTAGGTAAAGGTAAAATTGGAGAAGCTCAACTTAAATGGTATAACCAACATATTATAAGTCCATTTGCTCAAGCCATGGAAGCTGTATCAAGAGATAGAAACGAAACAGCTAGAAGATTTAATAAAATAGTAAAAGATTTAGGAATAATACCTAAAAACTTAAGAAAAGAAATACCAGGAGATGTATTTACTAAGGAGCAAGCTATTAGGGTTTATATATGGAATAAGCAAGGTATGAAAATACCTGGTTTATCAAAAATAGATCAAGCAAATCTTTTAAAATACATGGACAACAATCCAGATTTAAAAGAGTTTGGAGATAAAATAATAACCATTAACAGAGGATATGAATACGCTAAACCTGGTGAAGGTTGGCTTGCCGGAACTATAACGTCTGATTTAAAAGAAACATTAAATACAACTAAAAGAGCTGCTTATTTGCAACAGTGGCAAAGAAATGTAGATACTATATTTTCAAAAGAAAATTTAAATAAGCTAGAAGCAGCTTATGGTAGGCAATATAGGCTAGCTGTAGAAAACATACTTCAACGTATGAAAACTGGTAGAAACAGAGATTTTGCTGGAGACAAGCTAACAACAAGGTTTGTTGATTGGATAAACGGTTCTGTTGGTGCTATAATGTTCTTTAATACTAGATCAGCTATACTTCAAACTCTATCAGCAGCAAACTTTATAAATTTTAGTGATAACAATGTATTTGCAGCGGCCAAGGCTTTTGCTAATCAAAAACAATACTGGTCTGATTTTAAAATGCTATTTAACTCTGACTTTTTAGTAGACAGACGTCAAGGTTTAAGGATGGATATTAACGAAGCTGACTTAGCTACAGCGGCTAAACAAGGTGGCACAAGGGGTGTTATAAGTAAATTATTAAAACTAGGTTTCACACCTACGCAAATAGCAGACAGTTTTGCTATAGCAGCTGGAGGTTCTACCTTCTACAGAAACAGATTAAAATCTTTAATGAAAGACGGCATGGATCAAAAAGCTGCTGAAAAAATAGCTTTTCAAGAGTTTAGAGAAACAGCTGAAGAATCTCAACAGTCTAGCAGGCCTGATAAAATTAGTCAACAACAAGCGGGTCCATTAGGACGTATTATATTAGCTTTTGCTAACACGCCATCTCAGTATGCTAGAATTACTAAAAAAGCCTTCTTAGATCTTAAGAATGGCCGAGGAGACGCAAAAACAAATATATCTAAAATAGTTTATTATACTTTTGCGCAAAACTTAATATTTAACGCTGCACAACAAGCTTTATTTGCTATTTCATTTGCTGACAATGACGAAGAAGAAGAAAAGTTAAAAGATAAAAAATTAGCTAGAGTAGCTAACGGAATGGCTGATTCAGTTCTTAGAGGACTAGGTTTTGGAGGTGCAATAGCTTCAACTGTTAAAAACATAGCAATAAAGCTAGAACAACAAAGCAAAAAGAAAAATCCAGAATATCAAGATGCTATGTTAGATATTTTTAAAATATCTCCACCTGTATCTTCTAAAATAACAAAATTAAAATCTGCAGGTAGAGCTTATGACTGGAATAAAAAAGAAATGATTGAAGAAGGTGTTTCTATAAATAATCCAGCAGCTTTAGCTTTAGGTGAATTAACAAGTGCTTTAACTAACGTGCCGTTAGATAGAGCTATAAGAAAAATACAAAACGTAGACGCTTCTATTACTGATGATCTTGATTTTTACCAAAGACTAGCTTTGCTTGGTGGATGGAACAAATGGGATTTAGGTATACAAAATAAAAAGAAAAAAAGAAAAAAACTTGAAGCACCAAAAGACTCAGGAACTTTTAGAAGAAGAACATTTAAAGATTAAAAATGAGAGATATAAGTAAAGCAATTGTACATTGCACAGCAACTCCAGAAGGGAGACATACTACAGTCGAAGATATTCGATCATGGCATAAAGCTAGAGGATGGAGTGATATAGGTTATCACTATGTAATTTACTTGGATGGTTCAATACACGAAGGCAGACCTATCGAAAGGATGGGCGCTCATTGTAAAGGACAAAACAAAGGGTCGGTTGGCATCGCATATGTTGGAGGCATAGATAAAAAGCACCTAAAGCCAAAAGATACAAGAACAGAGGAACAAAAAGAGTCCTTAATTGAAATTCTTACGGAACTAAAGCATTTATACTGTGATCTAGATATATATGGCCATAGAGACTTCTCTAGCAAGGCCTGTCCTAGCTTTGACGCTAAGGAAGAGTATAAAAAAATAAGTAACGCTTGGTAAAAAAACAATATGGGAAAATTATTAGTAAAAATCGGTAAGAAGATTATTGAAGTAAATAATCATTTAAAAAGGAAGTGGAACTCGATGTTGAGTTTCTTAATGTTTAAAAACGTATAAAACAAAAATGGCTAGAAAAAAATCTGCAATAGATAGGTTCGATGAGTTTAGTGAAGGAACAGTGGTGGGTCTTTCTATAAAAACTTTAATTGCTGCTGGCTTGACAGTGGCGACAGTGGTGTCTATGTATATGACTCTTCAAGCCGACATACAAGTCGCGATGGAAGAGCCAAAACCACCTGTCACAAAAACAGAATATGAACTCCAAAAAGAAATGATGGATAACGCTATTATCGAAACAAAAAAAGATATTAGTGAAATAAAGAAATCTATAGATAAAATGGAAGATAGGTTGTTTAACCAATCTAGACAAAGATGAGCTCTTCTTCTAATGGTTTTATAATCAAAAACTGGCAGATAATCTTGTGGTTTGTTATTGCTGTATTTACAGCAGGAGGAGTGTTTAGTGAATTTACATCAGTTAAGTCAGAGTTAACCATGGTGCACGACAGACTAGACAAAAAAGTGAAAGTAATTAACGAGCTGGAAGACAGACTGATAGATATAGAAAAGCAACTAGAATATGAGCGAGGTCTTATTGAAGCTACTATAAAACAAAAAAGGAACAATATAAAATAGGCGTACCATACCTAAAAGTTCCTGTAACCAAGAAGGGGATCACATTACGTGGTCCCCTTTTTTATTGGTCTTTTAAATAATAAAGAACAAGGAAAAATATGGCTGATGCTAAAACCAAGCCATATAATAATCCTAACATAAACATACTCATCTATATATCATATATATGCATGTGTATAGCATAATTAAACATAGCGCGCATTTAATAATTAACC
>Ga0181421_1000235_pt1 | contig 15831 bp, 33 predicted proteins | sample 44SPOviralmetaG_FD_130146 | JGI IMG/M metagenome (GOLD analysis project Ga0181421, IMG submission 130146) | Marine viral communities from the oligotrophic San Pedro Time Series (SPOT) site, San Pedro Channel, CA, USA - 44 SPOT_SRF_2013-06-19 | ecosystem: Environmental > Aquatic > Marine > Strait...
CAGTTAGGGATCTGTCAGACGTATTAGAGTCAATAAATAAATTTTAAAAATAGTTGCTAAAAGATTAGGACTATTGAAATAAAATGCTTATATTTAAGTATTAATAATTTAAAACCAGAGAGAGATATGGAAACCACGAATCAAATTGAGAAAGCATTAGAGAAAAAAGTAAATGCTGAAATTGAAGAAATTGTAGAACAGTTTACAAATGCATGCAAAGCGCTAGGAAAAAAGTATGGAGCAAGATGCTTCCAGGATTTTGAATTCAAAGATCGAGATAAAGAACAAAAAATAACAACTCTGAGAGAACATGATGTAAAAGGCATATTAATAAAGTCTGTTAAACAAAAATATGCAGAACATATGCTTAAAAAGAAATCTGAGGAGTTAATAGCCAAATTGGATTTAATTTAAAAAAAGTTGCTGAAAAGGTTGTTTTATTGAAAGAAAAACCTTATATTTATATAAATTAAAAAGATAAGAGATATGGCAAAGAGTAACAAGAATTCAGGATTTTATAAGCAAGACGCAGTCCTAGGGAGATTTAGAGTAGAGGCAAACCGCCCACAACAAGTTAATGCAGTAGTAGCTCAGGCATTAGAATCTGGCAAAAGACGCCAGGCTTACTTAGAAGAAAGAGCAAAGACACAAGTTCCAAGATTTGTATTATGATGTATAGTATAATAGGAGTGTGGCGGGGTATGTCCGAAGAGTTAGACACTGCGGAGACAAAGCAAGATGCAATGTTCCTGGTGCGAGAGTATAGAATGGCATTCGGAAGTGAATGGAATATTAGTATAAAAAGAAATAAACAATAAGTTATATGGCAAAAATACATATTAGCAATGGCATCGTCCCGACTAATGTATCGAGTGTTAATCGTTACATGAAAGAAGTTAAAAAGGCAAAGAGCATGGATCGTGAGTTAGAGTCTCAGTTAATAGCATCAGCTCAGGCCGGCGATCTCAGAGCTAGAAACAAACTCATTGAATGCAATTTGAGATTTGTAGTACAGGTAGCTAAGCAATATCAAGGGATGGGTGTTCAATTTGAAGATCTAATTGGCTTTGGTAATATTGGATTATTTGAAGCACTAGAAAGATTTGATAGTACCAAAAAAGTTAAATTCATTACATATGCAGTCTGGTATATACGAGCAGAGATTAACAAGGCCTTAAATGATTTAGGTCGGGTTGTTAGAGTCCCTTCACATAAAACACAAACCGAAGTGCAGACCATAAAGTCAATACATGCTCCGGTAGGCGAAGACGATGACTCTGAGACATATGCCGATCGTTATTTACAGAGTCCAGTTGAAGCTAGTGATCGAGAAGTGAAAGATTTAGGTTTGGATCTAAAACGAGCAATCTCTCAACTCAAACCCAAGCAAGCAAAAGCTCTTACATTGTTTTATGGGATTGGTATCGAGTATCCACAATGCATGGAACAGATTGCCGAAGTATTATCAGTGACAGGAGAGCGAGCTAGACAATTGGTTAGACAGGCAGAGATTGAGATAACTAAGGTACCGGGTATAAAAATGCTAGAACAATATCTTTAAAAAAAAGTTAACAAAAGACTAGGACTATTGGATTATTATCCTTATATTTAAGTATATTAAAAATTAAGAGATATGTATAGTTTAGATGTAAGTTATTTTGTAGAAGAGTTCGACACGATCGAAGAGTTAATTAATTATGTTGTTCAGCGCGGGATGGATCCGAATCATGAGATTACGCGCGATGGTCGACCTACCGGAGAGCAGGCGATAGAGTTAATGCAATTTTAAAAATAGAGTTATGACAGAATTAATGAAACGACAGATTCGAGAGTTATTGAATCAAGTAGAAGATTGTAGTGATAAATCATTGGCAATGCATTATGTCACCGATCGATCGGAGTTTAGGGGATTGAGTGCGGTAATGAGACTGATGCTCAATTTAATGACAACGGGACAAATGGACGACTTTGTGATACATGTTGCCGAGTTTACCCGTAATCAAAGAAAACGAGGATCTGCACATGCTGACCTACTCCGGGATATACAGAATACTAGAGGATTCAATTAGCAAACAAAGTTTAAACAAAGTTACCAAAAAGGTTGTTTAATTGGATTATTATCCTTATATTTATATAAATTAAAAAGATAAGAGATATGGCAGTAAAAATCACCAACCAGGAAGAAAGAGAAGATGTAATGATGTGGGTATCGGACCTATACAAAGATGTGTATGGTTTCCGTCCTAGATGTTATAATTGGGATGCATTTAGTAATGCCGAGTTAGCAAAGTTCGTTAATGACTTATTAGAAGAGTCGGAGCGCGAAGCTCAAATGGAAGCTGCGTTTGTTGAAAAGGCTATTGAAGATGTGATGTCTTTGGGTGCTGATAGAGAGACGGCATTAAGATGGTTAGATCAAGCCGATGCATTCTTTATGTATGGAGATGATCCATTCTCTGAGGATAGCATAGAGAAGTATGGTTGGTTGACTACTCACTTCGATAAAAAAAGTTGAAAAAAAGTTAACAAAAGATTAGGATTATTGAAAGAAAATGCTTATATTTAAGTATTAATAATTTAAATGAGAGATATGCAATTAACGAATGTGTTTAAACCAGTAAGAGTAAAAGGCCGGATTTTGGCTAAGAATGTAGTAACCGGAGAGATTGCCGGTAAGGGAATGATTAGAGATACTCAACTCAGGACAGCAGAACGTAATCAGGAATTATGTATTGTGTCAGCATCGGGTAGAGTAACTAGAATTCCATCGGCTGAAATGGGTATTGTGCCTGAGAAAGCACCAAAGCCGAAAATGTCATTTATGAATGCTAAGTCAGAGATCGACCCATCAGTGATGTTTGCCAATATTGAAAGACTTACTAAAATGGTAGGCAAAGGCATTCAGCCTAGTTTGGTTATAACGGGAAGTGCCGGGACAGGTAAGACTCACCTAGTAAAGTCGACCCTAGCTAGTATGGGATTGAGAGAGAGTTTCGAATTTGTTCACTTTAAAGGTCGAGCTACCGCAGCTGGTTTGTTTGTGACATTGTATGAGAATTGTGATAAGATTGTGATACTAGATGATTGTGATAGTGTATTCAAAGACGCAGATGCTGTGAATATATTGAAGGGTGCATTAGACAGCTATGACACGAGATCGATATCTTACCTTACCACTAAGCCGTTGAAAGATGAGTTTGGATCTCACCTGCCACGCACATTTGAGTTTACAGGTAAGATTATATTCATATCCAATATTGCTCAGAGTAGTTTAGATGAGGCGATTCGTAGCCGTAGCTTTGTAGCAGATGTGGATTTGACTAAAAAGCAAATGTTTGCTAGAGTGGAGCAACTAATGGATAAAATGGAGAGTAGTATCCCGACTCCAGCAAAAGAGCAAGCATTGCAATTGATGAAAGAATTGGAGGCTGAGTTTGAAGGGGTAGACATTAACCTCAGAAGCTTTATCAAAGCAGCTAGAATTTGTGCAATGGGATTTGACGATCCTAAGATGATGATAGCAGAACAGATCATCGGCGCAGTATAAAAGATCATATCTCGAAAGGGGGTCGGGTGGTTCCGGCTCCTTTTCTACTGTAAAAGAAATCTTGGAAAAGATTAGGATCCTACAAAAATTATCCTTATATTAAAGTACAGTTTCATGGTCCGCAGGGTCTAAGATTAATCAAAATAAAGTTACCAAAAAGGTTGTTTTATTGGGAGAAAATGCTTATATTTAAGTATATTAAAAATTAAGAGATATGAAATTAGATGTAACGATTAACTTTAAGAATGGCTATGATGCAATTACCTCAAACGACTCGAGAGCAACCGGCGAGAAGAATGACTGTGTGGTGAGAGCATTTATGAATGCATTTGATGTTCCTTATAATGGAGCTCATAGATTTGTAAGCAAACATTTCGGTAGAGAACGTAGACAGGGTACTAGTAATACCGCTGGCAAGTTAATGAAGATGACGACTAAATTGCTTCCTAATCTGAATGGCAAGAAGGTTATTCATATAGGGTCACATCCTAGCAAAGGCAGAACATATAGAAAGCAATTATTGAATATGCAGTATCCTATATATAAAGAGACAATCGTAGATGGGGAGTTAATCAAAGAGAAGACATATGCCGGCTACACCGTAGGCAAGTTCATCCAACAACATCAGACAGGTACATTTCTATTATTGGTATCTAAGCATGCATTGACAGTTAAGGACGGTGTTATGCTAGACAATGCGAATCACAATGATCCATTGCTTGTCAATCAGAGAAGAGACCAACGAAGATGTGAAGAAATCTTTCAGGTAAAATAAATGTAAAATAGTTCGGAAAAAATTAGGATCCGAACATAATAAACCTTATATTTATATAAATTAAAAAGATAAGAGATATGAAAAAAGCAAAAGAAGTTAAGTACGGAATTGAAATTACGAAGCCATGGAGCAAAGAGATGTATGCTCATAACGAGGAAGTGATGGATGAGATCTGTGACACGGTATTAGAGATGTGGGAAGAAGCATATGGAATGGCTGAATCGGATTTTGAAGATGACTTAGAAGAAGATCAGCAAGGAATGTTGTTTTCAGAATCAGATTGGAGCAATGCCAATGAGAAAATGCAAGACATCCAGCATGCTGTGACACAGATTACATATGGTAGTGGATTTGATGTAGAAAATGTGCAAGACGCTTTGTATAGAGAGTTAGACTATATTAGAGAAACTGCATATAGGGCTAAAGAAGTAGCTGAAGATTTAGGGTTAGAGTTAGAAAAAGAGATAATCGGCTTTAAATAGTCGGTTATCTTTTCTCAAACAAAGTCATTAAATGATTAGGATTATTGGGAGAAAATGCTTATATTTATATAAATTAAAAAGATAAGAGATATGACAACCAAAGAGACCCGTGACGCATTAATGACAAAAAACAAATTAAAGTTTAACATCAAAGGTATTACCGAATACCAATGCATTGACAGAGAGACAAATGAATATGGCTATGCACCAAAGATATTCCAAACAAATAAATTTGACTCGGATGAGCAGACAACATCAATTTGCTGCAAATATGGTATACAAGGAATGAACATTAACAAGTTTGGTCCTAGCTCATTCACAGTATATAGTTTTGACTTATTAAGCAACAGAACCAGAAGCAGAATTAAATACGAAGATGTAATCATTGTTACGGATTAGTACTAGAAAGTAAAGAAGCATATATATAACAAGCAAACCAATTAATATACACATATGACAATAGGAAAAGATTTATTAGAGTTTATAGGGGCAGAGTTAGAATCTCTTAATCGTAGCATTGTAGCTACTCCAGATACCAGAGCACAACTAGAAAGCTTTGCCAAAGCCAATCAAGGTAGCATGGACATAGTATTAATGCAGCAGAGTATTCAATTCGGATACGTGATGGCATTGGAGGCTATACAAGATCAAATCAGCAACACCATAATCACAAAATAACAAAGAGATATGAATGAAGAAGCAAAAGCAGCAATGGGAGAAGGCTATGACATGATAGCAGAGTTAATGGAGTTTATTAAAGACAGCCAATCCACAGCACCGATGACAGAAGACGCCAGGCAGATACTCAACGACGCCCGAGGAGTATTAGACTTAATGAATGACGCTATATATAAGACCCTATAATATAGTGTAGCCGTAGTCAGGGAGTCTAAATATCATAGGCTCCTTTTTTACTGGGTATAAGCCCCCCTATAATAACCCCCCGGGGTCACCCCCAATTAGCCCCCCTGTTATTAGGGGATAGCCCCCCCATGGTTTAGGGGGGTGGGGGAGGGTTTCATTAACACATAGTACGCCCCCGGCTAGATGAGGGCATATAACCTGTTTTCTTACCGAGCTAAGGATTTTTGCTATATAGGTGCTCTTTATTGGATATACGTGCGTATATAGAATCTAGTAGAATCATACTACACTATATTTATATTAAAGAACCCCTTATAAGGAAAAAACAATGAAAACCAATTTAATTGATCAAATGTATCGACTAGGTACTAAGAATTTAAACGAAGGAATCAAATTCCCAGTTAATATAGAAGATATAGAAAATGGCGCTGTTGGAACATTACGTAAGAATGATGACGGCAGTATTACTATACAATTTCCTAAAGGAAACATTGTGTTTAAAAATAATAAGTATGTCACTGGTACGGAACTAGGGATGTAGAACCATTAAATGGATAAACAATGAAAAACATTCTCCAAGAAAACATGAAACGATTCTCAACCAAGAATCTGCAGGAAACTAGTGATGAATCTGCAAACAAAGGATTTGCTGAATTCTTGAAACGTGAATATCATGATGCAGGTAGCAAAACGGCACAATCGATTGCATATGAATTCATGATGGATACCGATTCTAGAGTTGCACCATCATATGTTAAAAACATATTTAGCAAGGAATTGGGTATCGAGATTCCACTAAGATAAAACCAATATAAAAAACGCAATGCCACACTCCGTCTTTATACGTCACACATACATATATAAATGCAGTGACGACTCGTGTAAGGGAGAATGGAAAATTAATGAAGCGGCCGATTCCGAGACGCTGAATTGTCCACATTGTGGTAAACGTGATTCAGTGCACCACGTGTTAAAAGACCAAAGAGATAAAGCAAGAAACAGATTTACATAGTTATGAGAAACACAGAATTTAATGGATGGTGCGAGTACCTGGAAGACCACGATACCCGCCACACCAAGCAACAAATAGCCGAAGCCCTATTAAACATGACCGAATCCCAGTTACAATCAGTAGACTCACATACTGCTAGTGTTATTCAGCATTATAAACAGCAACACACACAAGGATCGGTAACCGGTGTAACAGTCATTGACGCAATAGGCGAAGAGCTCGCAATGCGCATATTTGACGGAGACCACATAACCCGATAGCACATGGTACGATTAACTGCAATTGCACCACTCATTGCCGCAAAGATTCAAGTATGACCCTGAAAGGGCGTACTAGCGTTCTATTTACAACGTACTAACAAATATTTATTAAATAAAGGATAAACATGATTAATTGGATTAATAGCTTTAAAGCTGGAAACAAGAAGGCAAAGTATTTTTTGGAATTTAGAATTGGTACTGTTACGGTGCTTGAAATTAAATGGGAAGCCAAACGATTTAGATTTATGATATTAAATCTAGGTTTTGAGGTATAATGATATTTATATTAAAGTCTTATAAGGATGGCAATGAAACTAAAACAACTATTAGAAGGATATGCGTGGGAACGTAAAGCAGATGGCTCTTTGCCGACACTAGCAGATGCAACTGCTAAACATGAATCTAATTTAAAAGAACAAAGTGATGATGACACTCCCAAAGATCCGTTTGAACCAGGTGGTCATTATTATATACCACCAGGTGCACCAGGTGATGATGATATTACAGGAACAGATATCGGTGATATCGCAATTAAAAATACTACAGTATTATCAATTGAAAATAATAGATGTGTATTTGTTGTAAGTGTAGGAGCAAATGATAATTCTATAAGACTTATTCCTGATGGTGCAACTCATGATTATTTAGCAAATGTATCACCAGGTAAAATTCAAGACGTATTGCATAAATTTTGTGAACAAAGTACTGGTATAAAGTTTAGTCCCGTTTATAATGATGCCGGTGCTGGATATGCATTCAAAATTGATATGTATTCAGTTGCTGACAAAATTAAAAGATACTAACATATTATAAATTAATCATATGATTAGATTAAAAAACATACTATTAGAAACATCGAAAGCTGATGTAGCTACTCCTAATGAATATACTGGAGATAATGGTAATTCAAGTAAACTTAATCTTAAGACAGTATATGGCGTTACATTAGATAGCGAAGCCGCTGCCAATTATAAAAAAATGATTGACGATATGAAGCTCGACGGCGTAGATGTTAATAAAGTTGGCGGATTTAGATCATATGAAAGTCAATATAATATAATCGATTGGGATTATTTAGAATCAACCGGTAAATATAGAACAACATGGGATAATTCCGTACCTGCAGCACCTCCAGGTCGGTCTAATCATGGTTGGGGTAAAGCAATTGATGTAATGAGTGCACCAGCTGCTCAAAAATGGATTCGGAACAATGGTGTTAAATATGGATGGACATGGTATAAAAAAGATGGAGGAGAAGGTGAATCTATCAATGAACCATGGCATTTTACATATCAGCCAGAAAAAGTAGGATCTGACATACAAAATCGTGAAGTCGAGATTAATGATGAATCTCCTGAAATTTCAGGATTACAATATGGCGATCGAGGTACTGCAGTAACTGATATGCAGCAACATTTAATGTATTTAGATTTTAGTGTAGGTCCATTAATGGATGATGGTATCTTCGGCCCATATACTAAAAAGGGAGTAGAATCATTTCAGCGCGAACATGGTTTGTCTATTAATGGTGTATTTGATTCTGATACTGAAGATAAATTAAATGATCTAACAAAACAAATTCCAGACGATCAGATTCAAGATAAAATAGATAGCTTAAAAAAATCAAAGTCTACAAAAACTGATATGATAACTAGTAACATACCATATGACAGTAATAATGTTAAAAAATGGGATAACAATGTTATTGACGCATTAGACATCGCTGCTCTAGATTATAACATACCTAAAGAAATATTATATACCATAGCAAATATAGAATCTGCAGGTAATCCTAATGCTAAAAACAAAAGAAGTGGTGCGTCAGGATTATTTCAAATTATGCCTAAATATTTTGACGATTATGGTGTTAACCCAGGCACGGTGTTTAATCCTTTTATAAATACAGAAGCTGCAGCTAAGAAAATAGTAAAGCGTATGTCTAAAATTAATAAAATTATTGATAGTAGCGATCAATCAAATATTGGTGCTTATATATATATGGCTCATAATCAAGGCTTAGCTGGATTTGAAATAATATATGTTGCTTGTAAATTATATTCTGATTTAGGCGGTGAAGAATCACTAATAAAAGCTGCAACTAGTTTAAATAGATCAGAATCATTTGGTAGTCGAGTATTTAAAAACATGAAAGGCAATGGTAAAGATACACCATGTGCGTTTATAGATACATGGATTCGTAAATATGATCGTAATCGTAACAAAATATCAAGTAAATTATGAGACAATTCGAACAACACCCATTATATAAAAAAATACTCCAAGAAGAAATTTCTCGGGCTAAACAATTAATGTTTGAGTATAATGAAAAGGAGATATGGAATACCTTGACAATGACTCAACGGGAAGATGCACTATTAGCAGTCGACGGAGATATGGGTCCAGACTTCGCAGATGAATATTCTGAATCAGAATGGCTTGAAATTCCTGATGCTATTACTAATCGAATTGATCTTCGCTCATATAAACAAAATGATTATGTAGGAGCAGTTAAACGAAGTGCAAATACACATCAACGAGGAATTTATAGTATTATTACAGATACAGATAGATTTAGTAACACAAAAGAAATGCAAGAATATGTTGCTAAGGTAATTGGAGCATCTGCTTCCAATTTATCAGCATTGCAGACTGCATTAGTAAATTATTCAAAAACAAATCCAGGTAAAATGATGCAGTTTAATGTAGATGTACAAAAAATGTCTAAAGGACATGACACTGGATATACGCCTAGTACGGAAACAGATCCTAATTTTAATCCATTAGACTTTATACGTAAACCAGGAAGTAATTGGACTGGTGATTAATTATGCAACAGTTTATTCCTATAACAATTATAACTGTTAATAGTGATGTTAAAACTATATTTATTAACATTAACTTGATACATAGTATATATCAGTTAGACTCCAACGTAATAGTAAAAATGACAGATCATAAAAAATATACTGTTCCGGATACGAATTTACAAGTATTTATGGATCGTTTTAAACGATAACATATTTATATTAAATAAGGTTTATGATGACATCTAAAGAAATATTTGAAGAGTTGGAACAGTTGTGGAAATCATTTGAAGATAATCATAATAGATTTTCTGATAAACAGGTTAAGGCCGCAGGTGTAAGAGCAAGAAAGTCAATTAATGAAATTCGTAAATTAGCTAGCAAATATAGATCAACTCAATTAACCGAATCGAAGAACATATGAGTATTAATTTAACAAATATCATTCAAACCACATTAACAACTATGTTAATGGAACAACAACAGGCTGAGCCAGATACTGCTGTTGATGTATTTACAGAACCACAACAAAGATTTTTATCATCATTTGCTAAAGCTGGATCTCAACACATAGGCATTATTTATTCTGTATCTGATATTGGTATACGTGAGTTTATTGCTAGATCGGGAGCTCAATATAATTGTACCCCAGCTGTATTACTTTCATTGGTTAGAGGTAAACATATTAAAATTGTTCCATATACTGGGTATGGTAGAAACACTGATTATACATTAGAACTTAGACTACCATTAGATGCTGTAGAAAAATATAAAGATAAATTTTCTGATAAAAAGCCTAGTGCGGATGCGTCAGGCACTGATATGGAAGGTGCCGAACCGTTACCTAGTGGATTAGATTTAGCACATGTAATTAAATATGATGATTTATTAAAAGAATCAACAAAGATAGCAAAACAATTAATTGATGAATCATCAAAAAATAAAAAAAAAAGTTCAAAAGAGAACGAGATAGAAATTCATTTAGATAAATCTAGAATACTTTCGAGAGTACCCAAAGATTTTATATATCACCTAAAACGTGTTATTAAAATGCTTCGTAGAAAAACATATAGTGCAAATGATCAAGAACGATTGATTGCTGATATATTAGATAATCTACAAGTAAATTTTGATTTATCGGATAAACAAATGCGTTTATCTTTTGAGTATCATAGAAATCAAAAACGATTACAACAATTTTTAAATAAAAAATAATTTTGATTATTAAATATTTTTTCTTATAATATAATTAAATAATTAAGTTATAAATTTTTAAAAAACAAAAAATGTCGTATTACACAGCAAAAGTACAATTGACTACATTAGTCGATACCCCAAATGGGACTAAGGAAAAGAAAGCAACAGAGATGTATCTCGTAGAAGCTATGTCTGTAACAGAAGCAGAAGCTAAAGTTGTTAAAGATTTCCAGGGGGTTACATTAGACTTTGAAGTAAAAGCAGTAACAAATAGTAGAATCATTAAAATTATTGAGTAATGTATAATGCAGGTGAAACAGTTATCGTCACTCAAGACGAAATTAACAGAGTTGGTGTAGTATTAGATCAATATATAGTAAATAAAAAGACAGTATATGATGTATTATTAGAAAATCGAAGTGCACTCTGTATGATTACAACAGCGAATTCTAATGATACTAGAATTAATCGTGCACTTACTAGCAAATTGTGTGGAGAAGATGGTGGATTTGCCGTAGAACACACAATTCCTTATAAGCATTTAGTAGAAACAGAATCATTACCAATTACTAGATCATGAATCAGGAAAATTTAAAAGAAAAAATTTCTGAAAACTTAAATAGTACGACTCAATTTGATATATGGGATGAATTAACACCTGAAAATGAGGATTATATGATGTATAGTCCTCAACCAGTTGGGTATAATACCACATCAGAGCAAAGATATCTGATGCAAAATCTATTAACTGGATTTTATGGTGGATCAATTCTAGATATTGGTTGTGGTCGTGCTGATTTATTTCATTTACTTGGTGATTTTTATCCTAATTTAGATATTCCATATCATGGAATTGACCATAATCCAATAATGACTGCCATAGCAAAAGAAAAATATGGTATAGAATGTCAGACAGGAGCATTTGAAACTGCAGAAATGCCGAAATCCGATTGGGTAGTTGCAAATGGTGTATTTACTCCTAGGCGATGTGAGAGTGAAGATGAAGATCTTAAGAAATTATTCAATGATATTGATGTATTATATAATCAAGCATCATTAGCAGTTACATTTAACTTGCTCAATCCTATCAACAATACACATCATGAAGGATTCTTTTATGTTCATCCCGGATTAGTACTAGATATGTTAATAGAAAAATATGAAAACGTCGTTTTGAGAAATAATTACTCAAAAGACATATATACAGTAACAATTTATAAAAAATAAAACAATAATGTTAAAAAGCGTTAATCAATCATGGGGCGTTAGTCCTAAATTTAGAGCTCGTTATGGATCTACATGGGCAGATATGGACTTTATATTTAAAGACAAAGTTTATGCTAAAAGTTTCAAAGAAGATCCATTACATACTAAAGTTGGTACATTGGAAGTAGCTGGATTAAAGATTCCATTTACATATAAAGACCTAATGCAAAATTCTAGAACAGTAACAAGAATGGGAGCTGAGACTCACCGTGAAGATTTGTCTAAGAAATTCGAAGTAACTATTAAATCTAAGTCAATTCTGCTTAATCGTCAAGAAATTAACAGATTATCAGAAACTTTGAGTGATGCATTGATAACAGTCGATCGCTCTTATGAGTTAGGGTTATATTTATAATAAATAGGATGAAAGAATACGGGTATTCACATAAGCTTGATTCATCCAATGAGATATTAGGTCGTATTTTAGCTACATCTCTTCTAGAAGCTCAACAAAAATTAACTATAATTAAACAATTGGATATCGATTCAATTGGTCGGCTATTTAAAATAACGGAAATTACTAATCATGAAAAACAAGGTAGAAGATATAAACGTTAATTATTCAGAATTTGCTTATTTTAGCAGATTATCTGAGAATGATCGTTTAAATTATTTCTTCCAGTTATTCGAAGGCGAAGTAGTTAAGCCCGGATTAGATTTGAAGGAGTTTTTTAATCAGTTAGATGCTGATGATACTAATTTAAATGATACTACTGACTCATATACATATGACGATGATGATATTTCAGATTCTGAGAGTCTAGTTGATATTATGATTGATAATGAATTTATCATGATTGAATCAAATAGTTTAAAGTCAATTCGCATAGTTATTACAAGGTTCATGGAATCGGGATATATGTTGTCCCGAGACATAGAATCAGAAAAAATGTTTAAACAAGATAAACGTACCAGATATCTAAGAGTATATCAAATCATAGATCAGACAACTGGTATTTGTTTGAGTTAATCAATCCTTTAAGACACCATATACCCCAACTAATTAACATACTAATCAAATGGCAAAGAAAAAAGTTAAAATACCGGCATACGTGCTTAAACAGTTCGATAAGGTTATGTATAAGGTCGGAGATGAGGTTATGATTCGTTGGCTAGGACAAATAAAGATAGGGCATGTTACAAAATATAAAAAAAGCAATTTTGGAGTTTCTTACACGGTGGAGGTCACGGAAACGAATCTTAATAAACGACTCGAATCAACAAGATACCCGTGTGGAATCCAAATTAAAGAATATTCCACAGATTATAAAGTCGGACTCATCTTACATGAACAAACCCAAGAGCGAATTAAATCTAGAGGAGTTCATGAAGACACCGGAAGCTCAGCAACTAAAGGCAAAACTAACAGTAGAAGCAACGGAGTCGATGATAATAGCAATAACAGAAAAACTTCAGGATCCAGAAACACTGCTACCGCAAAGACTAGTGCTAAGTCTAGCTCTAAAAGAGTGCATGATAACAATTCAGAAACACGAAGTTTGGATCAGGCAATAGATCGCCAAAAAGACTTTCTTAAAGGATTTGTGAAGAAATAATTTGTTTATTTGACTTTTTTTTCTTATATTATTAATATAATTAAAGAGTTAAAGAGTTAAAGTTATGAAAAAGTTATTATTATCTATATCACTATTAATTAGTGTTACTAGTATCAGTCAAACCACAATAACAAGATTACCTACTAAAACATTAACTGTTGAACAATTAATGGAATGGTCTGAGTCATCAAAAAAATTAATAAACACATTTAACGGAAAAGATCATGTTGATTCTGTGTTGTTTTATCTAAACGAATATAGAACTCAATTAGGATTACCATCTTTAACTATTGATGATTCGCTTACTAAAATGGCGTTAATGCAATCAACATATTGTGCTGATGAATTAAAACTAACCCATAAATATAAAAATCAATCATTTAAAATGTCTGAATGGGATAGACATGGTTTAAAAGCAGAGATAGTTGCGTCGGCAAAAATTAAATCATTGTATATATTCAATAGTACTATTGCAAAGGCTCCTCTAGAAGGATTTAAAGGAAGTACATCTCATGATAAAATTATGAAATGGCCTAGTTATACAGAGTGTGGTATCGCACTAATACAATCACCAAAAGACAATAATATATATTATACTACTATTGTATTTAGATAATAATGATTGAAATTATTAACCTCCGAATCCACTACCAAACGCTGCACATTTAGTCATTTGACTACGTACTCTTTTAGCTTTATTACTTGTTTTATTCTTTATTGGCTTATATTTAGTACTACTACCCCCACCTCTATATCGACTTTTCTTTGGTTTAAGTTTTGAAATTGGTTTACTATAATATCTAGGAGCTAATTCTAATGTATATCCTCTACTATAAGTATATTGTGGCTGTAATGGTACCTCATCAACAAAAACGTCATCAGCTTTAATAATTATTTTAACAGCTGCTTTACAAAATTTATATTGATCATATTCTTCTCTAGTTGTATGAGGAGTACCAAACATATTAATATTTTGTTTGGTTGCCTTTAACACACTATTTTTTGCACCCGTTTCAGAAATTGTAAATTGGGTTCCATTTATTTTACCTGGATTAGGTCCACTAGTGCCATCCGCTGTTGAATTAGTACCACCACGTAACATACGTACCATATCTGGTTTAAATAAAACTCCTAACTCTTTTAACTTACCAATGAGAATTTTTTGGACTTCAACTGCTCTTCCTTGTGATAATTGTAACCATGTTATATTTGTAGAGTTTCTTAATCTAGAACAACTAGACGCAATTTCTATATTAGAACATGTTGCTACTGCTTTTGGATTTAATTGTTTTGCTGCAGCTAACGTGTCTGCAACTTGCTTGGTCCATGCTTCTATTGCTGACTGCAGTGCAGGACCTGGTTGTGTCGACATATCAACATATGTTGTAGCACCAACAACATCTAATGGAATATCGATAGCTTGAAATTGAATTTCGTCAGTTGGATCCTCTTGTTCAATTTTAAATCTTTGAACTTTAGCATCAGCATTTAAGTCAACATCAAAATTATATAGTTTATCAACACCAGTATAATTAGGATCAGCTTCTAATGCTTTTGCTAGTTTACGTTTTTTAGTAAATGATCTAAAAAATTCTAAAGCCTGATCCAAAAACTTTAAACGACTTTCTTGTGTTAATCGATAATAAAAAATCTTCATCTGAGTTTCAGCTGAATTTTCCTCAGACATTTTTGTTAACAGTGATTTATATGCAGGATGTGCTTTTAGTTCTGAAATCTGAGTTTCATAGTTTGGGTTTATTGGATCTGGATTATCAGGCGGAACACCAGCCGTAATTCGTTTTTGTAGAAACTTACTAGCCTTAAGATAATCAGTATCAAAAACGATATCTGGATTTTCATAAATACTTTTACTTTTTCCTTGTGATTGTGTCACTGATTGTGAACTCGGAGATTGTTCCTCTAGATTATTTAAATTCTTCACTCTAAATCTAAGTAAATTTTCCGCTAATAATTTTTCTAAACTCATATATATTTATCCCTTTGAGGTTTCTTTAATATAAATATCCAATCTACAAAAAACCAGTAACATTAGGATATATGCAATTTC
>Ga0181421_1000236_pt1 | contig 15814 bp, 7 predicted proteins | sample 44SPOviralmetaG_FD_130146 | JGI IMG/M metagenome (GOLD analysis project Ga0181421, IMG submission 130146) | Marine viral communities from the oligotrophic San Pedro Time Series (SPOT) site, San Pedro Channel, CA, USA - 44 SPOT_SRF_2013-06-19 | ecosystem: Environmental > Aquatic > Marine > Strait...
AACACAGGTGATAACAGTTATGATGGTGAAAAGCTTTCACTACTAGTACACGATGAGAGTGGTAAATGGGAAAGACCAGATAACATACTCAACAACTGGCGAGTTACAAAAACTTGTCTTAGACTAGGTAGCAGAATTATTGGAAAATGCATGATGGGATCAACATCAAACGCTTTAGATAAAGGTGGTGATAACTTCAAGAAGTTATATAACGACAGTGATGTCACTAAAAGAAACAAGAATGGTCAAACAAAGTCTGGTTTATACTCTCTGTTTATTCCAATGGAATGGAACTTTGAAGGATTTATTGACGAATACGGACAACCTGTTTTTGATAGCCCAAGTCATGATGTACGAGGGCCACAAGGCGAACTAATAGACGTAGGTGTTGTCTCGCATTGGGAAAATGAGGTTGAAGGTTTAAAAGGAGATCAAGATGCTTTGAACGAATTTTATCGTCAGTTTCCAAGAACTGAAGAGCATGCATTTAGAGATGAAACAAAAAATAGTATATTTAACTTAGTTAAACTGTACGAACAAATAGATTACAATGATGGCTTAGGTAGCTCTGCTGTGTTGAACACAGGAAACTTTCAATGGGCCAATGGAGTTAAAGATACAGTAGTAACTTTTAATCCAGATCCTAACGGTAGATTTAAACTTAGTTGGGTTCCAGATTTTAATTTACAAAACAATGTAATAATAAAAAATGGAGTTAAGTATCCAGGTAATGAACACATGGGCGCCTTTGGCTGCGATAGCTATGATATTAGTGGTACAGTGGATGGCAGAGGATCCAACGGATCTCTTCATGGATTAACTAAATTTAGCATGGAGTCAGCTCCTGCTAATACATTTTTTTTAGAATATATTGCAAGACCACAAACCGCTGAAATATTTTTTGAAGACATACTAATGGCATTGGTTTTTTATGGCATGCCGTTATTAGCAGAGAACAATAAACCAAGATTACTTTATCATCTCAAGCGAAGAGGCTATAGAGGATTTAGTATGAATAGGCCAGACAAAATTTGGAACAAGCTTTCTGTAGCGGAAAAAGAAGTTGGTGGTATTCCAAACTCTAGTGAAGACATTAAGCAAGCTCACGCCGCCGCTATTGAGATGTATATCAACGATCACGTTGGTTTGATGAGTGATGGTAGCTTTGGTACAATGTATTTTAACGAGACGCTAAACGACTGGGCTAAGTTTGATATAAACAAAAGAACTAAGTTTGATGCTGCTATAAGTTCTGGATTAGCAATAATGGCTTGCAATAGACATTTGTATAGACCTGTTAACGTAAAAGAAAAAAAACCACTAAACTTTTCGCTATCTAAATATAGTAACGATGGTGTAACCTCTAAAATAATTAAAAATTAAATATGGCTTACAGAAACACAAACAATTTTCCAAGTCAGGTAGTACCTGATGTAGAAAAAATAAGCTACGATTATGGTTTAAAAGTTGCGCTTGCTATTGAAGGTGAATGGTTTGATAGAAACGAAGACGGAAACATAAGAGGTAACGGAAGATTTTATAGCAATAAAAACAACTTTCATAACCTAAGACTTTACGCTAGAGGCGAACAGTCTGTGCAAAAATATAAAAACGAGCTTTCTATAAATGGTGACTTGAGCTACTTGAACTTAGACTGGAAACCAGTTCCTGTTATACCTAAGTTTGTAGACATTGTAGTTAACGGTATGACAGAAAGAAACTACGACATAAAAGTATTTTCTCAAGATCCATACGGCGTGGCAAAAAGAACTGAGTATATGGAAAGTGTACTTAGAGACATGAAAATGAAAGAGTTTGACGCCGTGGCTAAAGCTCAACTCAATATGGATCTAGCAGAAAACGATCCTGAAACTTTACCAGAGACAGAGCAAGAGCTAGAACTTCACATGCAACTTACATATAAGCAAGCTACTGAGTTAGCAGAAGAGCAAGCTATAAGTGTATTACTACAAGGAAATAACTACGAACTAACTAGAAAAAGACTTTATTATGATCTAGCTGTTTTAGGTATAGCCTCTGTAAAAACAACGTTTAGTACATCTGAAGGTGTTAAAGTAGAGTACGTTGATCCTGATAGGATGGTACATTCTTACACAGAGTCTCCTTATTTTGACGATGTCTATTATATTGGAGAAGTTAAAACAGTACCTATAAATGAGCTTGTAAAAGAGTTTCCTCATTTATCAAACGAAGATTTAGAAGAAATACAACAATACAACAATAGTAGAACTTACGAATACAATAAAGGTAGAAGAGATCAAGATATAAACCAAGTTGAGGTTTTATACTTTAACTGGAAGACTTACATGAACGAAGTTTACAAGCTTAAAGAAACTGGTAGCGGTGGAGAAAAAGCTATAGAAAAAGACGATCAGTTTGATCCACCTACAGATATGCAAGGTGGCTTTGCTAAGCTATCAAGACAGGTTGAAGTATTGTATGAAGGAGCTACAATAATTGGCTCTGACAAACTACTTAAGTGGGAGATGGCAGAGAACATGATGCGATCTAAAAGCGATATGACTAAAGTTAAAATGAACTATAGTATTGTTGCTCCGCGTATGTACCAAGGTAGAATAGAAAGCATAGTAAGTCGTATTACTGGCTTTGCTGATATGATACAGCTTACACATTTGAAGCTACAACAAGTTATGGCTCGTATGGTCCCTGATGGTGTATATTTAGATGCTGATGGTTTAGCTGAAATAGATTTAGGTAATGGTACAAACTATAATCCTCAAGAAGCTTTAAACATGTTCTTCCAAACAGGTTCTGTTATTGGTAGATCATTTACTGCAGATGGTGATCCAAACCCAGGTAAGGTGCCTATACAAGAAATATCAAACGGTAAAGGTGCTGGTGGTAAGATGCAAACTCTTATTGCAAACTACAACTACTACATGCAAATGATCCGTGACGTAACCGGTTTGAACGAAGCTAGAGATGGTAGTACTCCTGATAGAAACGCTTTAGTTGGCGTACAGAAACTAGCAGCAGCTAATAGTAACACCGCAACAAGACATATACTACAAGCTGGTTTATTTTTAACTGCTGATATAGCAGAACAATTATCACTAAGAATATCTGATGTACTAGAGTACTCGCCAACAAGAGATGCTTTTTTACAACAGATCGGCGTTCACAACGTGGCTACATTAGAAGAAATGTCAGAGCTACATCTTTACGACTTTGGTATATTCATTGAACTAGCTCCTGATGAAGAAGAAAGACAACTACTAGAAAACAATATTCAAATGGCTTTAGCTCAAAAGATAATAAAGTTATCAGATGCTATTGACATAAGAAATACTAAAAATGTAAAGCTTGCTAATGAACTTCTTAAAATAAAAGAAAAGAAAAAAGTAAAAGAAGATCAAGCAATGCAACAGCAAAATATTCAAGCGCAGCAACAAGCTCAGCAACAAACCGCACAGGCTCAAGCGCAGGCTGAAACACAAAAGCAACAAGCATTGACTCAGTCGCAAATACAGTTAGAGCAAGCTAAAGCAGAGTTTAGAGCAAAGACGCTACAGCAAGAAGCTCAAATAAAGAAAGACTTAATGGAAGCAGAGTTTCAGTACAATATGAAACTAAGAGCGTTAGAGGCAGAAGGCAAGGGTATGGTTGAAGATAAAAAGCAAAATCAAGCAGCGAGTAAAAAGTTTGAGTCAGCAGGTAATGATGAATTAGGGACTGGCTTGAATATGAATCAGTTTTAATTATTATATTTTATATTATGGAAGAAACAAAAGAAGTACAAGAAGAAAACGTAACTAAGGTAAGCTTGAAAAAGAAACCAGAAGAAACAGTTCACAAGGTGGACTTAAGCAAAAAAGAAGATGTTGAAGAAAGTAGAGTTGACGAGGCAGGAGTGGCTGGAAGCGATGAAGCTACCGACTCCGCACCGAAACAAGAAGAAGTACAAGCGGAAAACGAAGCACAAGAGCAGCCAGTACTAGAAGAAATTACCGAAGAAGAGCAGGGGCAAGCTGAAGAAGCTGTCGAAGAAATAATAGCTGAAGAAGCGCCTAAAACAAATCTTCCTGAGAACGTAGAGAAGCTAGTAGACTTTATGAAAGAAACAGGTGGTACTGTTGAGGATTATGTCAAGCTAAACAAAGACTATAGCGAGATGGACAATCTAACTGCTTTAGAAGAGTACTATAAAGTAACAAAACCTCATCTTGACGCTGAAGAAAGAAAGTTTTTAATGGACGAAACTTTTAGCTTTGACGAAGATGTTGACGATGACAAAGAAATAAGAAAAAAGAAAATCGCTTTAAAAGAGCAAGTTGCCGAAGCGAAAGCCTACTTAGACGGGCAAAAGTCTAAATATTACGATGAGATTAAAGCTGGTTCAAAGCTTCCGCCAGAGGCGAAGAAAGCTATGGATTTTTTTAATCGATATAACAAAGAATCTGAAGTAAGCAAGCAAAAGAACGAAAAGATTCAAAGCGCGTTTAACAGTAAAACTGAAAAATTATTTTCTGATAAGTTCAAAGGTTTTGAATATAACGTTGGAGAAAAGAAATATAGGTTTAATGTTAAAGATGTTAATGGCGTTAAAGAAACCCAGAGCGATATTGGTAACTTTATCAAAAAGTTTTTGAATAAAGAAGGATCAATAGAAGATGCGGCGGGCTATCATAAAGGTTTATATACCGCTATGAACGCTGATGCTATAGCTAATCACTTCTACGAACAAGGTAAAGCTGATGCTTTAAAAACTTCTGTTGAAAAGTCTAAGAACATTAATATGGATCCTAGGCAAACAAATAAAGAGGTTATAGTTGGTGGAACTAAGTACAGGGTATTGAGCGGCGATTCTTCTTCAGATTTTAAAGTTAGAATAAAAAAAGGAAGGAAATAGTTTTCTTCCATAACTTAAAAACATATTTATTATGGCAATTTCAAATCCCGGTGGAGGTCTGAATAGTGTAGCTGCTCCAGTGAGAGCTACGTTATCTTCGAACTACATCGATTTTACAAGCGGTGCAGGCAATGACTGGGCACAGCAATATTTACCAGACCTAATTGAGGCTGAAGCTGAAGTTTTCGGACCGAGAACTATCGCAGGTTTTTTATCTCAAGTAGGTGCTGAAGAGTCTATGACTTCTGATCAAGTAATTTGGACAGAGCAAGGTAGACTTCACTTATCTTATACGGGCCAAATTAACACTGCAACTGGTGAATTAACTATCCAAAAAGATATTGACGGAAACGCTTTAACTACTACTCACGGTATTAGATTAAACGACCAAGTTGTAGTAGCTACTTCTGAAGGTGTAATCAAGTGTTTATGTACAGACGCTTTAGTTGGTACAGCTGATGTAGTTACTGTTAAGCCTTACGAGCATGACGAAATTGATGACTCAGCTTCGTTCTCAACAGGGACAGTAGCATGTACAGTATTAGTTGTTGGTTCTGAATTTGGTAAAGGAGCAGTGGGTCAAGGATCAGCTGCAGAGGGTGCTAAATCTGTTAAGCCACAGCACAAATCATTCAGCAACAAGCCAATCATAATGAAAGACTACTATGAGATCAACGGATCTGATGTGTCTCAAATTGGTTGGGTAGAAATAGCTGGTGAAGACGGACAGAATGGTTACTTATGGTACTTGAAAGCTGAAGGCGATACTCGCTCTCGTTTCACTGACTACTTAGAGATGACTATGCTAGAAGCTGTTAAAGGTGTTCCAGGAGCAGCTGCTGCAACTGGTACTGCTGACTCTGATCTTGACGAGTTTTTATCTGCATCAGGCGATAGCTTCGGTACTGAAGGTTTATTCGCTGCTATTGAAAACCGTGGTAATATTACTACTGGTGTTACTGGTGTTAACGCTGCTACTGATTTAGCTGAGTTTGACGCTATCTTAGCGGAGTTTGATAAGCAAGGTGCTATTGAAGAAAACATGATGTTTGTAAACAGAGCTACGTCTCTAGCAATTGATGACATGTTAGCTTCTATGAATTCTTACGGTGCTGGTGGTACTTCTTACGGAGTATTCAACAACGACGAAGACATGGCGCTTAACTTAGGTTTCTCTGGATTCCGTAGAGGATCTTACGACTTCTATAAGTCTGACATGAGATACTTAAACGATAAAGCTACTCGTGGATCTATCAACGATAGAGCTGTAGGCTTTGGTATCCGTGGTGTTGTAATACCAGCTGGTGTATCAACTGTATACGATCAAACGTTAGGTAGAAACTTAAAGCGTCCGTTCTTACACGTGCGTTATAGAGCTTCTCAAATGGACGATAGAAAAATGAAAACTTGGATCACTGGATCTGTTGGTGGAAACATCACATCTGATCTAGATGCAATGCAAGTAAACTATTTATCTGAAAGATGTTTGGTTACTCAAGGTGCTAACAACTTCATGTTAATGAAGTAAGCATAATTATTAGGTCGGGGCTTCGGCCCCGATCTTTTTTTTTAATTTTTTATTATATTATATCATGGCAAAAAAACAAACACAAAAAGAGGTGGAAGCACCTGTTGTTGAAACACCAAAACCTAAAAAAGTTGAACCTATAAAACCTTCTTGGGAAGTTAAGGATAGGATTTATTACTTAAATCAAAATAGAAGCGCTTTGTCTTATTCGATGAAGTCTTCAGGTATATATTACTTTGATGAAGACAAAGGTTACGAAAGAGAGTTAAAGTATTGTGAAAATCAAAGAACTTCATTTGTTGATGAAATGCAAGGCGACCAAAGGCTGGCTCATATTATGTTTAGAAATGGAGCTTTGTTTGTTCCAAGAGAGAAAGTAACTCTGCAAAAGCTATTATCTTTGTATCATCCAATGAGAGACAAGCTTTACAGCGAACACAAGCCTCAAGTAAGAGCTGCTGAAGAATTAGATTACTTAGAGCTAGAAGCTGACGCACTAGTATTAGCTAGAACTTTAGATATAGATAAGATGGAAGCTATAATGAGGGTAGAGTTAGGATCTAAGGTATCAGACATGAGTTCTAAGGAGCTTAAGCGAGATTGTCTAGTGTTTGCAAAGAGAAATCCTCTTTTATTCTTAGAGCTTGTTCAAGATGAAAACGTAGAGCTTAGAAACTTTGGTATTAAAGCTGTTGAAGCTGGAATTATTAAATTATCTAAAGATCAACGATACTTTATGTGGGGATCAAATGATAGAAAAATCATGACAGTTCCTTTTGACGAGCACCCATATTCTGCTTTAGCCGCTTGGTTTAAAACAGACGAAGGTATGGATATATACTCTAACATAGAAAAGCAACTAAGTATGTAATTACTTTATAGGAGAGTAGCCACTCTTTATAGGGTGGCTACTTAACTATAAAAGATAATTATATGGTAAGTGTAGATACAGTATACCAACGTGTACTGGCGTTAGCAAATAAAGAACAAAGAGGTTATATAACTCCGCAAGAGTTTAACCTTCTAGCGAATCAATCGCAGATGGAAATATTCGAAGAGTATTTTCACCACTTAAATCAATATCTTAGAAACCCTGGTAACGATTCGAGTTACTCAGACTCTGTTGACTACATTCAAGATAAAATATCTAGGTTTTTAGTTGATTCAGATACAATAAACTTTACTGAAGCAAAGACTAACGGGCACGTGTTGCCAAACAGTAGTCTTATGTATAGGCTAACTAGAGTTAGTGCTGGCACGGATGTTCTTAGTCCTACGGCCCAGCAAGTTACTTTTAAAGATTTTAAAAATCAAGCTAGAGCAGTCTATGCCGCGCAAGCGCACGACAACTCACCTATATATGTTCGTATGTTTAACGATAGCGCAGGAGGACCAGCGTTCACTGATGACAATGTAAATTTAATAAAGGTTTATATTAATTCTAGTCAACAATTTACAGGCACTATATCAATAGGGTACATACGAGTGCCTAACAAGGTTAACTGGGACTATGTTGTAGTAAATGAAAAAGCCTTATACAATGCTAACGGAGCATCAAATTTTGATTTGCATCCGTCTGAAGAAACTAATCTAGTATATAGAATACTTATGTTAAGTGGTATAACTATTAACAAGCCTGGCCTTGCTTCCTTAGCTAAAGCTGAAGTAGCAGAGCAAAGCAATAATGAAAAATCATAATGGGACAGTACAGCAACTCAACGATAAGCAATTACTACAACATTTCTTCTAATCACGGCTCTTATCAATACCAAACTTTAGATGCTTTGGTAAGCACGTTTTTAATGATATACGTAGGTGAAAACAAAATAATATCAAAAGCTAACAGGCAAGATGTTTTCTTTTTTGGTCGTAGAGCTTTACAAGAAATGAACTACGATGTTTTAAGATCTAAAAAGACTTGGGAGTTTGATCTTGATAATAGGATGTATATACCAATGCCACACGATTTTGTTAATCATACAGATATTTTCTGCGTAGACGGGTCTGGTATAAAGCATCCTTTGTATCCAGCTAGAGATACTCAAAATACTTTTAGACCTCAAGTAAAACAAAACGAAAAAGCTACTGAAAGAGATACAGACGAGTGGTGGGAAACTGTTAACGAGCCAGCCGTAGGAGATGTAGTTGTTACAGGCTTAATTCAAGAAGACTCTGTTACTACAAAAAACTTTCAAAATACTTCTAGCAACGAAGATCAAGTTGCTGACTTTAACTACAATGACGGGCACGCTGAATTTGCTTTAGGGCAAAGATTTGGAATAGAACCAGAGCATGCTCAAACAAATGGTAGTTATTACTTTGACTATGCTAACGGTCACATATACTTTAGCCCAGGTCTAGTTGGTAAAACAATAGTTATTGATTACATAACAGACGGCTTAGCTGATGATGGAGATGCACTAGTACCTAAGCTAGCTGAAGAAGCTTTTTACAAATGCGTTTCTTACAGTATAGTATCTACAGGATCAAACTATAGTCCAGCTACAATTCAAATGCTAAAGAAAGAAAGATTTGCAGAGCTAAGAAAAGCAAAGCATAGATTATCAAATTACAAAACTCAAGAGCTTACTCAAATTATGAGAGGTAAGTCTAAATGGATAAAATAAAATATGCCAGAATTTAATAGAAATTTTGCTAAGGGCAAAATGAACAAAGATCTTGATGAGCGTCTTGTTCCTGCGGGTCAATATAGAGATGCATTAAACGTACAGGTTTCTACTTCTGATGGTAGTAATGTAGGTTCTTTGGAAAATATTCTTGGTAACACAGAGGTTTCCGTGAATATTATACCTGAAGGTGGATATTGCGTAGGATCAATAGTCGACAACGAAGTTAACTGCATATACTATCTAGTAGCAGGAAATGAGTTTAACCACGCAGATGGAAATGTCTTGCAAAAAAACTATATAATAAAATACAATATAGACGAAAACAATTTTACGTTTGTTTTTGTAGATATTTACAAGGTTACAACAAATTTAATTAGCTTTGGATTACTTGAAGGACTTGGAATTCCTCAAGTAAAAGTTTCTAGCTCGTTTGGTATAAGAAAAGGGATGAGCTCTTCAGGCATTGAAGTTCAAGCTGTAGATATTGGCGAAGGAAATAGCTTGCTTCACGATAACGAATCTTTCGCAGCTGCAGCAGGGCTAATAACATTTACATCAAGATCTGTTTTAAGCTTTAATAGAAACACAGACATAACAGCTATAAACATAGTTGAAGACTTATTAATGTATACGGACAATGTCAATGAGCCTAAGACCGTAAACATAAAAAGATCTATATTAGGTACTGGATCTGACAACGACGCCTTAAACATTGGTGCTAATAACTCTGGAGACTACCACACAAGACTTGTTAGTAGAAGAAAAGATGGTAGCTTTGTTGACGACGGGTTTGAGGTAGTTACAAACTTTAGTATTTTAGACTCTGACGTTCCAGTGTACTCTGAGCTAGAAAACAATACTACAATAAGAAAAAGTCCTTTAGCTCCACCTACCTTAAGGATGTCAGCAAGCTCTGATAATAGAAGTCTAAGAGTTGATTCACCATATAATCCAACAAGCGTTACTGAAACTCCTGGAGGTCCAGATGGTGGAAGTGTTACTTTAAACAATCCTTTTATACAATTAATTGGGCCATTTGGAGAAGGTTCAACGCAGTTTCCTACCAGCGTAGTTGGAACTGGAGCTACTATAGAAATAGTTTTACAAGAAGAAGTTTCATTTGAAGCAGGAGACTTTATATTAATAACTTCAGATACCTCTCAAAACCCTCTTTCTTTTACAGACTTTGACATTAGAGCTCAAGTATTATCTGTAGATCCTAATGACGCAAGCATTTACACTATACAAATAACAACTATAAATCCTGAGTTAGGTAACTCTGCTAGCTTCTTTGTTATACTAGAGCAGAGCAATTCTTTGTTTGAGTTTAAGTTTCCAAGATTTTCTTATAGATATAAATATGTAGACGGTCAATATTCGCCGTTTGCTCCATTTTCTGAGATAGCATTTTTACCAGGTCCGTTTGATCATTATCCTAAAGAAGGTTACAACTTAGGTATGGTTAATAGACTTAGAAGTCTTAGAGTAGAAAACTATGCTCCACACCCTAGTGAGAGACCTAAAGATATAACTGAGATAGACGTATTATACAAAGAAGACAAGTCTACAACTGTATATACAGTAAAAACAATAAAGCAGTCTGACGGACAACCTCTTTGGCCTTTAGAGCTAGGCTTGGCTGGTTATAGTGTTGGTGCGGGAAGTGCAGTTAACGATGGGCTACCATTTAGAGGTAGTTTAAAAATAGAGTCAGAGTTAATACACGCTGTAGTACCTGCTAATCAATTGCTAAGACCTTGGGACAACGTTCCAAGAAAAGCGCTGGCTCAAGAAGTTTCTGCTAATAGATTAATATATGGTAATTACATACAAAACTACAATGTTGTAGATGTTAGTAATAACATAGTAACGCCTGAGCTTGGGTTAAGTTTAAACGTATCTAGCTATGCAGATTTAGGAACTCAAATAGAAACACCTACTAAGTCTATAAAAAGCCAAAGAACATATCAGTTAGGTGTCGTTTATAAAGATGAGTTTGGTAGAGAAACACCTGTTCTTGCAGACAAAGAGGGTGGATCAATATCCATAGCTAAAGAGTTTTGTAACGACTCTACTTCTTTTGTTTCTTCTATTAAAAATAATGCTCCAGCTTGGGCTAAGTCGTTTAAGTTTTTTATAAAAGAAACTTCTAACGAGTATTACAACATGGCAATGGATCGCTGGTATCATGCTGAAGATGGTAATATATGGATTTCATTTGCATCATCTGATAGAAATAAAGTAGACGAAGAAACTTTTTTAGAATTAAAAAAAGGTCACGACAGCCCTATACCAGTAACAGAGCCTGCCAGATATAAAATACTAGCTATAGAAAACGAAGCTCCACAAGATATAAAGTTAGATAGAGACACGCAAGGAACTTTAACTAACGGAACTTTCGATACTACTTTAAACGCTTTCTTTGGAACAAACGCCCAAGGGTTCCCTGTGTCAGATGGTAATTTTGTTACGGTTAGAGCAAATGAATTTAACTCAACATTTGATGTAACGTCTGCTGCTAACATAATTTCTAGAGCCTCAGAGTGTAGTTTAAAGTTTCAAACTATAACCGGTGGCAGAACTAAATACTATAAGATAATAGATATAGCTGGACCTAACAACGAGTTTGGTGGAGCTGGTGGTGACGGATATAGAATAACTATTGAAGGCAAGTTTGATGATGAAGTAGATTCTGTTTGCGGAGGATCATTTGCCAATAGAACACCAGGATTACAGCTAGTAATAACTCACGATGAATTTGAAGACAAGCCAGAATTTGATGGTAAGTTTTTTGTTAAAATATTTAGAGACGCTACAGTAGAACAGTTTATAATGGTAACCAACGACGACGACTTAGTCGTGATAAGGGGTTATGACATGAAATATCTACACACCTACGACTCGCATACCGGTGGTTCTATGAATTTACCTAACACTATACAAAAAACGGGTGGCCTTGGAAATTTGGCTGGTAACGCTAAAAATACGTATGTTAAAAGTATAGCGGGCCGTGATCACGTTCACCCATACAACTCTAGCTATACTTGGGGAGATGTAGACGCTAACGCAACTTCGCCGGTGCCAGGTGATTTAATTCATGTTTCAAACCAAGCAAACAACTCTGGCGGAGAGTTAGTTACAGAAGGAAATCCTTCCATAAGCAGCTGGCTACAACCTTTTGGTGGTGACTGGGGAATATATAAAGGAACATGGAGTAATGGTAACGCTGGTGAGGGTGAAGATTTTGGTATTCTTGATTTTTTGCTAATGCCCCCTGTAGTTGTGTTTGGGATGGCTTTTGAGGAATTTAATAACTCGTTAAGCACTGATTATCAAGCTGAGCTTTTCTGGAATAGATACTTTACTAAAAGAGGTCAGGCTACAGCGTTTATAGATGATGCTTGGGCTTTAAGCTGGGCTCACCTACCTGACACTATAGAAGGTGGATTAGATGGAGACAACACAGATTGGCACTCTGCGCCCGGTCAATTTCAAGGAGACGACTCTAATATAGCGGGCGCATTTCTAGAGTGTACGACTTGGCTTGGTAGTGGTTCTTCTGCTTCTGTTCAAGGAGAGTCTGGAAATAGAATTAACCATACCTCTGGTGCTCCTCAAGCTCCTTCTTGGGCTCAAAACGGATCAAGAGGTATTTGGTCAAACTATATGGACATATCTATAACGGGTGGTTTTATAGCTCCTGACACCGAAGATAACTACGGTGGCGATTGGAAAGACGCATTGACCCCCGAAAAGATGGATTTTATGAACCCAATACACTTGCAAGATCCTAACAACCAGAACTTGTACGAGTTCATGAGCTTACTTTTAATACCTGGTTGCAAGTGGAGATGGAGAGATGATCCTGATAAAAGAATACACGAGACTGTAGATCACTACAGACACTGGGGCATAATAAACGCGCAGAAAACAGACTTTAACGTTGGTGACGAAGACTATTGGTATTCTTGGAACCGAAGACAAAAATTCACTATAAGGTCTAACACAACTATATACGACGCTAGAAGAAATGCTAATCACGATGGTAGTAGAGGAACTGTGTTAGAAATAATGGGGCCATACCAAGATGATCAAGGATTCTCTTCGGAAAATCCAGCTATATGGGAAACAAAGCCAAAGGAAGATATTGGCCTAGATATATACTACGAGATAAGTAGAGCATACCCAGTAGAAATAACAAGTAAAAACCACGAAACAGCTATACTACCTGGTTACGGAAGTTTAATATCTATAAACGGAGTAGAGTTGGAAGCTGTTTCTATGGTAGCAAGCATAGGGGTTAGCGATGCTACTTCAGAAGGAGCTATTAGAGTAGTTGATGATGTTGATGTTTTAGCTGGTGACTCTTTAGTTTTTAACGATGGGTATGGTGGTGAAGTAAATTTAATTGCTTTAGAATCAGGAGAAGGAATAAATAGAATTAAGTTCTCTACGGCATTTCATAGTTCTTTCACAAACATAAAACTTCCTTGGCACAACTGTTATGCGTTTGGAAACGGAGTTGAGTCTGATAGAATTAGAGACGACTTTAACCAATCACAAATAGCTAATGGTGTTAAAGCTTCTACTACTATTGCGGAGCAATACAAAGAAGAAAGAAGATCAGAAGGCCTTATATTTTCAGGAATATTCAATAGTATATCTGGTGTCAATAGATTAAATCAATTTATTCAAGCAGAGCCTATAACAAAGGATCTTGAGCCAGATAATGGTAGTATACAAAAGCTGTTTACTAGAGACACAGACATTGTAACGTTTTGTGAAGATAAAGTATTAAAGGTGCTTTCTGACAAAGACGCTATATTCGAAGCTGGCGGAGACGCTAGACTAACCGCCGCTAATAGAGTTCTTGGTCAAGCTATTCCTTTTTCTGGAGACTATGGTATATCAAAAAATCCTGAGTCATTTGCCGCTGACAAATATAGATGTTATTTTACAGATACTCAGAGAGCAGCCGTTATTAGATTATCAAAAGACGGCATGACGCCTATATCAGATTATGGTATGAAAGATTACTTTACCGATGCTTTTAGCAATGCAAGTAATCTTAGGTTGATAGGTACTTTTGATCAAAGGAAAGACAACTACAATTTAACTATACAAAATAAATCTAAAAGAGGTAGAGCTGAAATCGGAGCAACTATAACTTACAACGAGCAAGTTAAAGGTTGGGTTAGCTTTAAGTCTTTTTTGCCTGAGTCTGGCGTTGGCGTAAACAACAACTACTACACATTTAAAAACGGCTCAATGTGGAAACACCACACTAACGAAACTAGAAATAGTTTTTATGGTGTAAATCCTACAGACAGCGAGCACTCTTATGTAGAATTAATATTTAACGATGCGCCAAGTTCTGTTAAGAACTTTCAGACTATTAAGTACGAAGGAACTCAATCAAGAATACTAAGGCATGTTGATGATGACCAATACTATAATCTTAACTCAAAAGCAGGCTGGTTTGTAGAAAAAGCTAACTCGGACCTTCAAGACGCTAAGGTTCCTGAGTTTTTAAATAGAGAAGGAAAATGGTTTAATTATATTAAAGGAGAGTGTACAGACTTTAATAACTTAGATGAAAAAGAATTTACCGTGCAAGGTATAGGTGAAGCTACTATTACACATAGTAATCCTGAAGTACAACCACCTCAGCCTAAAAGAGTAATTGTAAAAGACTCTAGCGTAGGTAACCAAGGACAAAACTGGATTTAATATGGCAGTACAAGATTGTAACGTAAGTGAATTTGATTTATTAGGAGACATAGGTGACATAATACCAGCTGGAATAGTTAACTTAACTATAACTCATAACTCTGGAGATTCTTTAGTAGCCACTGAGTTTTCAATTGGTGGAGCAGGCTTTTCGCAAGGAGGATGGGTTGGGGGTAACGTTTCTTCTGTTGTAAGTAAAGTTGTATTTACAAGCAACAACAATGGAACTGTTAATGCCGCAGTACATCACAGCGCCTTTGCTTTAACGCAAAACACAGGCAATATACTAATAGATATTGATAGAAAAATTCAACCTGTAGTAGAAGAAGTAGTACGAGGCTGCACAGACTCTACGGCTGCTAATTACAACGCTAATGCAAACGAAGATGATGGCTCATGTATTTTTGTTAACGATCCTATTGGCCACGACAATTTTGTAAACGTAAACGACGCTCATACAGTGCACGAGGCTATTCTTGAAGTTCCAGACTCTACAGACCCTAAGTATGTACCATTGAAAGTAGAAGCTGGAGACAAGGCTGTCTACGATGTGACGCTGCACGATATAACTTCTAATAAAAAATACAACTTTACTAACGGCGGTTTTTCTACTAAAGCAAGACGTGTTGATAAGGCAGGTAAGTTTGTTAATATTGAGAAAAACGCTTTAGCGGTTAATTTTCCTAAAATAACAGCTAATACCACTTATCATTTTTACATAGAACCAATCGGCGTAGAAACAAAACTAGAGGCAAAAGTGCCTACTAAAAAAAATCCATTAGTTTTACTTAGAAGAGTAGACACCACTATAACACTTGCATTAGCCAGTGCTAGTAACTCAGCTTATTGGACTATACCTAGTAGTACTGTAACTTTTACTGACAGACCTGGTAAAAAACCTAAAGCAACTTCTAAGTTTAAGTGGCCTAGAGATTTAAACATAGTTCCAGAATTAACGTCAGCTGATATGCATGGGCAGCCAGGATATAACTACTTTGAGCTAACCGCCACTTTCACAGCTAGCCCAGGTGGTGG
>Ga0181421_1000241_pt1 | contig 15732 bp, 10 predicted proteins | sample 44SPOviralmetaG_FD_130146 | JGI IMG/M metagenome (GOLD analysis project Ga0181421, IMG submission 130146) | Marine viral communities from the oligotrophic San Pedro Time Series (SPOT) site, San Pedro Channel, CA, USA - 44 SPOT_SRF_2013-06-19 | ecosystem: Environmental > Aquatic > Marine > Strait...
TGAATTATCTAAGAATTTAATGGGAGAGTATCTAACATCACTTGGAGAAGTAGTTACAGAAACATCAGGTGAAATAACATAGTATGGCAAAAAGTAATAACCAAAGTAGTAATAGATTCTCAGGAATGTTTGATTCTGGAGAAGGTTTTGTACCAGTTGATTGGTCAAAAATAACAGGTGATATTGTTCAGCAAATACAGACAGTAGACGAAGAAAGACAAAAACAACGTGGTGAAATACAAACAAAAACCGACGAGCTACTAACTGATTTAAGAGACTATCAAGCAGGAGGCAACAATACTTTTAATGGATATGTATTAGATGGATCTACACAAGTCAAAGATTATATGCTAATGCAAAACAAATTACTTAAGCAAGGAAAGCTAGATCCTAATTCTTACACTAGAAGTCAACAGCTACTTCAAGATGACTGGAATTCATTTCAAACAGCAGCCGACACTTTTAACACAGATTATGCTGCAGCAATAGAAGCTGTAAATGCAGGAGATAGTTCTAAACTAGCATTACTTAGTTTTGATGGAATGCAAAAAGCGACTGACATTCAAAATAGTAGGCTAGTAATTAATACAGATGGTAGACTATACTCACAAACTGAAGATGGTACTTTGGTAGGATTCACTAACATGAATGCTAGACAAAAAGATTTACCTAAAAATTACAATATAACAGAAGGAGCTAAAGGATTTGCTGCTACTTTAGGTCAATACCAAAAAGCTTATCCAAGTATGACTATACAAGATATAGCGTCGCAACCTGATTTTGTTAAGGCAAGAGATACTTTTATTGACGGGGTTCTCAATCAAGGCACAGGAAGAGATTTTTTAAGTATACTAACTCAAAATGGATTTGAATTAACTCAAAATCCTGAAGAAGTAAATGAAAATACAATTCTTGTAAAGCATGACGGAAACGGTATGTTACAACCTGATTCTGAATCTCTAAATAAACATTCCGATAAAGCTAAGGAAATTATGCGTAAAGCTATTAGTGTTCAATTAAATTATAAAGAAACAGCAGGCGGAACTGTCACTCCATCTGAAAGATTATATAGCCGAAAACAGAAGGATGAAATAAAAGGCGGAGGAGATGTTTATGCGTTAGTTGCAGATTTACAGTCAGCAGATGCTAATGCAGTTGAGTCAGCAGCTACACAATTACAAAATCAATTTAGTGGCATAACTAGAATTGAACATCTGAGAGATAACATAGGTAGAAACATAGGTATGCAAATATATACCAATACATCTGCAAAACCTGTTCCAGTTAAGTTTATAGATCCAAAGGGTAAAGTAAAAACTAAAAGCCAAATAACCGCGGAATTATTTCCTATATTTAATGGTGGTGAATTAACCACTCAACAATTTTCAGATATTGAATCTGGATATTTAAGTGGACTTTCAGAAGAGCAAAGAGCTACATTTAAATCAAGGTATAGCACTCCTATTCTTGATATTTCAGCAACTGATCTAGATAAAAAAAGCTTTGGGTTAGATAAAAGTAAACCTACGGTTATTGAGCAAACAAATATAATTAATACGGAGTTAAAAGATTCTGCAGAACAACAGACAATAGATATTCGAAATATACAAGATAAGGACGATTTAAGTAAATCGGAAAAGAAGAGACAAATAAAAGAATTAACTAAACAATATCAACAACAATTAGGAAATTCTCTTTCGTTTACTAATAAGGCAGGAGAGACTGAATCATTAAGGCTTGAGCAAGATGATGAAGGAAATTTAGTGACTAAAGAGGACGGAAAAACTTTTACTATAGTGAATACAGTAACAGGGGATGTAGATCTTGCAACCTTACAAAGAATTATAAATTCTAAACAAGCTCCAGCTGGATCTCTTTCAACTAGAGGTGAGGGGAGATTTGCAAACTTTTAATAATTAAGGATTTAAAATGAATCAAGAAGCACTAAGAGTATCATATGATCAAGCAGTTGAAGAGGGTTACAATGGAGATATGTCTGAATTCTACACACTACTCCAAACAGACACTGAAGCTGCAGACTTAGCCTACCTCATGGCTAAAGAAGAGGGTTATAAATTAGATCAGCTTAACTTCGAAGTATTACTTGGCTTAAAAAAAAAAGAAGAAAATTTTCCAAACTTATTTCCTTCCGAATATCAAAGCTCGAACTTACCTTCGGGTTTAAAATTAAATACTGATCCAGAATATGTAGATAATCTTTTTAAACAAAAAGCAAAAACAATACCTAGAATTCAAAGAGTAGACCCTACAGTTCCTGAGATGGGGATAACTGAGGTGCAAGAAAATTTGATTAAACCACCTGAAGAACGAATAGGTAGAGTAAATCAATTTAAAGTAACACAAACCTTATTAGAAAAAACTTCATTAGACAATAAGATAAAGTCTATTGTAAAATCTGCACCATCTGATACACAAAAAGGTATAGAGTTCAACCCAAACAAACCTTATGTTATAAATCAAAATTTAATGATTGGTGAAATAATTACTGAAATGCCTGAGTTAGATAATATAACAGGTGAAGATGAATTAAATACATTTCTAGAAAATAACCCTGATGTCATAGAAAAATTTGAAGAAAAAGTTAAAGAAAAATTAAAAGCTTATGTAGATAATACTTCTGATGATTCTATTTATAAATATAAATCTTTTGATCCAACTCAATCTTCAGAAGCACAATCTATGATGGGCGCAAGAACAAATAAATTATCAAAAAAAGTTGATGCTGACCCTGATAAACTTGCAATAGTTGAGAGCTTGTATAGCGGCTTAAGTGGATTTGATTTAAACGAACTTACAAATTACTTTGACGAAGAAGTTACCACAGAAGCTGGGTTAGATAAAAGAAACAGGATTATTCAATCGGTTCAAGATGGTAATTTAGATTTAATAGATAAATATAGTAACCAGGATTTTGAAGATGAAGATGATGCGGACAAGGGTGCTTTAGCTCTAGATGTACAGAAATCACAAGCTTTAGGATTATACATTCAAGATAAAATAAAAACATTAGATGACAGAGAGGCTTTGTTACAATTAAATCCAGAGAAAAACAAAGATGCTTTAAATAAACTTAAACAAAATAGAAAAGAATTAATATTAAATTTTGGTGAATACAATCGTCAAAATTTACCTTTTTTAAATAATCATTTATACAAAAAAAAGGTTAGGCTAGCTGAAGAATATACATCAGGGAACATGGGGTTATATAATCCTGGAGATATTATACATGGTGGATATGAAGGAGGTAGAGAAATATTAGAAGGAGGTTACGGAGCTACTGTAGATTTAGGTTCTACTGTGTTAGATTTTGTAGGTTTAGATTCTATGTCCGAAGATTTAAGGATACATAGAAATTTAAATAATTTATTATGGACAGATCCTACATCATTTGGATATGCTGAAGGTAAAGTAGTAATCCATGATGGAAAAAAATATATTGTAACCCCAGAGGGGCAAATAATAGACGAAGAAAGAGAAGTGGATGTTGCTTTTTTTGGAGAACAAGCAGGTATTGATTTAAATGCAATAAAAAATAAAGCTCAACTATCTGACACAACAGAGTCAACAGTTAGTATGTATGGTACTTATCAAATGGGGGCCAACGTAACAGGGAATCTTGCGGTTCAACTTGTAGGAATGAAGGGTACAGGAGCTCTTTTAAAGGGAGGTGGTAAACTTACTTCAGCTATAGGGATGGGTAAATTAACTAAAGAAGCTACTATGAGAACTAACGCAATGTTAAGTACTGGAGCTGTAGTTTATTCATCTACTTACAATCAAGTACTAGAAGAAGCTAGAGCGCAGGGGTTACCCGATAATTTAGCTCATAAATATGCTAATGAAGTTGCTACAACAACAGGTTTGGTAGGAGCTATAACTGCAGTTACAATTTCTCCAAACATAGGGGGTCAACAATTATTTTCAAGAACATCACCAAAAGAAATAGCTGAGTATTTAATTAAAAATAAAACTACTAACAATATCCCTGGTAAAGTATTAGATTTTTTAAAAGGAGGAGCTGTTGAAGGCACCTTCGAAGCAGTTCAAGAAAACCTAGAATTACTTAGTGAGCAATATGCAAAAAATAAAATAAACAAAAATGTAGGTAAAGAATTATTTAAACCTGTTTTTACTAAGACTAGTGTAATGAATAACTCTATTGCTGCGTTTGCATCCGCAGGCCTACTAGGTGGAGCAGGAAGTATTAACACTTCACGAGTTACTTTTTTCAACCGCTTAGGTTCTAATCAAGAATTGTTTCAAAAATACATGAAGATGTATGTTGAGCAAGGATTAATTGATCAGATTGGCGCAGACAAAATTGTAAATGAAGTTAAGAATTATCATCAGTATAAAAATAAATTACCTGAAAATCTAAGAAATTCATCATTGTCTATTAAATTAACTAATTTATTAGCAGAAAAAACTAGACTTCAAGATTTATTAAAGACACAAGATGAGGTTTTTAGTGAAGATACTAACACTAGAATAGCTGCAATCGATAAAGAAATCAAAAGAATTTCTAACGAAGCAGGCAAGAAAAAAGTAACTCCATCGGCTGATATAAAAGATGAAAGAGAAATAAGTAATCAAGAAGCTATTGATGCTATAACTAAAGAAAACCAAGGGAGAGAAGAGAGAGGTGAAAACCTAATAGGCTTTTCCGAGCAAGACATTGCAAACAAAAAACAAGAAATTTTAAAACAAGAACAAGATGCCAGTACGAAGCCGAGCGCAGTGGCGCAAACTAGCCAAGACGAATCCACAACTGTTGGGGAAGTGGCTGAAGGAGTACCCAGTGAGGTTCAGCGACCTTCCGGAACGAGTGACAGCGACACCGACAGTGACGTCGACACGACAACGCAGGAGGAGGTAACACCTGAAGATGAAGTTGTTGCTGAGGTAGAAGCTATAACAGAAGAACAAGCAGAACAAGAATTAGAAGGTCTTCTTAACCAAACAGAAAACAAAAATAAAAACGTTGTTAATGTTGGAACAGAAGGAAGAAATAAAAGTATATCTAGAAAAGCAAGTTCACAAACCAGGGAAGAAGGATTCAACACTAAAACACCTCAAGGAAAAAGAAGGTTTAATAAAATAAAAAGCGAAATAACAAATGCCTATAACAAAAAATTAAGAACTTTAAAGAGGGCGGCTAATCTATTAGGTAAAGTAATTCCTGATACAAAAATTATTTTTGCAGAAACAAGAAGTGCTTATCAAAATTTAAGAGGAAAAAGCAATTCAGTTGGGGCTTTTAGATTTAATAAACTAGATGGGTCAACCGCTATAATTATTGATGTAACAAATTTAGATGGTGATAAAGGAATAGAAACATTAGTACATGAATTGTTTCATGCGGTTTTATATAAAAGGTTTGGTCGTGATAAAGCTAAGGTGAGAAGAATTACCGATAAAATGGTAAAGGAATTACAAAAAACTTTACAAAATTCTAACGACAAGGAGCTTCAGGATATTGGTAAGTCTTTATTTAAATTCACTCAATTATATAAAAAACCAATGCAAACTGAAGAATTTTTATCTGAAGCATTAGGGTTGATAAGTGAAAAATTTGATATAATCAGAAGAAATTCTAAAGCATTAAATAGTGTAACTAATTTTGTTGAAAGCATTGCATCTTTACTTGGTTTAGGTAAAGCTAAAAAAGAACTTTCCAAAGATCCTGACAGAGTCTTAAGAGCGCTAGTAATGGTAGCTAAAAAAATACAAAACAATGAAGTGCTACAAGATACAGACTTTGACATTCTAAATGAAATAGAAATAGAAGTAGATCAAGAGGGTACTGACGCTCCAATAGTAACAGGCGAAGTAACTGCTATTAGTGAAACAGATACAACAGCGGATGAAGAAGTAACTATAACGGTACTTGAAGATATAGAAGTAGAGGTGGATGAGGTTACTACGGAAGATAGAGTGGTCGATAAAGTAGTAGATAAAAAGAAAAGACCTTCTACCACAGAAGCAACATCAGCCACATTACTTAGAAAAATATCTACTGCAATCAAACAAGCGATACGTCAATCCAAAAAACAACAGAAAAAAATTAAAATAGAAGTGGCTTTATCTATAAGAGAGGCTGTGAAACAAGGAACTCTATCTGCAAAGCAAGCTTTAGTGCTAGCTAAAAGAGCTCTGACTTTAAATGTAGATAGTCCTTTGGCCGTTGAAAGATTTATTTTATACACAAAGAAAGCTTTTGCAGATGCAGATAGTATATTTAAATTAAAAACAGCAAATACTTTTAGAAAACAATTAAAGAAAATTGGTAATACTAAAACCATAGATGCAGCTATTGCAGCTGCTGCAAAAAACTTTGCACTTATGGATCCTATTTATGTAGAAGATTTAGACTTATACAACCAGTTAGCTAAAGAACTTGTTGACGGATCTAAATCCAGTAGAGTATTAAAAGGTGAGTTAAAACAAAAAAGAATTGCTGACCTTGCAAAAATAAATTCATTTGCTGACAACCAACTTGAAAAAGAAAAGGTTGAAATAGAAGCTACAATGAGAGATGAGTTTGAAGCCATGACTGGCATCGATGCAAAGGATATGACTTATGCACAGATGAAAAGTTATTTAGATGATAAAACTCCAGCGCCTAGCGAACAAGATGAATCAATCATTCGTCAGGCTGTATCAACTATGTTTAAAAAATATTCCGATACCATAAAACAAATGTTGTCTAGTGGTGTCGATGCCGCAACAGGCAATCCTTTAAATTTAAGTGCGAATGAAAAATCTATTGTGAAAAAGTTTATGGATATGGATTTATCGGTTATGGGAATTAAAGAAGTAATAAGATCTGTAGATGCATTAAATAATTTTATAGTTAACAGAAACACTGGCGGCATGGAAACAGTGGTAAAAAACAATATCGGTGCATCTAATGTCTCACAAATGGTAAAGGATAATAAAATCGTAAAACCTAGAGGTAAATTCAAAGAATTATACGAAAGTGTAGTTATTCCTTACTTAAAACAAATAGCAACAATGCCTATGACACTTAAGACTGTATTGGGTAGTTTAGATAATTACATAGATTTTCAAATTAAAAGTGGGTTAAGAGATTTTATTAGCGGTCAAGCCAAGGCTATAGTTAATACCAATAATATGGTAAAAGATTATGTAAAAAAGTTTGGCGATTTAAAACCAAACAATGAAGCATTTGATTCGACAAGAAACAATATAGAAAGAGGTTTATATGCGTTTTTAGTTAGAACTACTAGTGGGGATGTAGATTCTAGTAAAAAAGAATTTAAAAGAAGGTTAAGATTGGTAGAGCAATCTATTGCAAAATATCGAAGAGGCAATAAAGAGCAGAAAGAAACAGCAGAGATTTTACAAAACATATATGACAAAATTAAAGATGCTGATAGTTCATCTGAAATAGAAAATTCTTTTGACCAAGTTAACAAAGATGCAGTTCTTTCCTGGCAAAATGAATGGGCAAAAGTTTATCCAACATTAGCTCAAACAAGTTACAATATATATAATCAGATATTAGGCAATGATGTTAACTATACACCAGATAAATTTTCAGTATTTGAAGCTGATGTAGAAGTTGACTTAGATAATGAAAGTGCGTTCGGATCTTTTTCAGGGACTTTGTTTAATAAAAAAGCAGGAGTATTATTTGAATCAACAAAACCACAGCAATTACCAAAAGATAGAGTCGTGAACTTTAACTTTGATTCCAATATGTCAAACTCAATGGAAGCTGCTCAAATGGATATACAAACAGCGCCAGCTTATAATCAAATAAAAGGATTTGTTCAATCACCAGAGCTTAAAAAATTAATACCTGATGAAAGCGCAAGAAAATTAGTTGTAGACAAAATGGTGAGTTTTATTAATAGTGCAAAAAAACAAAAATATTTACCTAAAGAAGAAGCAGGGGCTGTGTCTAAAGCATTGGATTTAATTGCAAACCTTGGTGTGGGTAGAGCTTTGATACAAGTATTTCAACCTGTAAAACAAGTTTTACCTGTGGCTTTAAATACCATTATAAACTCAAAAGGAAATTTAGATATTACTTCTTTTACTAACATTCCTATTCAAAAATGGATTGACTCTGTCGGCACATCTATAGCTATAAGAGGTGGTTTATCAAGCGCTGATTTAGCAAAGCTTGAAAACTTTACAAATAGTGATGAGTTTATTGAACTGACTAAAAATCCTATAAGATTGATTAAAAAGCTAAACACACTAGGATTAGAAATGTTTTTAGTAAAACCCGATAAAGCAATAGCTAGGGTTTCTTTTATTACATATTACAAACAAAAACTAAAAGAAAAAGGAGTTGATGTTAATGCTATTGATTGGGAAACCCATAAAGCAGACAAGGAAGCATTAGCGTATGCGGAAGCTCAAGTTGATTTGCAACAAAACATTTCAAGTTCTGATATGTTTGGTGAATTTTTCAAGTCAGATAACTTTTATAAAAAGAATATTAGACGAATATTTCTTCCTTTTGCATCTTTTGCAATGAATCTAAAAACCAGAGTATATACCGATTTACCTGTGTTGTTTAGTAAGACCGCTAGTAAATCAGAAAAGCAAAGAGCTGCGCTATCTATTGCTTCAGCAGGCGTAGAGGTGGCGGCTTTTCAAGCTATCGGAGGATTAATAACCGCTATGATGTCTAAAATTGGATATGATGATGATGAGGAAAAAAGAAAAAAACGAATTGACAATATAATAAAGGGCAGAAAAGGAAATATAGTTACTGAATTTTTAAATCCCGTTGCTCATTCACTTGTTGATGGCTACATTTTAAAAGGAATAAATAAAACTATGAGTGCTATTACCGGAGATGATGAAAAAATATTTTTTGACAGTGACACCAAGAACCTAGACGTAGGTGATGTAACCGGTCAGTATGGCATTGCATTTGAACGTGGTCTTGAAGTTATAGATTTGACTAAACTTGCATTTGGAGATGGAGTTTTTACGGATCGTTTTGGAAATAAAAGAAAGATAAGTAAAGAGTCTCAAGAAAGATTAAAAACATTAGTACTACCTTCATTGTTATACAACCTAGGCTTATTACCAGCTGAAGCAGGTACTTTTACAAGATACCAGTTGAGAGAAACTAAAACAAAAAACACTAAAAAAGCTAATTGAAATAATGAGTAAGCCTAGCTACTTGGCCATGCTCTAAGTGATGTATAAACGCTTCTACAGCCTTAGGAGATCCAGTATATCCTTTTCTGCTATGCCAACTATCTGAAGATGAAGGGCTTCGTAAATACTCTACAGTTACCCCAATAAAATCCTTACCGTCTAACCATTTATGTTTTACTTTGTGGTGAAGATGATGTAAATACCAATATCTTCTTTTAGCTTTTGCCCATAGCATTGGTTTTTCTTGAGCCATTAGCAAAGGTAAATCAGAAAGCTTTGCTCCATCACCATGCTCTAACCCTATTAAAGAATTACCATATTGATAATACTTTCTATGATTAACGGTTATATCAAAAACTACATCTTTAGCCTTTCTAAACCAAGCCTGTAAAGTATGAGCTAAATGAAATCCTGATTGATAGTCATGATTACTCATGCTATGTACAACGTCTACAGGAGCAACAACCCGAAGCATTTCTACACATTTAACGTAAAGTTTTAAAGCTATTTCATAATGCTCCCACCATTTACCGTCTGTATCTTGCGCAGTTCCTTTAGTTGTGGTGTTATAAACATTGTCAACATGTAAAACATCGTTACCAATGCAGAATAGTATTCTATCTACGTCAAAACCTACTGACTTAGCAAGAAGTCCTTCAATACCTTTCAGAACTCTTTGGCAAGCTATATCTGTATTATATTCTTCACCTGTTTCAACTTCTTGTGCGTATTTACCTATATGTATATCAGCTGGATTTATTACCAATAAATGAGGTTGTTTGCTTTTAGATCTTTTTATTTTATTATATGTAGGCGCATGATCATGAATAAATTTATTTACATTTTTCATCATCTGTCCTTCATCTAATGCATAATCATCTTTAGTTACAATAGAAAACCTGTATTCTCCTGAAGCACTTTGCCAATGTTTTACACTTACTACTGAATCAGGGTCTATTCCTCTTTCATTTAAATGCTTAGTTAATTCAGAGTTGTCGTTTTCATTTACATTAACAAATGATGTAGAGCGATGTTCAAGTATTAGCTCTTCTTCCTGTGGAGATAATCGTAACCTTCTTCCATAGGCTTTAGTAGATTTAGATTTCATCTTGGTAGTTGTGTTGAGTTTGTTTTAATAAGTGAATTAATGAGTTAATATTATATTCTAGATTTTTATAATCTTGATCAGCTAAAGCTTCATATATTTCATCTGAATGGTCGTGAATTTCTTCCATCAATTTATTGATGTAAGTGAAGTTTACGCCAGGTGAAATTTTAATACTCATTTAATTTACGTTCACATAAAACAAAAAGAAAGTTGTGTTTCCTGTAAGTTAAGAAAATATTTTAGAAATACACAGTAAAATTAAAAAAAATTAACAAATTTATTTGTTATCTTTAATAATAGATTTATAAAGAGAGTTTGAAAACTTAGCAAATTCGCTCAAACCAAGGTTAGTTGTAATGTAAAATTTTTCCAGCAATGTTAAATCATCATCTGTAAAAACAATTTTTTGATATACTTTAAATGTTTTTTCTGAACCATTATCAGAAAATAAAAAATATGTATTGTTTTCTACTAGACTAGGAGCTAAACATAGTTCATAATAAGAAACGTTTTGTGCGTGATAATCAGCTATAACAGTTTTAACATATTGCTCTGAACTGTTGGCTAACGCACATATATTTTCAACAGGCATGTCAGGATTTTTTTTGTATAAATCTAAAATTTTATAAAGTTTGGTTGCTTTCCTCATAAGTTAAATAATATCCAGCATTCATATAGTCTAAGTAATCGTTTACTTCTATTTCTCGAATATCTATCAAAACTAATGAATTATCTGAATATTTCAAAAATTCTACCTCAAAATATATTATCTCATTTGAAACTTTTAATGCACCCGCCACTATTTGTTCTTGATTTTTTACTTCTACTTGAGTTATCAAACATTCTAAATATTTAGAAATAGAAATTGCTTTTTTTATTCCAAAAAACTTTATGTTTTGAATAAATAAATCTTCTACTGAAACATTATTCTCCTCTATATACTTCGGCTGTAAACCCATAATCGTTTAACTCTTTTAATCTATAGTCTTGTAACTTAGAAACTTTACCCTTTGGTTTTTTTATTTCTGAAAAAATAACATCTGATCCAGGAGCTATAGCTATTACATCAGGTATACCATTTTTATTTGTCTTTATTAATTTTATGACATAATAACCTTTACTCTCTAATTGTTTTATTCTTTTGGCTTGTATTTGTTGCTCAGTCATTATATAATTAACTACCACCTCTACTTTTTAAAAGTGTAGTAGGTTTTGAATTAAAGTTAGGTTTATTGTTAAAACTAGGTTTACTGTTAAAACTAGGTTTACTGTTAAAACTAGGTTTACTGTTAAAAGTGGGTTTCACTGTATTGTAATTGACCCTAGGTTTTACAATTGGTTTATAATTTATATTTGGTTTTTTGTTTAAAACTATTCTAGATCTATTTAATTTATCTAAAGTTATTTTATTCTTAATATTCATAGTTCTTCTGCTAGAATTATAAACAACATTATAACCTTGATTATTAAAAGGCCCTTGTGTCCAATTAGGCCTGATATAATAATTCCAATAATTCCAAGGTCTATAGAAAGAAGAATAATAATTATAGTAATGACCATTATAAAAATCAAAATCTAGCCATAAAGGTCTTACGCCCCAGTACCCATAATGATTACTAAAATAAAAACGAGGGTTAAAAGGCTTGAATTTAATACGAATAATATCTGTACTATAACTTGTAAATATAGAGGTAATGTCTTTAGGAGATGTATCTACATCTATATAAGTAGTGTTAGGAACATACTGATATGTTCCGCATGATACACATAAAAATAACAATACTGAAAGGACTTTATTCATATTATAAAGATAGTAAATCAGATTTGAAGTGCTGTAGGGTATAATCTTTCTTTTTTGAAACAGCTTTATAAATTTGATGTTCAATACCACCTTTACTAAAAATCCAATATATATTATTTTTAAGTCTTTCTTTAGTAGTCATCCTATCTCTTGATTGCCAGTAAGATGTGGCACTAAAATCTATATTATAATAAATTAAACAGTCGGCTTCTTTAAGACTAATACCTTCTCTTCCGCTTACAATTTGTAAAGCAATATTTTTATTGGTACTTTGGAATTCTGGTAGTTCAGTACATAGTTCGTCACCAAACTCTTCTTTTAAAGCTTTAAGTTCTGCGGTAAATTTATAAAATATACCTATTTTCTTTCCTTTAAATTTGTTTTTTATAAACTTAGCTTTGGATGAATCTATAATCATAGACTTACCGCTCTCAAACTTAACTGTTCCTGAATACATCTGATGTAGCTTACTCATAAGTTTTACTCCAGTGTCTGCTAATATAACTTCATCTTTACCTTGTATAACTAAATCTTTTTTTAATCTATTACACAAAGAATAAGTAGAGTCTGACATTGGGACAGTTAATATAGTTTCTGTTGTTTGTACTTTATATCCAGCTTGTTTTTGAGTATATGATATTGTGTAAGGCTTCATTGCGCTTAATATACCTAATGTTCCATCAGAATAATCTTTTGTATTAAATCCGTGTAAATACCTTAACCGAATATTTACATACAATCTAGCAAATTTATAAAAGGTAGTGTATTTTTTAAATGGATTTTCAGGATGACCAAAAACTTGATGATACATTTGAGAATAGGATTCAGGGGTTGGAGTACCTGATAATAAAATATAATAAGGATTGTTTATTTGTATTAATTCTTTTACTTGCTTTGCTCTTTTACTAGGTTTAGGATAGGCACCCATACTATGTGCTTCATCGCAAACTATTACATCCCATCCTCTTTTTTTTATCTTGTGAAGACTTTCGTAATTAATAACTTCTAAATTAAAATTAGGCTTCAACATATTATAATCATCCTCAATACTACTAATAGCTTTTTTCTTTGTTATGAAAAGCACATTACTTATGTATAATTTATCACATATACCTAGACTTGTTAAGGTTTTACCAGTTCTAACCTCCATAGCTAAGTAAAGCAGTTTATTTCTCAATAGAATTCCTGTACCTTGACCAACTATTTCTTTTTGATATTGTCTAAATTCAAAAGATTTTAATCTCATATTTTTTTCTAATTTGCTTATATACATTTTTTATTTCAAGCATAGCTTCTTGTTGTGTTTTATATAATTTACTTCCAACAATCTCACTGCTATAATACTCTGCACCATAAACATCACGTCTATAATCTTTTCCATGACTTGAAATTCCTCCTTTGCGTATTGCAATTTTATGATCTTTATATGTTCCAGGAACTATATATACTTGCCAGTCATTTTCAATACACCATTTAAAATCAGAAATCCAATTCAGACTGTGCTTCATCTGTAATTTGTTTGTTTTCATCCTTAAACATTATCCATCTACTCTTGTTGTCTCTACCTTCTTCAGGATTTGATCCTGTTTCATATATACCGTATGACACAAGCCACTGATAAAATTTTACTCTTGATACAGTCATCTTAGCCTTGGGTGCAAAGTCAGGGTTGTCTTGAATAAAATCCAAATATAATTCAGGTTTGTAAAGCTTCTCATTAAATCTTAATTTATCTGACCCTGGGGTTCTTTTAATTAAGCCACACCATTCTATAAATTCATGACATGTTTCTGCTGATAACTTTCTAATCTTAAGATTTACAAATTCACTTCTAATTAGACCACTCTTTAAATATAATTGTAAAGACTCTATCATGTAATTATCAAATGCACACCATTCTTCATTACTCCAATCTCCAAAAAATAATTTACCAAACTCCATATAGGGTGTTTTTGTAGTTGTATAATGTTGTTTAAATTCTAATTCCCACTTTCTTCTTTCAAAACTTTGACCTGCACCCTTCACTGCATAATTAGTGGTAAGAATTAATTTAGGAGATTTTTCAAAAGGAATTTTAATTGCATCTTTGTTTTTTTTCTCTAAAGTAATACCTTCACTAACTACACTAAACAATCTTTCAAATTCAAAATGTTTTTTTATGTCGTCAAAACATAATAATTGCGTGTCAGCAGAAACTAATTGATAAGCAAACGACCTTTCAAAAGCAAATGCTTTACCATCAATTATGACTAATTTTTTCATCTGACCTAAAGCATTGACTAACAGGGACTTACCTGTACCGCCATTAGGTTGGTCAGAAATAACTTCATCATTAAGTATAACCGCAGGTGAATACGATAAATTTTTATGGGCATGTAATAAATAACCAAGTGTACTTTCCATAGACTTTACTCGCACATTATCTTTGTTGCAAACATTATAAATAAAAGTTTTAAAATCACAATGCGTATCTTTACATTCCTCATATTGCCTGTGAATGACATGGTCTTTCCAAACAAAACCTTCTAAATCTAAGTAATCTATAATTATAGTATCATCTGCTGTGATTTTTACAGCACAATTTTTAAAGTATAAGTAAGCTGTGTCTTTTGTATCTGCTATAAAGTATACATCTACTGATTTTAGCATTGACAAAAAATCATCTTTAAAATATCTTGTTTTGTCAGCAAAAAAATTATATATAGATTTATCCTCTAAAGAATCTAAGTAATGTAAAACAAAATCTTTTATTTCATCTTCACTAGTATGGTCTATCAAATTATTTTCAACTCTAACAAATATAGAACTCTTACTGCCTTCAGGTGTATATTTATAAAAGCCATTGAGGTGAAGAAAATCTCTAAATAAATTATGTATGATAGTAATTTTAGATTTTTCGCTCTTATGCCAGAAAATTTTATTGGATGTTTGTGTGTCGAAGTCATATATAATTTGATCTATTGCTTCGCTACTGACGTTTTGTGTTTTTAGAAATTGTCTAACTTGTTGTTTAGACTCTCCACTTTTTAATTTTTTTTTTACGTCATTTACTTTTGACTCATCCTCATAAAACTTTGTGCCAAAGTTTGCTACATTTCTATAAGCTGAATCAATTGTAGTCTGAATTTCATTTGAGGAGAAGGAACTGCTTTCAAAATCTTTCATTATGTATTCAGTAAGATTTTTGTTAATTCCAAAATCATTAAAGGCTGCCGCTAATATATAAACGTTATTATTTCGTTCACCTTCAATCAATCCGTATTTTTTAACCCACCATTTCATTAGAATTTCTACAATTTTGTTTTCATTTTTGATAGGAAACACTGGTACATTACTATATGTGTTTTTTTCTTCGTATTCTTCTTCTATTATTTCATCAAACACTTTACTATCTTCATTTATATATATAAACGGATCAAAAGATTCATAACAAACTCTACTAATATTTTTACTTGTAGAGTCAAAGTATTCGTTATTAAATTGTTTTGCTAATGCTTTAAAATATGATTGATGGTTATCAGGTTCATTTGGAACCTTAATTAAGACTTTCAATCCATATCCACTGGGAGAATGAAATGCACAGTATACAAATTCATTATCCATTAATGAAACTTTATAGTCTTCTAAATCTTTTTTTGTTTTGAATCCGTCAAAA
>Ga0181421_1000246_pt1 | contig 15518 bp, 21 predicted proteins | sample 44SPOviralmetaG_FD_130146 | JGI IMG/M metagenome (GOLD analysis project Ga0181421, IMG submission 130146) | Marine viral communities from the oligotrophic San Pedro Time Series (SPOT) site, San Pedro Channel, CA, USA - 44 SPOT_SRF_2013-06-19 | ecosystem: Environmental > Aquatic > Marine > Strait...
ATCATTACTAATTACTAATGGTAAGGTTGCTGTTAGATTAGAACCTATTAAATTTGCTTCTACATATTTAACAATTTTACCAGTAGCATTATCAGCAATTAAAATTAAATCATTATTATTTACTGAAGTTGCTTGGGTGGTATTTGATTTAAATGCTAAATTAACTTTTGCTTGTGTTAAATTAGATTGTTGTTCTACTTCTGTTGCCTCTCCACTTGCGAAAGCAGTATTAACATATACATTTGTTGTCGTATCATTACCACCTAATCCATTTAACGATCTAATCATTTATATATCTAATATATTATATTTTTTATAAGTTTAGCATTTATTTTTTTTGTAGTAATATATTATAATACAATAATGACCGATAATGAAAATGTAGAAATTGCGATTGAAGATAATGTAGAAGTTGAAGAGGTTAAAGATACACAGGAAGAACCCATGCAGAAACCAAAAGTTAAAAAACCTAGATCACCAGCACAAATTGAATCACTAAAAAAAGCACATTTAGCAAGACAAGAAAAATTTGCTGAAAAAAAAAGACTTATGATGTTAGAAAAAGAAGAGAGAGAACAAAGAATGCAAAAAATAAAAGAAAGAGAAGAGCAAGAAGAACAAGCTGATGATGAAGAAGACGATGAAGAGATACAATCACCAGTTAAAAAAACAAAAGCAAAACCTAAAAGAAAAGCAAAAAAAGCACCAAAAGTTGTATTTGAAGATAGCGAAAGTGATGAAGAACAGGAAATTGTTATTAGAAGAGTTAGAAAAAATAAAAAAGAAAAAGAAAGTGTTAAACCAACCTCTCCAATAAATATACCAGTACCAAAAGAAACTGAAGTATTACCAAGTGTAAATGAGATTGAAGAAAGTATTATTGATAAAGAAAAGAAATATACACATAGTGAAATATTGAAAATGATGGGTATGTAATGTTCCGTATGTGATAGGTTTTGAAGTCATTTCCATCGCCTCCGTTGTTTTTTATTATTGAAATGGTAATAATATTAATTATATTTATATAACTTTATGGTTTGGGAGGCGATGGAGGCGATAGAATACAAAAATAAATATTTTAGTAAAAAAAAAATACAGAATGTTTCAACAACTTTTTTATTTATATAAAGAATATAAGCAAAATATCGCCTCCATCGCCTCCGTTCATAGCCAACTCGGGCGTTTTACAAACAAAAAATAATATTAACATATAATATGAGGTTATTTCCAAAATATATGAGAGAAGTATCGTGTAATAAAATAAAAGCAAGTAAATTAATGAAAGAAATAATAATCCAAATGAAAAATATTTATAAAGATAGTAAAGGTTATTTTTTCTATCAAGGACACGGAGATAATATAGAAAATCTTTATAATCATAATTTATTAAACGATTATAAAGATAAAATAAAAGAGGTATTTCATAAAAATAAAAATTGGGATAATATTTTCAATAGTGAAAATTTAGCATGTGTTTTACTTAAATTTGTATTCTGTATTATAACGAAACAATATCCATATCCAGTTACGAATGTTGTTGTTAGAAAGATTAATTATTGTAGTAAAAAATATTATGTTCCTAAATGTATTATGTAAAATAATTAAACATTCCTCAAAAAATTGAACTGGAAATCCGTCTATACATTTATATCAGTCAAAACAAAATGTGTCTTACACCAAGAGTTAGTTCGTTTGATATGCCTACTGAATTTGATAGAATATGGGATATTGAAAAACAACAACTTAAAAAAGATTTTAATCATATTGCTATTCCAATCTCTGAAATATTTTGTTTAATTAAAGGTCTAAAAACTAATAGAGATGTAATAAATTTAATGATGGAATATATATTTGAATTAACAGAACGAGATGGTTATGATGATAATATGTATTTAAGTAATACTAAAGCGTTGAAAAAACTCTATGAAGAATATGATAAAAAAAATAAATTAGATATTCCTATTTCATTAAATGTATTTGATGATAGTAATGTAGAAAATAAAATATTATCAGATATTTTATTGATGGTAGAAACGGATATAGACCCTAAAGATGAAAAATTACAGGAAGTTGTAAGATTACATTTTAAAGATAAAATTAAAGAAAAGTCTAATCAAGAATTTACGACAATAAACAAAAAGAAAAAGAAAAAAATTAAATAATTAAATTTCTTAAACCTCCTACTTCTTGTGCTATTCTCTGTTGCTTTGTTAAACCACCTAAACCTCTCTGTGTTACATTTCCTAATGGAAAAGATCTTGCTCCTGCTGGAATATCAGAAGGTAATAAAGCACCTTTAAATAATCTTGCTGGTTGTGGTGAGCCATAGTAGTACCCACCTTCTTCTATTATATTTCGCATTCCAAGTGTTGGATTTCTAAACGGCCTTGCTAGAGGTGTAATTGTTTTTACTGCTTGTGTATTTAGTGCTGGATTACCTGCCGTAGGTGGTGTTAGTTGTGGTCCTTTTATTGGTGGTGCAGAAATTGTTGTTTTTGGAACACTTGCTTTTATTACTCCTCTACCTGTATTTCTTGTTCCTGATCCTGCTTCCTTTATTGTTTCCTTTATAACACCTTTTGGTTTTGCTTTAAATATATCATAAATAGCCTTACCAGCATATTTAACACCTGATACAACTTTTTTTCCAATACCTACTGCTAAATTTCCAACTGCCCTGCCAAGAGCAACTACTTCGTATAATCGCCTGCCAATAAATGAAAGAATCCCCATGTTTTATATTATTACAAAAGATAATAATATAAAACAGATTTATAAAAATTAATAATTTCTTTTCGCTAAACGCTGACTATGTAAATTTTTTTTTGAGAGATTATACAACTTTGTAAATTTTTTACCAACCATTTATAAATATATAAAATATTTTAATTTTTAGTATTTTCTAAAATTTTTTCATAATCCCCAAAAATAGCATACATTACATCATAATCTTTTCTTTTTTCTTTTTTCTCTTCATTCTTTTTTTTTGGTGGTCTTGTTTTTTGAATGGTATAATTCATAATATAATATTACAAAATATTTAAATATCATTTTATATAGATAAAATATTTAAATATCATCGCCCGGCGGTTCATTCATTCTACCCATTAATCTAGCCATTTCATCATCAATACCTCGTATTTCCCTCATCGTTTCCATATCATCTTCTACAATTTGTTCTCCTCGTAGTTTTCCTTGCAGTTTCCTCATTCTTTCCATAATATCTTCTCCACTTTGTTTTGCTTGTGCTAATGTTTCTGTTAAAGTTGTAGAAGGTCTTGCTGGTGTCATTTGATTAGATTGTAAAACAATACCGCCTTCTCTTTGTTCTCTTGCTAATCTATCTAATCTTAATTCTTCTTCATGTGAGTGTGGAACATCAATAGGTTTAAATTTAACTGGTTCATTTGTTTTTAATAAACCATCGTATGCTCTTGATCTTGCTCTTTCTAACATTTCAGAACCACTACTACCTCTTACATCTATTAGTTCTTGTTCTCGTTGTTCTTCTAATTCTCTCAATTGATTTGTTCTTGATGCTAGATCTAATCCCATTATATTACTTGATGTTGATGTTGTCCTTGATAATGCTTGTCTTTGTGGCGGAGATCTACCTGATAATAGACCTGCTGGATATAAATCTCTAAATCTTGCTAATGGTCTGCCTAATCCTAATTCTCGTTCTCTAAATTCACCAGCAGATGAAGAAGCAATTAATGATCTATCATTTCTTTCTTGTGAAGGAGGAAGTGCTAATAAACCATCTGTCATCTGTGATTGTCTTCGTCTTAAAATATTATTAGAAATAACATTAACACCATATAAAACACCCATACCAGTACCAACAGCCATTAAAGGTAAATTTTCTTTTAGTTTATCCCAATATGTAGGAGGTGTAACATATTCAGGTCGTGTAGGTAAGTTATTACCCATCGGTGTTAATTCTGGTTCAATTATGGTTTCTTTTTTTGCGGTTTCTGGAATATTTAAAGATTCAGATACAACAGGTTTAGATACAACATTATCAGTTTTTTTAATATCAACATTTTTATTATTAAATAAATCAGTTAAACTATCTTTTGAAGTTTGTTTATCAAATGCTTTTTGGTAAGAATCAAAAAAATCACTATCTTTAAAATTTTTAAATTTTTCTTCTTTTCTTAAACTATCAAATTCTCTTTTATATCTTTCATTAAATTTATCTTGACTATCATATTTAAAATATGTATAACCATCACTTGTAAATTGTTCTCTATCTATTTTTGGTTCTTTTTTTGGAATTTCTGTTTTTATAGGAGTTGGTTCTTTTCTTTGTGTAGGTTGTTCTTGTAAAATTAAATCTTGATTTCTTCTTGCTTGTTTTAATTGTTCTAGTTGTTGTTGTTGTGCTTGTTGTCTTAAAAATGAAAAAACTTCATTATTACCACTTCTTGCAGTTAATGTTGAATTAGATTGAGGAGGTGGAAATAATCCAGATTGTTTTGTATCTTTTTTATCATCTTGTTTATCATCTTTTTTATCATCTTGATTATCACTATCTACATTATTATTTTGAATATTATTTACAATATCTCTCAATTCAGGATTTAAATTAATTGTAAAATCTCTCCTTGTATCATCATCATCATCATCATCATCATCGTCATCATTTCCTCCTCCTCCAAAATCAAGAAAATCTATTGCTTTTTTTTTTAATTTTTTAATATATCCTAATTGACTTAATCTATATAAACCAGCTAATACAGATATAATAGTAGTTGTAATTGTAAATGTTTTTTGTGCTAATTGTGTATCTGTAATAAAATAAGATATAACACCCATTAAAACAGATTCTAATCCTTTTTTTGTATCATTAAAAAAATCTTTATCTTTTGATAATAATTCTAATGCTTTAACAGGGTCGCCATCTGCTTTTACTAATGCGTTAAATATTTTACTACCATTTTTTTCAATATAACTTTTTTCTTTTGGTGGAATAGGAAGAACTGGATTTTGCTGTAATAATCTTTTATCTTGTGCCGCAGTTGATTTTCCTTTTTTTGGTTTTTTTGGTTTTTTTTCTTTTGGTTTTTTTATTTGTTTGCATTTTTGTAAAAGTTTTTCTAATACAAAACTTTTATCTTTAACAACATCATTTTTTAAATAATTTCTACATGTTTGAGATATTTTTTCATCGTATATGTTTAAATTTTTAATCTCATCATTAATTTCTTTTATTGATTTAAGAGAACTCCATTTTGAATCAACTTTTAAATTTTTTAATTTTTCTAAATCTGATTCACTTAATTTCATATATAAATATATATATTATATTTTTTCTTCTTCTGTTTTTAAAACCTCACGATCCAATTCACAACAACAGCAAATAATTCTACTACATCTTGAATTTTTCATTTTATCACATAATATAGCAATCAAACTCCCAACGGAAGCTATTAATATAGTTATTGAAACTGGTTCGCCCATATATATAGTTATTAATATTTTTATTTATTCATTAATTTCTTAACTTCGTTATATTCTGCTGTTCCTTTTTTTGGAATTTTATATTTCCCCCCTTTTTGTTTATTATATTTTTTTAATGCCTCAATCCAACTCATTTATAAATATACTAAATATTATTTTTTTAAATGAACTTTATCTATTTTATGAGATTTTGAAGTAGGGTCAAGGGAGGCGTAAATCCTGCTATATGCCCACTGCTGTGCGTTTTTAACATTTGGTCTTACACTTTGAGGATTTGATGTAAATGCTCCTTCACCCTTTTCAAAAATAGTTTTTAATCCTGATAATTTATATTTTGTAATTTTCGCAATCTCTTCTAAATTGTGTGGTTCATTTAATTTAAATCCATATTTACGATTAAATTTTTGTTTATAAGTATAACCCATTTATATAATATAATATTTTTATTTTCCGTGTTTTTTCATCGCTATTTGGTGTGCTTGTTGAAAACAAAATCCTTTTAACATTTGAGATTTCATTTCGTCCATATGTTTTTTAGTATGATGCTTACTATGTGTTTTCATTAAATCTTTTTGTGTTTGTGATAATTCTTTTTTAGGTTTAAATAATGGTTTCATATAATATTATTAAATATTTTAAAATAATATTATATTTACTTTTTTTGCATGGGAGGAGGATTAAAGCAAATATAATTTAAGCATTAGCAACAATAGTTCCTGAAACGCCGTCCAACGAATATATAACATCATAAAGGAGGAATTGATCCATAAGAATAGGACTGCTTGAACCAGCATTACTACCTCCTGTATTTGTAGTTATTTCAAAAACAATAGGAAGACCTTGATTAGCAAGGGACATACCACTCTGAACGTTAGAATGGGGGTATGATTCTAAATCAAGAGCATAGGCAACACGACAACCAATATTTTTAGTACCAGTACCATTTGTGTTATTATCTGGTGTAAAGAAATTATCAGGAGTAAAACAAGATGCCGAATAAATATTACCAAGATTAGAGAGCGACATCATAAGATTAGAATATACTTCTCCTATATCTCTTTGAGAACCATCTGTAATAGCACCTCTAACACCAGCACCAGCAATAGCGATAGGTTTAGATGGCATTCTCTGCCCACCAATTGTATAATGATATTGTGTAGCATCAAGCGACCTTCTGCAAGAAACAGAATCTACTTTAAGATTAGTAACATCAGTTGCTTTTCTAAACATACTAAAAATTGATTTAACAGATCGTTTGCGTGAAGCAGTTGTAATAGTAACATTACCAACAGCAGAAGGTAATGATGACTGAACGTTATGATATGAAGTAGATGCCCAATTAATAGGAATACCTGCCGAGAGAACTTGACGGAATGATGCGTTAAATTCTGGCCCCATAGTTAATACTGGTATATGAAGTTCAACATTATCAATAGTCCAATTAAAAGAAGTGGAAGTTGTTGTTGTTTTTGTAATGAAAGGAGTATTTAAACTTGCAAGTGTAAGCTCCAACGATGATACACCATTTTGGAAACCTAATGGGCATAATCTGTCACTACCACCCATAAATCCAGACATAGGATAGTGTGTTCCTGTAAAAGAACCACCTTTTGAAATTATAACACGATCTGTAGGAAGAGCAGCGAAACCAGTAGCTTCACCAACAGCAACATTTGAAAGAGGAGTTTTACTCGTTCCTTCTGTAATAGCCATAGACGATTGACGATGGTTGTCGGAAACCATACCATTCATAAGAGCATAAGCAGAGTTATAATGTACTATTTCTTCTAAAACAGAACCAACACTATTAACAACTCTAAAAGTATCAATTACAGCAGCACAACCAGCTTCACCATCAAGTGCTAAATCATCTGTTGCCTGATTACCATTAGTAATTCTAAATTTAAGATAAGCACCTTTAAAATTTACAAAAGAATCAGTAGGTACATTAAATGGAATTCTTATCTGTTGGTCTGGACCATAACTTTGTCCGTTGCTCGGTATGAGAGTATGGTATTGCATATTTGCTAATGGCGAACCCACTTTAAGCAAATCACTATAACGGAGGACGGAAGGGGTTTCACTTAAATCCTCTTGGAAAGTTCTTTCTTGATCCATAGACATTTTTATATTATACAATAATATAAAAATTTTTATACTTTTATTTTATTTATTACATTTTTTTTGCTAAACATTTAACATGTTTCATCAAAATATACTCTTAATAGCATTTCATAATTATTACTTGAAAAAAGAGATAATAATGTTCCATCTTCTTTTTTGAGTTTAATATTTACTAAACCTTTAAAAATATTTGCTACTTTAACATATTCATTTTCAAAAGTATCTCTATTAGTAAAAAAATGAGAACTACTTGTCGCCAAAGGCATTAATCCAATTATATTACTTGATACTAAACCTCCGCCTGCTGTGTCTGTCCTAGCACCACATGGTTGCGGTGAGTTCATTTCAATTAACATAGTTGAAAAAGAAGATAGATTATTAGCATTATGACCTATCGCCATATATGCGAGTTTTACATAACAATATCCTAAATTTGCGTGTTGAGATAAGTGAGGCATATTCTGAACCGCACTACCTAAATCAAATGTTAAACTATCTGTTGCAACTGATGCTCCTTCTATTGATTGTTTTGAATTTAAATATAAATTAAATACTTCTTTCATTTATATTAATTATATATATTATTTTTTATCTAATTAAATTTGCTAATCCCCCAGATGGTTGATTAAAAGTTTCAGTTGATTTAGCACCTGTTTTAACTGCTCTTACAGCACCTTTTACTGCTTCTCCTGTTTTATCTGCTCCACGAGCTATTGCTCCAGCAAGACCAACTAAATTTTTTTGAGCTACTGATCCACGAACTAAATTACCACCAGCACGAGCAAAAGCGAAAGATTGTTTTACATCACCTATTGTTGGTACATACGATCTAGCCAGAGTTCTCGCACCTAAACTAGTAGATTCTTTTAATCCCATACCAGCAGCCTTTGCTGATTTAAAAGTTCTTGCGGCACCTTTTAATGCTCTTACTTCATAAGCACCAGTATATTTAGATAATAAACCCAAACCTACATTTAATCCCATTCTACCAATTGTACTCCAATCTAGTTTCTCTTCTCCTCTTGCTAATTTAACTACATCATCAGCAACATCTATTCCTGCTTTAACCAATCCATAATAAGGTATAAAACTCGTTAATCCAAAAGTATATTGGTCTGCTTTATCTGTTACATATTTCAAACCTTTAACACCTACTGAAACTGCGTCACCTAATTTTTTACCTACATAACTCACACCACTAACTATTTTTTGTCCGAGAGATTTGAAAAACGATCCAAACGACATTTTATATATTATATAATATTAATTTTTTTTTAAAGATTTTAAATTTTTTAAACTTTCCATTCTCATTTGTTTGTCATGATTTACTTTTTCATAAATATCAAATTTTTTAATCATATCTTTATGTAAATTAATCTCTCTAAATTTTTCTTTTGGTTTGCTATAAAAATCAATTTTTAAATTTATTTCATAATCAGCATTACCTAAATCTACATCTATATTTTCATCTTGAAATGTAATAGCAACATCAATACTATTTATACTTCTTTGACTTAATTCCATCTCAAAAGGTGTAGATGGATCATAAGTAAAAAAACTATTTCTTGAATATAAAACTGGTATTGTTGCAAGAATATTACTATATTTACCTGTACTTGATTCTATTATTTTTTGATTTGATAAATTTGGAAGTCGTACATAGAGAGAATTTTGTGTATCTGTAACATCAACCGCACGATTAGATACTAAAGCACTAAAACTATTGAAATTGTAATCTTCGGCATCAAACCCAAGCATTCTTCTTGGACTATTTGCGAAAGTGAATTTAAAAGTTGTAATGAATTGTGAATTAGAAATTATTCTTACTCTATTAGTTTGCTCGTCATAGGTAAATGTATATTCTACAGCACCTCCATTTGCGGTTTCCATAATTTCTTTAATTTTAGTCATTAACTCTGTAATGTTATAATTACCATCTGGTATTTGTATATTATATTGTTGTCCGTTTTCAATAAAAGTAATTAAATTATTTTTGCTTATTGATGATAAATTATAAAAACTATTTGGAAATATAGCAGATGTTAAACTAACTGCTAATCTCTCATCGTCGTTTGCTTCTATTGGTTCAAATAAAACAAATCTACCACGATTACCTGTATTACCTGATGAAGTATTTATTAAATCTCTTGATCTAATACAAATATATATACTACCCCTTGTTTTTGTATAAGACATTATATTATATATTATTAAGATTATTTTTTAGAATAATATACCCTTGATGTTTAATAGATTTAATATGTCTTTTAAAATGAGGTTTTGAAATAATAACACCACATACACATTTTATTTTTTCTTTATTTTTATCAGTATTATATGAAGGCATTTTGCTACATATTAATACAAAGTTAAATCTCTAAATCAATTTTATAAATTTATAAGCAACCCCACAACAATCTCACAGAATAATAATTTGCTGATGCTGGATCATTATAAGTAAATTGATTTTTTTTGTTTTTAATACCCATTGCCCTACTACAATAATTTTTCTGCCTTTCTTTATCTTTATGATCTAAATGGCTATACAAACCAAGACCAGTAGTGTCTTGATATTGCTCGTATCGTTTATCTCCAAAATGTACTATTCCAGAATTAGTTTCTATCATATATTTTTTATTTTTTTTATTAGATTTTTTAATATTTTTTTTATTCATATATAATACTAAATATAAATAAAAAATTAATTATATAAAATAATTATCATCTCCATCTTCACCAGATTCAGTATCATTATCACTTTCTTGTTTCCAAAGATTTATCCACTTACGACTATCAATATGATTATAAATATCAAACGGATTAAATTTAAAATAATTAACTCCTCCGTGTTTTACAAGTTGAGAGAATGGAATTTCTATTTCTTTTAATCTACTTTTAAAACTTCTACTATTAACTGCTTTTGTTTCATCTTTTAAAAATTTATGTTCTTTACAAAATTTTTGATATAAATTAAATAAATCACTAAAAGAAATTTCTATATAATCATCTTCATCTAATTCAAGATCTAAACTTTCCCATTTATTTTGTAATACAAATTCTTCAAAAAATAAAGCTTCAATTGGACTATACAGATTACACATTTCTTTATATGCTTGCGTAATAGGTCTTTTTTTTCTCCAATCATAGTTAGTTAAATCAATACTCATAAAATATTGATATAACGCCTGCATAGTTTCAGGTTCTCTCAAATGATTATACAAGTTAGTCCAAAATTTACTTGAATATTTTAAATATACATCTGTTGCTTGATATACAACATATCTTCTGTCTTTTGATTTTACATCAATTGGAATAGGATTAGATTTATTTGTAGTAATAATAGTTCTTGCTTGATTAGCAATTAGTGTAGGTCTTTCATGCTTTGGATTTATCGTAATAGTTGGTTCTGTAATAAATGATTTAATTTTACCTTCTAAATCAAAAGTATCTTTACCTTCACATTCATTTAAATTAACTAATAATTTTCTATAATAACCCTCTGCGTGTGTTCCAAAAAAATCATCAGGACGAGATGAAGTAATATAATGAACTTCATTAAGCATATTACCAATAGCGTCTAATAAAATATTTTTACCTACCCCTTGCTTACCTTTCATAATAATACAAATAGGAGGTTTATTATTTGGATCTTGAAAAATTTGTGCTATAAAATTAATAAAATATTTTGCGTGTTCTGATATACCACCACATAATTCTTTTGTTAAATCTAAAAAAGGTTTAATTTTTTTCATTATAAATTCTTTTTCCATTTTTTCACCTAGAATATTTTTATTAAATCCTTCAAAAACATTATATATGTTAGGATCATCATAAGGAGATTCAATATTATATGGGATAAAATCAATAATACGATATAATCTATGTTTTAAATCATACGACCATTTATCAAAAAAAGAAATTTCACCCATAGCATTAATAAAACCACTATTAATTGGTTTTAATAAATCTTTGACAGAAGCTGGTTTTAGAATATTTGGTTTTTTATGAATACCATTTTGAAAAATATAGAGAGGTTCAGGTTGTTGTATTTTACATAAAAATAATTCTATATATGCTTTTCTTTTTTCATAAGTTTCAGAACTAGATTCACCGATTAATGAACCGCAATAAAGTTGATTATATTCATCAGTACATTTAAAATCATAATTAGAAAAATCATATTCTTTCTCTACTATTTCAAAAAAACATTCCATCGGTTTAATTGTAAAATTAACTTTGTATCCAGTATAATCAAAACAATAAGACGATAGTTCTTCCAGAATATCTTTATTAAAATTATTTGTATTAATTAATAATCCATCAAAACAAAGAGTATCAATAATAAATCCAAGTTGTCTTAATTTTTGGACGGCAATAGTAATAATATTATCTTCTATAACTTGTAATGTATAAGATAAACAAGTAGATTTTTTATTTTTATATTTTTCTTTTTTTAATTTTTTAACATCATTAAATATATTATTTTCAATAGTACATACATATTCAGTAATTAATTTAATTTCTTTTTCCATTTCAAATACCCATTCTGGTAGAGATTTTTTAATATCAAAAGAATTTTCACAAGAATAATTAATAATATTTCCTCCATATAATATTGCAATAAATAATTCTTTTGCGATTTTTCTTGATGTATCAAATAAATTAATAATTTCTTGTAATCTTATATTTCTATTTTGGATATAATCATCAATACAAGGACAATTTAAATTATTTTTTTTACAATATTGAGATAAAACAACAAAATGGCAATTTTCTATATCTATATCAGTATGAGTATCAAATACAAGTGTTTCTCTAATCTTTCTTTTAAAGTTTTGTAATGAGAGAGATTTTTTAGCATATTTTCTACCAATACATAATCCTTGTGTTTCATATTCAATTCTAAATGCCTTTTCTTTTTTATCCCATTTTCTTAAATATGATTTTAATTGTTTCTTACTATCGTCATCAATTTCATAATTATTAATTAATGATTGTACTTTTTCATATTTAATATGTTCGTAAAGAACATTAATCATTTTATATTATATATATAATAATTTTTGTTTTTAAATGTGTTTTGTAAAACATTTTATTTTGTAATACAAAATATTTAATTCTCTTCTTCTTCTTCTGTAATTTTTTTTAATTTAATTTTAAGTTGCTCGTTTCTTATATCTTTTTTATTTTCATTATTTATATTTTTCAAATACATAGATGCGTTATTAAAGTTTTCTAATTTATTTAAATCACCAAATTTATCATTTAATTCATTATTAGATATATTTAATTTTTTTTGTAAATATTTTAAAGATGCTTTACCACTATCATATCTTTTCATTCTCTCTACGGCAGATAGTTTATGGTATAAATCATCATAAATCGGTTTTCTCCCCATTTTAAATAGTATAAAATAATTTGTTTAAATTATTTTTGTATATTTAATTTATAAAGTATAATTTGTAATTAATGTATCTACATTAGTTCCCCTTGATTCAGAGATTTCTTTTAATATATGTGGATTTTCATTTTTAATATTATCAAATATAATAATTTTTAAATAATTACCTTCACCTATACCCTTATAAGTTGCTTTCATAATATAATATCCAATACCATCTTCATTCATAATAAATTTTTCTTTTTCATCTTTATTTTTTCTCTCGTTAATAAGATTTTTAATAGCATTTACAAATTTAGAATCTACGATAGTATGTTGTTTTGTTCCATGTGCGTACGATGTCTTATAATTATTTCTTATATATAAAACTTTTTTATTTCTTTTATCATACCACATATAATTATAATTTTTATCAATAGTATCTTTTTTTTTTAATTTAATTAAAAAATTAATATCTTCATTTCTAACATAATAATTCAACAACAAATAATTTATAATATAATCAGACCATAATTTATTTTCATATAAAAAATCTGTGTATTCATATAGATCTTTGAGAGATGGTAATTCATCTTTCTTTTCTTGATTTATTTCTTTTGTATGTTTATTAACTTTTTCAATATTATTTTTTTTTTCTTTATATAATATATCAGTATTTAGTTCTTTCATTTTTCTAACTAATATTGCAATATTTAATAACGATTGAATAGTATTAATATTATCTATATTATCATTTATTAATTTAATAATTTTATCTTGTGATACATGTGATACATCACTATTTAATATATTAGATAATTTTTTATATAATCTCTCATAGGTAGAAATTGTTTTGAGAGATTTACCTTTATTATATTCTATAAACTGATCTATTTCACTCATTATTATATATTAACATTAATTATTTAAATAATTATGTATCTAAAATATTTTTATAATGAAGTTTTATATTTTCTTTTAAATCATCATATATATTTTCTAATTTATATAACCATTTAATATATGATTCAGGAATATCAGTAATTAATTTATTTTTATATTTTCCAAATTTAATAATCATAGGCATACATTTTTTAGAACAATATCCTAATCTACCACTTGATGTTCTACGATCTAAAATATTCTCTCCACAAATACATTTTGTTTTAACTATATCTAAATATAATTTATTACTAATTTTATTTACACAATTAGAACCAACAGCAAAAATTAATTCAGTAGGTATATGTTGTATGTAATATAAAGTTTCTATTTTTTGAGAGCAAATACAATACGATTTAGAAATATCATTTGGAGAGATTACAGATAAAGCATTCCAATTTTTTTCATTAAATATTTCATTTGTTTTTTTTTCTATTATATATAAAAATTCTCTCTCTTTATTTTTTTCAATAGGATTAATTAAATGTGTTTTATTATAATTTCTTATTAAAATACCATTATCTTCAACTAGTACATCTTCTATATTATTATTAGACATAATTAAAATATAAAATATTTTGTATTTAAATAATTTTTAATTACTAATTTTTTGTCTTTTAAATGATTCTCCGAAAAATTGAACTGGAAAATCCGTATATACATTTATATCATTAAAACAAAATGCCGAAAATCCTTAAAAAAGATATTATTAATCATATTGAAGAATTCTTTGAAGAACGAGGACAAAAACTAACTAATCTCAAGAAAGCAAAAATAGATGAATTACATGAAGTAATGAAAAAATATAATATCCCACCAATAGATAAAGATAAAGTTAATAAAGAAAAAAAAGAAGAACAAGAAAGAAAAGAAAGAGAGAGAATAGAATCGGAAAAAGAACAAGAAGAATGTAAAAGAAATTATAAGTTAGGACAACTTATGAAAAGAATAATTAATACTAAATTAATAAAAGACTTTTATAAAAATGATAAAAATAAATTTTCAAAATGGCGTTCTTATTTACATAGAAAAGAAATTCAAAATTATAATAAATATATTGATAAATATGAAGATGTAAATCAAGAATTTATTAGTTTTCATGGCGATTTACGAATTGAACTTAAAACTATTGGTGATGATTGGTTTCTTCGTGTAAGAGAGTATCGTAATATATTAAAATACTCTCTTAAATTACAAAATAAATTACAATATTTTTATGGAGATATATATGAACCTTATAAAAAGCAAGAGGATATTTCAAATGAATTAAATCCTTTTAAAGAAACAAATTGGAAAGAACTTGATTAAATATAGTATTGTGGAGGTGATAGTATTTGAGTGTATTTATATGACCTCCGTATGTATTTGTTATTATAATGGTAATAATATTAATTATATTAATATAATTATATGGTTTGGGAGGTTTTGGAGGTGATAGAATAGAAAAATTTATATTTTTATAAAAAAAAATATATAGAAGTTTATTAAAAAAAAATCTGAAATAAAAAGAATATAATAGAGAGAATATCATATACATGAGGGGCGATATTATGGTGTGATAATTTATTATAATAATTATTATATTTGTTATGATAAATGATAAGAG
>Ga0181421_1000247_pt1 | contig 15461 bp, 26 predicted proteins | sample 44SPOviralmetaG_FD_130146 | JGI IMG/M metagenome (GOLD analysis project Ga0181421, IMG submission 130146) | Marine viral communities from the oligotrophic San Pedro Time Series (SPOT) site, San Pedro Channel, CA, USA - 44 SPOT_SRF_2013-06-19 | ecosystem: Environmental > Aquatic > Marine > Strait...
AGGGGAAGGCTTTCGATATTATGGCGTTCATAAATGGGAGGGCGAGTTGGGAACTCTCGGTTTATGATGATCTTGCTGATGCGATTAAAGAAGCGGCGACACAGTTAAACGTTCCTATTTGTTGGGGCGCAGCGTGGGGAACACCTGAGATGCCGTATCCAATGGACATTCGCAAGTGGGAGGGTACGATGGAAGAAGCAATGAATGCGTATATAGACTTGCGCAGATCACAGGGGCGTCGCCCGTTTATCGATGGTCCACATTTTGAATTGATAGATTAGGATTCTGCTATGAAAAGTTTTACACGCGAACAACTAGACCGATTTTTAAAGGGGGCCACAGGAGACGAAGCGATGGGCGGTTCGAAGAGCCCCGGCGCGGGAGGCCAGACTGCGGTAGCTCAGGAGGTGGAGAAACTTCTTCGTAAAAACCCTGAGATGTTCGAAGAGATGTTAGATAAGAAGCCCAAGAAGTTTTTTCTCGGTGGTCGAGCGGGTGATGTTCGAGACAACTCTAAACGTGGGAAGACATTCTAATGCCTATGATTTCGATTAGTATCATACCGGATGGTATCCCGGTAGATAAAATGCAGGACGGTGACGGTGGAGGTCCAAGCTGTCCTATAGCCACCAAGGATGCTGAAGCAAACATGGAAGCCAAAGAGGTTGCGGTAGAAGAAGCGAACTATCGGGATCCCTCTATGGACGGAGGCTTTAAGCTGACCGAGGTTTGTGGAAACTGCGGAGCTTATAACCAAACTGAAGACATGTTGGAATGTATTGGCGATGATTCTGGTGATCTGGGTTACTGCCAGATGTACAAATTCATGTGTTCGTCAGACCACGTTTGCAATGACTGGGTGAAGGGTGGCCCGATTAAGTCTATGGCCGAGGGTTCGGAGAGGGACATTCTTTAATGGACGCTGTTGCTTTCGCTACATATATGTATAAGATCCTGAAGGAACGAGAGCAGGACATTGCTTCTGCTCTTGCACATGATGCTGCTAAAGACTGGGAGCAGTATAAGCTCATGGTAGGTGAAGTACGGGGCATTGCCTACGCTCGTGAGGAAATCAAAGCCCTGCTGGAGAACCACGCTGACGATGTCGAAGACCTTATATCTTCCTGATCATGTCGCGCAGAAAATTAACAAAGAGAAAGCAGGGAACACCGCTGCTTCTTCTGACGTTGGTAGCGCGTATGTTGATACCACCGAGAAGGTTTTAGATCCTTCTCTTTTAGAAAAACCCCTTCTTGAAAGACTACCGCAGCCCACGGGCTGGCGTGTTTTAGTTATGCCTTATCAAGGTGCTACCAAAACACAGGGCGGTTTACATATCCCTGACGAGGTTCGGGATCGTGAAGCTGTAGCAACGGTTGTTGCGTATGTTTTAAAGGTTGGTCCTATTGCTTACAAAGACCCTGACAAGTTTGGTCCAGATGCTGCACCTTGGTGTGCGGAGGGACAATGGGTTTGTATCGGTCGATACTCGGGATCGAGATTTAAGATCGATGGGGGTGAAGTTCGTATAATCAATGACGACGAGGTTATTGCTACGATCTTAGAGCCCGACGACATTAAGCAGGTTTAGGAGATACCAATGGCGGAAGAACAAGAAGTTCTCGAAGACGAGGGCGTAGAAGTAGAGATTGAGTCGGGAGACGAACCGGAGGTTCAAGAAGCCCCGGAGGTTGAAGAGGAGCCGCAAGAGGCGGCTTCTGGTTCCGATGACGAGTTGGACAACTACAGTAACAAGGTTCAGGCTCGGATTAAGAAGCTGACTGAAAAGTATCGCAAGGAAGAACGGGATCGTGAAGAGGCCGTTCGTTTAGCGCAGCAGCTTTTGCAGGAAAACGAGAGCCTAAAAAGCCGTGTCCAGAACTTGGACAAGGGTTATTTGTCTGAGTACGGCACTCGAATAGATGCTCAGGTAGAAGCTACGAAAAGGCTGTACAAAGAAGCCTATGACGCTGGCGATACGGACAAAATGTTTGAGGCTCAAGAAGCCTTGTCCAAGATGTCTATTGAGCAGGAGCGTTTGCGGATTGCAAAGCAGAGATCAGAGGATCAAGTTGCGGAGCCTGCGCAAGCAGCGGCTGCGCCGCAGATGCCTCCGCAGCAGCAACCAGTTGCTCCCCCTGCTCCAAAGCCTGATCCAAAGGCGCAGTCGTGGGCGGAGAAAAACGATTGGTTTGGGTCTGACGAAGTCATGACTTATGCGGCGTTTGGGATACATAGGAAGCTCGTTGAGGAAGAGGGGTTTGACCCAGCCAGCGAAGAATACTATACTGAAGTTGATCGTCGAATGCGTTCGGAGTTTCCGAATAAGTTTCAGGCGAAGAAATCGAGTGGAGCACAGGTCGCCTCGGCTGGCGCTTCAGCATCTCGCAGCACGGCAAAAACGGGGCGCAGGTCGGTTAAACTATCACCGTCACAAATAGCGATGGCGAAACGTCTAAATGTACCGCTTGAAGAATATGCAAAATTTGTGAAGGATTAAGATTATGGCTGATAGAAAACCTCGCGCAAGCGAAACACGCGAATCAGAAACGCGCAGAAAACCATGGGCTCCGCCCAGTCACCTTGCAGCACCTGATGCCCCAGAGGGCTTTGTGCATCGTTGGATACGAGTTGCAATGCGTGGTGAGGAAGACAAAATGAATGTCAACGCCAAGCTACGCGAAGGATGGGAACCTGTCCGGAAAGACGAATATCCAAACTATGAAGCACCTGTTATCGACGATGGTCGGTATGAGGGTGTGATTGGTCAAGGCGGACTGATGCTGTGCCGAATACCTGTTGAAACAGTAGCAGAAAGAACTGCATATTACGGGGGCAGAACCCGCGAACAGATGACTGCTGTAGATCAGGACCTTATGAAGGAACAACATCCTTCGATGCCGATAAGTAATAATCGGCAAAGTCGTGTATCATTCGGGGGATCTCGTAGAGACTCCGATTAATTGAAAGAGGATTGCTAAAATGGCAAACAGTAACGGTGCTTTCGGACTTCGTCCGATTGGTGTAGTCGGTCAGGCTGCAAACACCACTGGTGCGACCGAGTATCGTATCGCCTCTGGAAACACTAACGCGATTTACCAAGGTTCACCCGTAATTCCGCTGTCAACAGGCTTTATTGATATTGTTGGCGCGGCTGCTGGTGGAACGGTAGGTCTACTTGGTGTGTTCTGGGGATGCGAATATGTATCGTCCACCACTGGTGAGACTATTTTCTCAAATAGCTGGCCCGGTTCTGGCGCGGATTCTAATCATCCCGTCAAAGCCTTTGTTTATGACAACCCAATGCAGACATTTGTTATCTGCTCAGACGCTTCACTGACTAGCGAAGCAACTGCGCGGGGCCATGTGTTCGCAAACGCAAACTTTGCTACAGCTACTGGCGGCACAACCGCTACTGGTATCTCCACAGCTAAGTTGGGTGTCAGCACAATCGCCACCACTGCGGCATTACAACTGCGTATTATGGGCATTCAAGATGACCCAGAAAATGCAGACTTTACTGCGGCTGGTATCCCATTAATTGTTCGATTGAATAACAGCTTCAACTCCGCCAACGGTGCGATTGTTGCTGGTACTCCATCGACTACTGGCGTTTAAGGAGGTCTAAAGAATGGCTATTTCTCGCGCACAACTAGCGAAAGAGCTAGAACCGGGCCTCAACGCGCTGTTTGGTATGGAGTACAATCGGTACGAAAACCAACACGCGGAGATCTACACAACAGAATCTTCTGATCGAGCATTCGAAGAGGAAGTAATGTTGAGTGGGTTCGGAGCGGCACCTACCAAATCGGAAGGTTCCTCTGTAAACTTTGACGACGCTAACGAAGCGTACACTGCTCGTTACAACCACGAAACTATTGCGCTGGCATTCTCAATCACTGAGGAAGCTATCGAAGACAATCTGTATGATCGTCTTGGTTCGCGTTATACTCGTGCGTTGGCTCGTTCAATGGCACACACAAAGCAAGTTAAGGCCGCTGCGGTTCTTAACAACGCATTTACTGCTGGCGCTTCTGCTGGTGGTGACGGTGTTGCGCTTTGTGCGACAAACCACCCGTTAACCAACGGTGGGACGTTTGCCAACGAACCCGCAGTAGCTGCTGATTTGAACGAGACATCTCTTGAAGATGCCCTTATCAATATCGCAGGTTTTGTGGACGAGCGTGGTTTGAAGGTTGCTCTTCGTGGCACGAAGTTACTTATCCCGCGTCAACTGCAATTTATTGCAGAACGCTTGATGGTTTCAAACCTTCGTGTTGGAACAGCAGACAATGATACGAACGCGATTCGTTCAATGGGAATGTTGCCTGATGGTTATGCCGTCAACGACTTCCTGACGGACCCTGATGCGTTCTTCATCATGACGGATGCGCCTCGTGGAATGATCCACTTTGAGCGTACTCCTCTGTCTACCAACATGGAAGCAGACTTCGACACAGGCAACATGCGCTTTAAAGCGCGTGAGCGTTACAGCTTCGGCTTTAGCGACCCACGTTGCGTATTCGGTTCACCCGGAGCGTAATTTGTGCTATAGTTTGGGAGGGTTTCATTACCTCCTCCCAAACTGGGGGCTACTTCGGTAGCCCCTTTCTTTTTGTCTATTTCTCCTGTATTGTTTTAGTATCCCTGACAGTCGCATGGTGTGGCTGACTAACCCAGACAGGAGATCAACATGGGTACGACAACTTTTTCAGGTCCTATTCGGGCTGGTAACATTCGCAACACAACGGGCACTACTGTTGGGTCAGACATAGCAAACGTAGGTTATGTTGTAATGACTCAACAACATGTAATGGATATTTCTGGCGGCGCTGTCGCAGCGGAAGCCACAAATGTAGTAATCCCTGCCAACTCAAAAATCGTAGATATAATTATTGATTTGGAAGTGGCGGCTAACACCACAACAAATATTAGTGTTGGTGATACTGTAGGCGGCGCAGCAACTCTCGTTAATGCGGTTGCTTCTGGAACCACCGTAGGCATTAAAGCGTTAGGTGCTTCTGGCGGTGGTACACTTACATGGAAAAACACTGGTACATCTGATTTGAAATTAACAGCTACCTCAAGCGCAGGTACGAATGCGGGCTCAGTTGTTATAACAGTAATGTATGCTCAAGCGTTTAATACGGCTATTCAACCTTAATAGGAGACTTTTATGGCTGGTCCAGTAACAGCATATAATTGGGTTCAAGGAACAACGGCAGCGATTGTTGGCCCGACTCGTTCTCGACTCCGTCAAGTAGTTATTTACGCTGCTGCTGCGGGTGCGTTTACGATCAAGAATGGCGACGCTAGTGGTGATGTTTTGCTCACGCAGACATTTCCCGCAGGTCATCATGTTATGAACATTCCGGATGATGGTATTATTGCCAGCGCGGGAGTGTACATAGCTGCATTCACGGGTTCTGCAAACCAACTCACGATTATCTTGTCGTAGGTGGCGAGATGGTTGGTAGTGAGGTAACATCGTTTTACTCACAAACTTCGGCAGCGTTGGTAGCTCGACGCTGCCGCCTACAAGGTGTGCTTTTGACCTATGAATCAGGTGCCACTGGGCATGTCGTACTTTACGACAACGCGTCAGAAGCGTCAGGAAAAGTATTACTTAGAGTCGATGAGACATCTCAAGGTATGGATGAAATATTTCTTCCCGGGGACGGTATACTAGCTAAAAAAGGTGTGTACGCTTCGATTCCCGCCAACACCACCATATCAGTGATTGTGGAGTAGTTATGGCTAAAATCGACAAGTCCAAGATGAAGTGCAACAAACCCAAACGTCAGGTTTCTGGCGGAAAGAAGTCTGTTGTAAAAGCCTGTGATAAGGGCAAAGAAAAAATAATTCGATTTGGCGATGCCAAGATGACCATTAAGAAATCAAACCCTAAGCGTAGGAAATCGTTCCGGGCTAGGCATGGTTGTGACACAAAGAAGTTGGACAAACTTACGGCCCGTTACTGGTCGTGCAAGATGTGGTAACGTGATGAAAGTGAACTTTTCGGATATAACATCGGTTATCGTGGTTGGACTTTTGGGCTGGGGCTCAACTCAACTCTATGCGATGAAGTCTGATTTAGCTGTTGTGTCTTATCGGGTTGAGGAAAACTATAAGATGATAAAGCCCATGTGGCAGGATTTTTTAGTGAGGCAGGCTAACTATGATAAGTCGTGGACAAATGTCGTTCCAAATATCCACACCACCGGAGGGACGGAGTAATGGCAAAGAAAAAGAAAAAGCTCGACGCTTGCGCAAAAAAGGTCAAGGCGAGATACAAGGTTTGGCCCTCGGCTTACGCAAGCGGAGCGGTAGCCAAGTGCCGAAAAGTAGGAGCCGCCAACTGGGGAAACTCTACTAAGAAAGCAGCTACTGGTGGTTTGATGACGGCGGTTGATAATCCAAAACGCCCTGCTCGTAATAGGTATCGCGGTGGTGGAATCATTGCATCTGGTTGTGGTTGCGTCGAGGAGAGCAGGCGGAAAAGTACGAGGACGTACTGATGGCGGAAAAGAACTCTTTGCGAAAATGGTTCTCCCAAAACAAAGGGAAGGGCTGGGTTGATTGTAAAACGGGAAAGCCGTGTGGCCGCAAGAAAGGCGAAAAGCGCAAGAGTTACCCCGCATGTCGGCCTACGATGGCGCAATGTACGTCCGCAGCAAAGAAGAAGAAATCTTCAAAACGAATAAGTTGGAAAAATAAAAAGGCTACCGGCGGATTGGTAAGAGTGTTTTGATACGGGATTGGGCAGAGGAATTATCCAAACCCACTGCACACACGAACGGTGTTGCGGCTTGTCCTTTTGCTTTGCCCGCGGTTGAGAACCATGAAGTAAAGATCTTGGTTTCTGACGGGTTGTGGACGGATGTTTTACATGAGGCCGCGAAGTTTTTTAGTACTGGTTACAAAGTCACGATGGTTTTTGATTACAGTTACGATTATGACTATGATAAATTAGAACAAGAATGCATGGCGCTTAATAGGTTTTTTGAGTCGGCAGGAATAGACATATGGCTTCTGGCGTATTTAAGAGAACACGCCATTGTTTTTATACAGCGTTGGACAGAGTTAGAAAACGCTGCTGCAAAGTTGGAAAAACTAGGGTATTATACGAACTACGACCCACAGGATTATGAGCGCCATATCTTGGCGCGTAGAAACAGGAGACAGTGAAATGCCGGGTAAATTAAACATGGTTAAAAACAAGCAGGGAAAAATGGTCCCTGATTACGCTGCTGATGGCGTTGGTAAAATGATGCGCGGCGGTCGTGTCGGTATGATGCGCGGCGGCGAGGTGAAGATGATGCGCGGCGGTAAGGTTAATGGTTACGCAAATGGCGGTTGTGTCATGACAAAGACCAACCAAAAACCAATAATGACATGAGTTGATAGATGGCTACTTCAGGTTCAAGAGACTTTAACCTCGATGTCGGTGAGATAATCGAGGAGGCGTTTGAGCGGTGCGGGCTGGAGGTTCGCACTGGTTATGATGCTCGGACGGCGCGTCGGTCTTTGAACCTGATGTTTGCTGAATGGGCAAATCGTGGCATTAACATGTGGACTGTGGAGCAGGGCACGATAACCCTTACCCAAGGTCAGGCTCAGGAAACGTTGTTGCCTGATGTTGTTGATGTGTTGGAGATTGTGCTTCGTCGGGGCAACACTGACTATGAGGTGGAGCGGATTAGTCGAGGGGACTATGTTACTCTACCGAACAAGACTACACAGGGTCGCCCTAGCCAGTTCTGGTTTAATCGTCAGATTAGCCCCGTAATTAATCTTTGGGCTGTTCCTGAGAACTCCACGGATCAAATCATTTACTACTATGTGCAGCGGATTGAGGACGCGGATACTCTTGTCAACACTACTGACATGCCTTTTAGGTTTTATCCTTGTATGGTTGCTGGTCTTGCTTACTATCTTGCGATGAAACGAGCGCCTGATCGGATCCAGCTTTTAAAATCGGTGTATGAGGAAGAGTTCCAACGTGCAGCGGATGAAGATGAGGATCGGGTTCCGTTGAAGTTGCAGCCTAGCATGAGATACTTGAGGGTATAATGGCATACGCTTCGGGCAAACACGCATGGGGGATATCGGACAGGTCGGGCCGTCGTTACCGTCTTCGGGAAATGAAGGTGGAGTGGACAGGTGCGAAGGTTGGTCCTGATGAGTTTGAGCCTAAGCACCCTCAGTTGTTTCCTCCGAAGGCGTCTCCTGATCCGCAGGCGTTACGCAATCCCAGACCGGAAAGCGGCTTGACCGAGCAAAGGGCTACACAATACGGGTGGAATCCTGTAGGATTTAACGAGATTGAGGGACTGTCGCCGCCGAATAATTTAGTGGCTATAGGTTCAGTGGGCACGGTAACGGTGACAACATGACAATGACATATGGTGAACTGAAGCAAGCCGTTCAGGACTATACCGAAAATGACGAGACGACTTTTGTGAACAACATTCCGTTGTTCATACGGTTGACGGAAGAGCGTATACTTAAAAGTGTGCAGTTAAATCTGTTTCAAAAGAATCAGTTTGGCAACATGACGACAGGGAATCAGTATCTAGCTGCGCCTACGGACTTTTTAGCTCCGTTTTCATTAAGTATAGATGTTGGCGGCGATGCAGAATTTTTGTTGTTTAAGGATTTAGACTTTGTTCAGACGTATACGCCAGACCCGACGACAACGGGACAGCCAAAATACTATGCTCAATTTGACGTTGACAACTTTATTTTGGCTCCAAGCCCTGACGCTAACTACACTGTAGACATACATTATTTGTATCGACCAACGTCTTTGACAGCGGGTGCAGATAGCGGAACAAGTTGGTTGAGTGAAAACGCCGAGATCTCGTTATTGTATGGTTCTTTAATTGAGGCGTATACGTTTATGAAAGGTGATCCTAATCTTATGCAGATGTATAATCAAAGGTATATGGAAGGGATTTCTCGTTTGAAAAACTTGGGAGAGGCACAAGAAACTATGGACGAATATCGCTACGGTACGATCAGGAAACCTAGATCATGATACCGCAATTAGAGATGACAAACGATTTTGGCATTGAGGTACACACCACTCAAGGCCGGGGATTTTCTCCTGAAGAAGTCGCAGAGCGGTGTGCGGATAAAATTATTTCTGTTTCTGAGGAAGCGCACCCAGCGATACAGGCTCAAGCACATGCTTTTAAAAAGCGGATTGTTAAGCTCGTAGAGTTTTATTTACGGGAAGCTATCAAAAGTGACAGAACTACGGTATATAATGCAATTACAGACGCAGGGCACCCAGAACTTGCGGAACTTATAAGGAGACTGTGATATGGCCTTTAGCGGCAATTTTATGTGCACCTCATTCAAGAAAGAACTCTTGTATGGTGCCCACGACTTAGCGAACGGTGCGGATACACTGAAGCTAGCGTTGTACACAAACAGCGCATCTTTTAACGCGGCAACTACTGCGTATACCACCTCTAACGAAGTTAGTGGCACTGGTTATAGCGCAGGCGGCGGAACGCTTACAAACGTGGATCCTACTTCTTCGGGCACGACAGCGTTGACAGATTTTTCTGATCTGACCTTTTCGACTGCGACGATAACTGCTCGTGGTGCGTTGATCTACAACACCACTCCAAACACGACTTCGATTTCTTTGACGAATCCGACAGTCGTTGTGTTGGATTTCGGTGGAGACAAAACGTCTACAGCGGGTGATTTCACAATCGTCTTCCCAACTGCTGATTCGAGTAACGCTATTATTCGCATAGCCTAAACCATTTAGGCGACCGAAATGGCACTTATTGCAGGTTGGGGTCGAGGCACATGGTCTGAAGGGGCTTGGAGTAGCCCTCTTACTGTAACAGTTACGGGTGTATCTGCTACAGGACAGGTCGGATCGGTAACGGTAGCGGGCGCAAGTGATGTGCCTGTTACTGGAGTCGAGGCCACAGGAAATGTTGGCTCTGTTTCTATAACAACAGAAGCGAATGTTTTCCCAACAGGTGTATCTGCTACGGGTCAGGTTGGAACTGCGGTCGCTTCGGCGGCTGCGAATGTTTCTGTTACGGGTGTTTCCTCCACAGGAAATGTTGGCTCTGTTTCTGTTACGGCGGATGCGGGCGTTTCTGTTACGGGTGTTTCCTCCACAGGAGGTGTTGGCTCGGTCACTGTAGTTGGTGCAGCGGGCGTTTCTGTTACGGGGGTATCTTCTGCGGGTGGCGTCGGTTCTGCTACTGTTATTGGGGATGCTTCGGTATCTCCAACGGGTCTGGCGGGTACAGGACAAGTTGGCTCCGCTACAGTTGCAGCTAACGCTAATGTATCGGTTACAGGACTCGCGGCTACTGGTCAGGTAGGAACTGCGCAGGCTACTGGTCAGGGCATAGTTCCTGTTACAGGCTTAGAAGCAACAGGTGGAGTCGGCACTGTTACTGTTACGGCGGTAGCCATCACCGACGTTACGGGCCTTTCGGCTACTGGAGTTGTAGGCGCAGTTACTGCGGCGGCTGCGGCGGATGTTTCCGTTACGGGCGTTTCGGCAACGGGACAAGTTGGTCAGGCTGGGGTTTTACAAGGTGTAGCCGTTCCGGTTACGGGCGTGGCGGGCACAGGTCAGGTTGGTGACGCCACCGCATCCATTAGCATTGACGCGGTTGTTACGGGTGTATCGGCCACCGCAGGCAGTGGTTCGGTTACGGTAGTTGCAAAAGCCGACATCTCTCCAACAGGCGTTTCGGCAACGGGTCAGGTTGGTCAGGCAACGACCACGGGAACCTCTGTTGTCCCAACCACGGGGCTTGAAGCCACCGGAGCCGTTGGTTCGGTTACGGTCGATGCGGCGGGAAATGTTTCAGTCACTGGCGTTTCGGCCACCGGAGCCGTTGGTTCAGTCACCGTTGACGAAAACGAAGTTGTAAATGTTACGGGTGTGTCTGCGACAGGATCAGTTGGATCGGTCACTGTTGATAATGTCACAACGGTAAATGTTACGGGCGTTGCCGCCACGGGTACAGTTGGTTCTGTTACAGTAGTGGCGCAAGCTACAACTCCAGTCACTGGATTGCAGGCAACGGGGTCGGTAGGATCTATTGAGGTTGTAACGGGATCCATCACTAATGTTACGGGCGTTGCCGCCACGGGTGCGGTTGGCGCAGCCACTGTTGATTTATCGCTAGATGTAGACGTTACGGGTGTTGCGGCGACAGGAGCGGTTGGGGATGTAACTGTCACGGGCGTTACATCTGTTCCGGTAACGGGGGTCGAAGCTACAGGCTCAGTTGGTTCGGTAACTGTAGACCTTGTTACGGAGGTTCCGGTAACAGGGGTAAGCGCCACTGGACAAGTAGGTCAGATCGCTGACTTTATTATTGGATGCACCGTATTTCCAACAGGCGTTTCGGCCACTGGGGAAATAACTCCAGTGTTAGTTTGGGGAAGGATTGCTCCAAATCAAAATCCGGGTTATACTGAAACCACACCATCTTCCACCCCATCTTGGAGCGACGAAACACCGTCTCAGACTCCAAACTGGGATGACATAGCAGCATAGGACAATTAAATGCCTAGTACATATACTTTAAACAACGGTATTGAGATTATCGCCACAGGCGAACAATCCGGTACATGGGGTGACACTACCAATACAAACTTGAGTCTGATCGATACCGCATTGGACGGTCAGGTTTCGATAACTCTGGCTGCAACGGGATCGTCAGGTTCTCCAAACGGCTTGCCTATTACAGACGGCGCAGCGTCCAACGGGCGTAATCGCTTGGTTATTTTTGGCGATGGTGGAGACTTGGGAGGCACGGCGTATGTGCAGCTTACCCCAAGCGATTCCGAAAAAATTGTTTATGTGCGCAATAACCTATCGGGTTCGCGCAGCATCTTGTTGTTTCAGGGTACATACAACGCTTCAAATGATTACGAAGTTCCTGCGGGGAAAACTGCGGTTGTGTTTTTTAACGGGTCTGGATCAGGATCGGTTGCGGCAAACGTATTCAACAACGCTCACTTTGACGCCTTAAATGTTGTGGGTGCCGCAGCGATAGGCACCACTTTGACGGTAGGCACAAGCGTAAACATTGCTAGTTCGACCACCGTCAATGGTGTTTTAGATGAAGACAACATGTCTTCCAACAGTGCTACAAAGCTGGCTACGCAACAGTCGATCAAGGCTTATGTAGACAGTCAAGTAACGGCCCAAGATTTGGATATCGCGGGTGATGGTGGAACGGGGTCTGTTGATTTAGACAGTCAGACGTTTACGGTTGCGGGCACCACTAATGAAATTGAAACTGCGGCTTCGGGCCAGACCATTACGGTGGGTCTTCCCAATGCGGTGACAATCTCGACATTAACCGCGTCAACTGTTGATATTAACGGTGGTGCGATTGACGGCACTAATATTGGGGCATCTTCCGCTGGGACGGGGGCATTTACGAGCCTAACCGCTAATGGTGGTGGGTCGTTGACAGGAACGTGGTCCAACTTAGGCACTGTAACGACAGTAGATATTAACGGCGGCACCATAGACGGCTCTGTGATTGGCGGCGCTTCCTCTGCGGCGGGTACGTTTACAACGCTTGTTGCGGATACGAGCTTGAATATTGCGGGTGACGGGGCAACTGTTACGGGCATTAAAGACGAAGACAACATGGCGTCTAACAGCGCCACAAAGCTGGCTACTCAACAATCTATTAAGGCGTATGTTGATTCTCAGGTCACGGCGCAAGATTTAGATTTTCAGGGGGATAGCGGTACAGGTTCGATTGATCTGGACAGTCAGACCCTTGATATTAGCGGCACTGCCAACCAGATCGTAACGTCTGCATCTGGTCAAACTCTTACAGTTAGCTTGCCTTCAACGGTTGCTACGACTACCGCAGATTTAACCAACCTTGAGGTCACGAACATCAAGGCCAAAGACGGTACTGCGGCGGGTTCGATTGCCAACAGCACTGGGGTTGTGACGTTTAGTTCAGCGGTTTTGACCACTGCGGATATCAACGGCGGCACTGTGGATGGCGCGGTTATTGGTGGGTCAACAGCGGCGGCGGGTACATTCACAAGTTTGAACGCTACGGGCGGCGGTTCTTTAACGGGAACATGGTCGAACTTAGGCACCGTCACTACGATTGATATTAATGGCGGTTCAATAGATGGTACTGTGATTGGAGCCAACAGCGCGGCGGCGGGCACATTTACAAACATTACCGCTACGGGCGGAAGCATTACGGGTATTACTGATCTTGCGGTTGCGGATGGTGGTACAGGCGCTTCTACTGCGGCGGCGGCACGAACAAATCTTGATGTAGACCAAGCTGGCACTGCGCTAGCGTTGGCTATCGCACTTGGATAAAGGATTGCTTAGATGGCAAACATATTTAAAAACTATACGTCTACTTCGGTAGGAACTGGAGCGACTACTGTTTACACGGTTCCGTCCTCAACAACGGCGGTAACGATTGGGTTGACGGTGGCTAACCGGACTTCGGCTCAGATTCTAATAGATGTCCAGTGCGCGGGAGCCTATGTTGTTAAGGACGCGCCGATTCCTACGGGCAGCGGCTTATCGGTTTTGGATGGCAAAATAATCCTAGAGACAACGGACACTGTTGTGGTAACATCTGACACAGCATCTTCTGCGGATGTGATTTTGAGCGTACTGGAGCAAACCTAATGGCGGGTTATGTTGGAACCAAGGCGGTTTTATTAAGCACCACGGCTGCGACTGTTGGCGGGGATGCTGACATTGGCGGTGCGCTGGATGTAGGTGGTGCGTTTACCTCGCAAGGCATTGACGATAACGCTAATGCCACAGCTATAACCATAGATAGCTCAGAAAATGTTGGGATTGGTGGCATTGCCGCTAGTAACAGTAAACTTCACGTTTTCGATAGTACAGCATCAGTAGATGATTACACTATTCACATTGAGTCATATACCCCTGCGTTAATTTTCCAAGATATTTCTGGCGGCCCTGCCATAGACTTTGGTATTCAAGTTGACGGCTCAGCAATGATGTTTCGATATGGAGATGCATCTTCTGGATCACAATTAGCGTCAGAAGCCATGCGCATCGATGCGAGCGGTAACTTGCTGGTGGGCGGCAGTACAACAAACCACCAAGATGGCAGTTCACAAGAACAATTCAGCTACATGAGAGGCTCTTTTCTTGCTGTTAGTAGGTCTCAGGGTACTGTTGCATACTTCAATCGTCAGTCAACAGACGGCGACATTGTGCAGTTCCGCAAAAACGGCTCCACTGTGGGGAGTATTGGGGTTGGTGGCTCTTCTGCTCAACCTATTATTGGTAGTGGCAACACAGGGTCAGGTGGAACTGCTGCTGGCCTTCGCTTTGACCGTGCAAACAATTCAATTCAGCCTTGGAATGTTGTTACTAATGCTTCTGCTGATAACATTATTGATCTTGGGTTTTCTTCAATCCGCTTTGATGACATCTACGCTACCAATGGTACAATCCAAACATCTGACCGCAACGACAAGCAAGACATCCGTGACTTGACTGAAGCAGAGCAACGTGTCGCTGTAGCCTGCAAAGGCTTGCTTAAAGCATGGCGCTGGAAGTCTGCCGTTGAGGAAAAGGGTGACGATGCCCGTATTCACTGCGGTATCATTGCGCAAGATTTACAAGCAGCATTTGCCGCAGAAGGCTTGGATGCGGGACGTTATGCGATGTTTATGTCAAACACTTGGTGGGAGCATGACGTTGAGGTGCCAGCGGTAGAAGCTGTGGCAGAGGTGCTTGACGAAGACGGTAACGTAGTCACTGAGGCTGTAGAAGCCGTTGATGCCTACACCCGCACCGATACATATGACACACAAGAAGAAGCGCCAGAAGGTGCCACAGAGCGCACTAGGCTTGGGGTTCGCTACAGCGAGCTACTGGCGTTCATCATAGGAGCTCTATAATGTCTGGTTATATTGGCACAATCCCGGCCCCACAGTCCACGCAGACGCGTCAGACTTTTGTGGCGACTTCGGGACAGACCACATTTACCACGATTGGATTTGTGGATAAGTTTTTAGATGTATTTCTAAACGGCGTGAAGCTAGTTTATGGCACTGATTTCACCACATCCGGGGGTACTCAAATTGTTTTAACCTCTGGCGCTTCAACAAGCGACACGTTGGATGTGGTTTTGTATACAGCGGACGCAGATACGATTAGCAATGGCGGTCGTTATAAAGGCGAGCGCGGCACGATTGGTGCTTCTGCGGCTGCGGGTGATATTTTCAGGGCGCACGAGCAGACCTTGAATACAAATGTAACGATTGACGCGACTGAAAACGCTGTAGCTGTCGGCCCCTTGGCCGTGGCATCTGGCGTTACTATCACCGTCACATCAGGGGGGAACTTGAGCATTGTCTGAGATAAGAGCAACGACGATAAGCGATGCGGCTGGTACTGGGCCTATTACGCTGACGAAGCA
>Ga0181421_1000248_pt1 | contig 15460 bp, 13 predicted proteins | sample 44SPOviralmetaG_FD_130146 | JGI IMG/M metagenome (GOLD analysis project Ga0181421, IMG submission 130146) | Marine viral communities from the oligotrophic San Pedro Time Series (SPOT) site, San Pedro Channel, CA, USA - 44 SPOT_SRF_2013-06-19 | ecosystem: Environmental > Aquatic > Marine > Strait...
ATACTACCATTGTAAAACATAAACGGTTTTTGAGTTCCTTTACCGATACCCGATACTATACGATTAACTTCGGTATTAGCAGTATCATCAAACATACGATGTGCGGCGTATCTTGTAAGAGGTGTTCCTTCTAAACGACCTGTATCGGTATAACAAAGTGCTGAATTGAAATTAACTGATAGTCTTAATGCGGCATCGTTATCTGTAGTCATTGAAAAATCAGTTACTTTACAACCTCGATATACACGAGTCAATTCTTTTGAATCACCCGGTGCGCCGTTTAAGTCCGGTCTACTTCCATCCGAATCTACATCTATTCTTCTTTGAGATACCTCTAAACAAAATGATGGAAGGATAGACTTAGAAAACAATAAATGTTTAACAGGGAAAGTAATTTGACTAGTAGCAGAAATAGCGGCTACTTTAGTATTAGCGATGTCTGTAGGACTACTAACTTTTCTAACTATGATTGTAGTAGTTGATGTTGCGTGGGAATATTTTAATGGTTCATCTAATAATATATCATGGGATATTTTACCTATTACTCTTCTACATTCGTGAGTTTCTGCTCTATCAAAATCCCCACTAAATGCACCACTCCAAGAAGTTGCATTTTCTTCATGGTCACTCACTATAGATGTAGTTGCAGTATCTCTAATTTCTATATAATCCCCTACAGCAACATTAGAAGAAGAAGCGGAAGCAAGTGTTATTCTTGAAGCACCAACAGCCGTAGCACTATCTAATGCAGTATTTGAATTACTACTTTCCGTTGAATGAATTAATTCATTACCAAGACAGTATTTCAACCATCTTGCCGTATGCATGTTCACTTCAAAAGACCCACCTTCGGTAATTATTTTACCGGGAACTTGTATAGAAGTATCTCTTCCAAGCCCCACGACATGGTATCTTTTCAAATCCATTTTAGTTTCGGGAAGAGTAATAGCCGATGCAATACCTAAGAATTGGTCTATCTTACAACTTTCTTCAGCATTACCGGCGACAGTAGTTTTATCGCTATCTTTATCAATTGGTGGTGTTTTGTAAGGTAGAATATGCATTACATCATTCGAAGCAAAAGCACTTGTACCGGCAGTATTATGGGCGGTACTTGCCATCGCAGGTGTAATAAAAATACTAATACCGTCATTTTTTGTAATTGTAAATGTTTTACCACCATTACCTTGATTTGCGGCATCACCATTATTTAAATTTCCGCCTGTTTCAAAAACAACTTGAGAACCTACTAACATGTTTACAGGGAATCTAAAACGACTTGATTTTAAAATATTATTTGTAGTAGTACCAAGAAACCTTATTTCTGTAGTATTACCTGTTGTAGCATACACTTGTACAGTAGCATCAGTGTGTTTAATTGTTAAACCTGTTTCGGGCGCAAAAGAAACTTCTGCTATATCTCCTTTGTATACTGTACTTGGCATTTAAATCATCTCACGGTATTAGTTCTGCTAATATTACTACTTCTATTTGGAATGTCATTCGGAAAAGTTGCTTGCTTCTATCACTTAAATCGGTTCTTGTCTTAAATACAAGCCTGTCAAAATTAGTTCCATCTCCCTTACGACTGTTGTGAATTACTCTACGAACTTCGTTCTCAAGTTGTTGCAGATGCTTTCTCCCCTTAACTGTTCGCATGTCTACGGTTATATTTATGCGTGTTGTTACAAAATCATAGAGTAAATCCGGGGCTTCTTCGTTGTGTGCCGTTTCGTAACATAACACATAATCATGCCGAGATAAGTCAAGACGCTTTCCTCTTTCGGGTTGTACCTCGGCTATGTCTATAACAATCGGTCTAATACCACTTGTGTTGCCTCTATTCCAATTAGTTTGAAACAACCCTATTACAACATCTAAACCTTCTGTCCATGTTGCTACCATAGTATCACTTCTTCTGTAAATCCTTTACTGATTTAGGAATGATAAATCCGTTTCTATATCTAAATCCTTCTCTATCCATATCGGGGTTTTGCTTAAGCATAGCCTCATCAGTTTGTTTCTTTAAGGTTGAAAGTTGTTTTTCTGTAGCAGGTGTTTGACTATTGAAATCAGTATAACTACCATCATCTTCTTCTCTCAAGCCCAACGCCCCTGCTTCTATTTGTTTAAATCTAATTCTTAAAGTATTTGGATTGTTGCTAAAAAAATCTTTATGTTCGGCTTGAAATTGATTATCTTTCTCAAACATTTCAATAATTTGTTGGTGAGAGTTATCACCGAATTTATTGAACTCTCTATCACCCTTCATTCAAACAACACCATCTCTACATAACGAGGTAGTGTACGGTCTACATCTGCTTGATACAACTGAACCTTACTTGCTACATCTATATTCTGTGTTCCTTCCGGTATAAGCACAGAACGGTCATCAGCCATAAGTAACTCAATCGCTACCATTTTTGTACATACATCCTCTATCGCTTTTTCTAAATATCTTTCACCGTAAATGTATGCAACCTTTATTGCATTCCATTCAAAGAAAGGATAAGAATTGTTAAAGTAAATTATACCCATTTCCGAGTCGAACCACCAATCACGAAGTCTTGCTTGGTCACCGCTACTACTTCCACCTTGTAAATCTATTTTGAAAATATTTTGAGTCAAAAGACCGCTAGTAGGTGGAGTTTGGGCAGAAGGAGTAACTGTAGTACAACCGGTAAAAGATGTGGTTGTTTTACTTGTATAACGAACAATATATCCACCATATTCAACAACTCCTGCTTCGGCAAAACCGGCAGTACTATCTACATCTATAACACCGTTATTACCCGCAAAAGAACCACTTCTTCCGCTAACATTCGCAGTAAGTCTTTCGGTTTGTTTAATTTCTATTTCACTTGAATCTGTAGCAATAGTACAAGTTTCTCCGGCTTTGGTTGGCCTCATACTTGTAATTTTTACCGTACCTGTACCATAATCAGCATTAGCACTTGCTAAAAATTCATTATTAACTTTAGTGCTATCAAATGCGTCTGTAGCACCCGGTAAAACATAAGATGGTGCAAGAGTGACACTTTGTTTACCTGTTCTTGCATCTTTGTTAATTAAATTAGCAAGACTTTGAGCAGATGTAATTTTATCAAACCCTACATCCCAAGTGCCTGTAGTTTCAGTTAATATTGCTTGTAGTTTTCCACTTGTACCGTTACCCGGAGATAATACAATATTTTTATTATGTAATGTTCTTACATTTTCGGGTAAATGTATCCTTGCTTCTGCCCCACCAATTTCACGGTAATCGTCACCTTGCCATAATTCAAGGCGTAATACTTGCTGTACATTACGGAAAAGTAACGGTGCAGTTCCTACATAATCTGTATAGTATCTTCTACGATATGGCTTATAGGTATCAAAATTAATATATTCCGCTACTACAAGATATGGTCGCCAAGCATTGTGAGTGATATTATCAATCTTGTCTTGCATCTTTAGAATTACTTTATCCACTTTATCCTTAGTTAATCCTCTATTTCTACCATTAGTAAATGATGCTTGGTTTTGCACATAAGCATTGTCGGCAACTTGATAATCAGCATGTGTAAAACCGCCGGTAAATGCGAGTTTTACTCCATTAGCCGAAGATGAAATAGCAGTAATTACTTTTTCTAACCCTAAAGGGTCAGCATCGGAATATATTAGAATAGTATCGCCTATTGCGTAACCATCATTTCTATAATCTCCACCGGTAATGAATACACCATCGGACACGCTATCTGCACTTACAAGTATTGCTTCACTTGGTCCAATATCAAGTAGGTCTGCTACTTTTTGAGCCGTAGTATACACTGTTGTTGTGGGGTCAAGAGGTCGGGTTTCTACCTCGCCCGGTGAAAATACTTTCGGCATACATTAGACCCCCTCATCAAGATTGTTTCAATACACTCCAAGCATCACGCATAATTACATTACGAGAAGTCATGATACGACGCATGTGTTCAGCCTCTCTATCGGGATTGAAAGTATCATCTCTATCTCTAATAACGGTATTGTCCGAGCCTCGCTCTCCCGTTTTAAATTCTTCATCAGCATCTTCTTCTGCTAATATTTCTTCCATATCTTTACCCGATATTCCCTCTTCTTCACCTGCAAACTGACCATCAATAGCGGCTTGCTCACCTGCTACATCGGGCATAGAAAGAGATTCTTCAAGGTTTTGCCCCTCAAAAGGTACTCTTTCGCCCATGAATTTGATATTATGTGATTCGGGGTTGGCTACCATGTCACGCATGAGTTTGTCACGAGAAGAAGTAAACTGTTCTCCTTGTGCATCTCCACCTGCACCTCTTAGTTCATTCGCCGCCATACGATTAGCAAACTGTTGTAGACGAACTTCTTGTCCATCCGGTGTAAGCACTTTTTGTCTATGTGGTTTCATTGGCATCTTGATTAATATTCTACTCATATTATTACATCCTGTTTTCGTCATCTCTATGTCCTAGATTATATTCCATAGGTTTGTCACATGTAGCGCATGTTGCTCTCCACATAAAATGTAGAAATCCACAGTGCGTACATCTTGTACCCGAACCTATGTTAAGTATATCACCTATATTTTTATTTCTATTTCTTTGACTACCTGTGACACCTTTTAGTGGGTGTTCACTATCTGCTACGGCAGAATTTGTGTCTAACTTGACACCTTGCTTACTTGCTCTCACTAGGTCGCTAAGGTCTAATTTTTGTAAATCAAAACCCACTTAACCACCTCAAGATGTGGTCACGAATATGTATATGTTACCAAGTATTACATGTGGGTCTGCTGATACAGGGGCATTAGCACCTATTGCCGCTACAATAGCAGTTTGTACTGCGGTTCTTTTAGTAGCATCATTAAAGTCTGCTTGTGCAAATGGACCGAGTATCGTACATGTTTTAGTCATATTATCATCTACTCATTGTAATTTCAGCGTCTACCAAGAGCAAACCATTTTCCATGTTGAAATGATTCTTTAGCAAAAGCATCTATGTTGTTAGTGTATTCTGTACCACATGCTATGTTAAGAGTCTTGTTTACTTCGTCTATACCAACTGTTACTGCAACTTGGGTTGCTTGACCTAATATTTCTGCATTTATTGCGGATAGTGAAGGACCTATTACATAAATTCTATCGTCATTGGCTAATGCTGTTTCAGTACCACCAACTATCTCTATAGAAGTACCCCCACCGTTCATACCTTCTATTATCCCTATTCTTGTGTAAGTAGAGTTCTCATTATGTTCACCGGTCCCTTGACTACTTTTGTAAATCGCTTGTCCTTTGTGTAGTGTGCGTAGAGCATTTTGATTATTTACTGTAATTGCAACACTACCTGCGGCCACTCCACCAACATCATTAACTAATATTCCTGTCCATACACCGCTAGTTATGTTTCCACCGGCCATCATTACATCACTTAAAAAACCATCATAACTAACAGTTGTACCACCATTTCTAAAAGTACCAGTCAGTAATGTTAGGTTTCCTAGTGTAGTAACTCTAATGTCTGTTGTTGTTGTTCCCATTTAAATCACCTCAAGAACGGCGACCAACTGCTAAGAAAGTTCCGGCTTTTGTAGTTTGAGTTTTAGCAGGGGTTTTTATTGTAATTGAGGTGGAATTGCCACCTCCACTTGGAGTAAAACTCCCTGCGTCTAAAATACCGCTAACTAATTGTGCGGCGTATGTAGTACCACCGGTAACATCTATATCTTCTATTCTAACGACATTTGCTTCTGCGGGATTAATTATAAACGCATCAATTGATGCGAGTTGAGAGGACAAATCTATAATAGTATCTCCTGCTTCATAACTTCCTGTTATAATCATTCTATCTCCGAACACTGTCGGTCTTGGGTCTATGGTTACTGCCATTATTCTTCACTTCCTGTTTCTATGGTATCTTCTACTTGACTTAAATCTTCTTCAACTATAGGAGGATTCAAATGAGATTTCACTAAATCCAAAGCCGCCGTTTTAGTTAGATAACCTGCGCCTGTTTTGACTCCATTATCTTTAAGCCACTTTAGAATATCTTTCCTAGCCCATGCAATATCCGGTATACCATCATCTTGTAGGTCTACTGTAGCAGGTTCATCACCTTCAATAAGGAAGGTTCTAGTATCTAATGTGTGTCGCCACTTGTTAAGCCACTCTTTAGAAACTTCGGTAGGTTTACCCCTTATCCAAACTCCCTTAGAGCCGACCATTCGGGATTCGTAATAAACCCCTCTATAGGTTACTGTAGGCAATTAGCCCACCTCACATTAGTAGAACTGTTAAGTCACTGTCTGCGGCGGCGTTGGATGGTGTTAGGTTAATCTTTAGAGGGTCTGTTCCATCAATTGTTCCTACAATTGTATGTGCTACTCTATCATTTCTACCTACTATTGCAATAACTTTGCTCACAGGTGTTCCGTCTTGACCATCTGTTGAAGTTGTGTCAGTTGAGAAAATAATGTTACCACCTGCGGCGGCCTTTGCTTGAACTCTCACTGTAACCATTCTCATTGAGCCACCGGCGTTGTTGATAGTGTTATCATTGGTAGCGGTGAAACCGGTTATACTACCGGGGTATGCACCTGCGGCACCTGCGGCACCGTCAAGCCATCGAGTTTCATCAACTAGAGAGCCAGTTCTCATGTCTAAGTCAAGTAGAATGTCTACATTGTCTATTCCTGTGTCATCTGCTGTTACTGTTAATCCTTTTTTTGTATCTGTTATGCCCATGTTTAATCATCTCCTTAATATTTTTTCTCCATTAATCCTCACTGTAGGTCACGAATCGAGCCATGTCCTCCAAAGAAAGTAGTCCAAACTTCTCCCATTGAACGGTACATACCCTCTTGTCCTAGACGGTTAATAGCGAATGGGTCACCGGTTTCGATACCGGATTCAAAGTATTGAGTTGGTATAGCAGTTGAGAAGTATAGGTAATCAGTATCTAGGAAGTACATACGGGATAGTCCGTCTTTTTGTATATCTTTAGATGGAATAATAGGTACACCGTTGTAGGTTGCTACGATGAAACCGGCTTCAATACCCGGTACACCCTTAACACCGTTGTAAGTTGGTGTAACTCTCTTCTCTTCCATGAACCTTTGTTGGCTTTGTAGTAGTTGTTGTAATCTCATTAGAGTATCATATCCAGTTAGGATAACCTTTGGATTACCACCACGAACCCAAATCTGTTGGAATAGGGTGTCCAAATGGTCTAATGAAAGAGTTCTACGGCTACCTGCGGCTCGGTCTGCACCACAGTTTACTTCTGCGTTTGACCATGCGTTAGCCTGTCGGCTAATGCTGTAGATGTCAAGGTCAGTTGCGCCACAGTGGTCTGTACCTGCTGATGCACCAGTTTCCATAGATGTTAGTCCACCACTTGCGCCACCATCGTTACCAGTGATTCTGTCAAGTGACTCGAAATCATTACCTGCAACTGTTTCAGCGTCTTCTGTCAACATCTTGTTGATGTGTTCTGCGTGGTGCTTACCCATTTCTTCCTTTAGTACTGAGCGAATGTCGCCTAGTCCGTCATCTTTGTCAGCCAAAAACATAGCAGTTTCGCTCATATCGAATGTGTGAACAACTGTCTTAGGTTTTGCGGCTATGTGTTGGAACTGTGGTTTGGTTGTGTCCGGTAGAGTAGCGTTTTCTGCAACTCCGCCACCTTTCTCGAAGGATGGTCTGTCAGTAATAACTCTCCAACCGCTTCTTTCCCACGGCCTCTTAGGTAGTATTGAAAATGCATTAAATTCTTGGTTCAATTGTGACCAAACTTTTCTACCGTAGATTGCTTGGTAAGTACCTGCTGTACTACTTAGCATTGGGGCATCTGCTTTCAATAACTCACTACCGGAGTAGGAGTAGCCCATAGCGTTTCCTGCACCGTAAAAGTATCTTTCCATATCTGTTATGTTTCTTATGTAATCTCTTGCCATATTATTCATCTCCTTTTTTTAATTTATTATCCTCAAGCACTCCTGTATACACTATTTGCTAGTGTATGTACCTCATCCCAAGACATGTTGTTTAGGTCTTGAGTAGACGGGATTGTTACATTGTTAGAACTTACGGATTTTGCAATTGTTGTTCCTTCTGTGGTTAGGTTATCAATTCTTTCGGATAGTCCTTCAAGAGCCTTCATAACTTCACTAATTGGTTGACGAGCATCAAACTGTGCTTTTTCTGCTTGAGATTTTGCTATTGATTGTTCTTCATTGAAACGAGATGCAAAGTGTCCTTCTAAGTTGCCTCGGAATTGTTGTTCCATAGCCGCCGCTTTGTAAACTTCATAAGCCGCTTCAATATCACTTGATGAAACATTTGATGGGTTAATGTAAGACTTTGAAAGGTCAGCCGGTCCCATAGCACCTGCCGGTTGTTTTCCGCCACTTTGAGTTACTGCACTGATAGCACCAGTCGATGGGCTACCTGCTGTTTGTCCTCGGCCTCTAACTTGTCCGGCGAAGTAATCTGCACCGTCTACTGTGTCCGGGTTATCGAATCCACCAAGTTGTGCTTTTTCCATTTGGTCAAAGTGAAGTCTTGCATCCATGGTGTTTACACCTGCGGATTTAAGAGTGTCTTCCATCCAATTTAGATATTCAGCACTGATAACATCGCTGTACTCGTTTCCTTTTGCGTACATTTTGTCATCTTTGTCTTCTTTCTTATCTTTCTTTTCTTTCATTTCTTCTTCATCAGCCTTCATTTTCTCATCCTTCTTTTCTTCTTTATCTTCGGAATCATCTTTCTTGCCCTTGATATGTTCTCGGAGTTGAGGTGGTATTTCACCTTTCTCCATGGCATCAAGTCTTTGTTCAAGTCTGTTCATTACTGCATTTAGGTCATTGTCTATATCTGTCATTTTACTCACATCTTCTTTTAAAATTCTAAATTGCGCTTCCGGGTTAATACCTTTTTCGCAAATTGTTATTTCGTGGAGTTCCATTTTACTTATTTCTTGGTATTCTCCATGTTCTCCATCAGCCTTCCTAACACGCTTGAAAGCCTGTCCACCAATGGAGAATCCTTGCAAATTACCTTTGCGTATTTCTGCGGCTACTTCACGAGCCTTTTCTATATCGTTTCGTAGTTTACATACTACGAACATTCCTGTGTCGTCTACTTCGGACTTCCACATTCTTCCGTTAGAGTCAACATAATTATCTATGACTTCTCCAACTTGTATATTAGAGTGAGCCAATTGTACATTTCGGTACTTGTCACTCTTCATAAATCCATCAAATGCATTCTTTAATGCACCACGAGTAATTAAATCTCCTTGCTTATCAACAAGTTCTACAGATGCGTATCCTGCTACAATTAAATCGCTACCACTCTTTAGGACAGATAGCCCTGTAGATGGTCGCTGTAAGGTTAGCATCATTTTACACAACTTACTGTCATCCTACTTATAGTAAACTGATACTTTATCTCTTAAAGAAATCAATTTACTTCATTAAAATCGGACAACTGTGAAGTATTTTGTTTAATATCTATATGTTTTATGGGTTTCTTTTCTTTGTGATTACTTTTAGGCTCAATTACTTTTTCATCACTACGCTTTCTACCATCGTAGTCCGGCATAGTTTCTTCATTAGCCAAACGAGTTGGACCACTTGGTGATTCTATAGGTGTAGCCATATCTATACCAAGCCCTTTTGGTCCTGTCCAAGTAATTTTTTCTTTAGAAAGTTGGTCTAATGCACGAGAAATAATATCTAATGCTTTTTTAGTAGTTGGTTTGAGTAACCTGTTATCATCATCGGCCTCTAATACACCTGCTGATTGTTTTTCTTGTCTTTTACGACTTGGTGGTTTTTGGTCTAATACACCTTCTTTGACTATGTGACCGTCAAACATAAGTGGTGCTACGGCACCCCAATATGGATACATACTTTCTGCTAATGTAACAGGGTAGTTAGATTTCACCATACCACTCAATGCTGTAGAAGGGTTTTCTAAATACCATAAGTTACCATAATTTACAACATCGTATTCTACAGTATCTACATCTTTTAATATAACTTTTAATTTATTATTATCGTATTCTATATCGTGTGGAACTAGAATGGGACTCAAAGATTTAGTAAGTATATCTAATGATTCTGCACTAGCCGCACCTTCACCATCACCTTTACTGGTTATTTGTTTCATTTGTACATTGAAGACATCTCTTCCACCACGAGTTTTCTTAGTTACTCCTGTAATAGATACTCTAACTACATCTCCTACTTTGTATAAGTCTGTTTGATTATGTATTGTTCCTATGTCCATATACTCTTGTCCATTAACTTCTACTGCTCTATTACCTAGTTTTGAGCCGTCTAATATCGGCCCTGCACCTAGTCTATAAGTATGTGAATTTTTACCTTTAACATCTAGTACTATGAAATTGTAGTCTTTAGTATTTCTAAGTAACATCCATTTTGGATGTCGTCTTTCACCTTTCATATATGTTGACTTACCATCTCTTAGTAAAATTACTTTATGTTCTTCTTGTAAATTAGAAACTGTATCTTCTAAACCTTCTTCGTCTGTCATTTTAGTATCATGTGGACCCGGAATAATTATGTTTTCATGACTATCAAATTGACTTCTCAATAGTTTCATTCTTTCAAACATTGTCATATCACTTACATTGTTAGCATCGTAATTTAGAATATCTATTATGTTTAATTCTTCTTCACCTAAGATACCATCTATGACATAATCTCTTTTATTTAACTTTGAAAGATTTTCTTTAAATATTTTTTTCAATCCTACTTTTTTACCATTTTCATCGTATGTAGTAATTACTTCATCTTCACTTACTATGATAACTCTTTTTCCATCATACCATTTACTTACAACCCAAGAACCGCTAAAACCTCTTAGATGATGTAAATCATTTAACTCAAATATTCTATGCATAGGTCTTATTGGTGGTGACCATTTAACATCGTCACTCTTCATCAATAATACATCGGGATTTAGAAGAGATGAAATATATGTAGAAACTTCACTCATAGCAATTGTTGAAGGGTCATCCGATGGAGATAAGTATGTATCCATATTTACCCCTTGATGTGCTGAAAGAGTATTTTGTGGTGGTGGTAAATTTGGTAGTACTTGTTGTATAGTTTCTTCTCCAAACAATGAATTTAACGCTTCTTCACTTACTCTTGGATAAAAACCCGGTTGAGTATGTTCCCCAACCATAGGTTCACCCTGTATATTAGTTTCAATACCAAAAGATGGTTCTGCTACAAATCCTTCATGAATATCTCCTACACCAAATATATTGTAAATAGAAGCGTTAGTAGGATTCACTTTACCTATTTTAGAATGAGTGCCTAGACCTGCTCTAGCAACTGTTTCAGTTGTAGGTGCTTCAAATGCACTGTCTAATACGCCACCTCTATCATCCATCAATTTTCTTTCATCTAACACAATTAAAGAATCTAAGTTATTTCTAGTAGTAGCGGTGATTTTCTTAACTCCTTTACCCATGTCTTTTGCACCATGAGCATCAAAATCTCTAGCGTGAAAATATTCTAATCCACTATTCTGCATTGATTGACCAAAATGTTGCGTGTTAAGAATATGGTTTAGTGATTGAGATAAACCGTGTATAGGATTTGCCTTCCAATTTTCATTTTCTTTTCCTGCTCTTTTTTGTGCAATAGATATTGCATCGTGTATATTTAAATTATGTAAGTCATGATGAAACTTATCATTACTGTTTAACTCATCATATTCAGTACCCATAATATCATCATTAGGAGTATGTAAATGAGATACATCTGCATTTCCTATTTTTGATAATGCACCACTTGTAAGCATATTTCTTACTGTTGAAACAAATAGAGGTTGTTGTCTTATAGAAGATTCATTGATAATATTAGCAATATGTTCTTTCATACCGGGAGTTTTTTCTAAATTTAATTTATTAATTACTTCGTCAATAGACATATTACCATCTATTTCTGCGCCATTATTTAACAAATGATTTGCAATAGTCTTATGTTCGTTTACTTTTTTAGGTTTTTGATTAACTACATTGTAATCTATTCCATAAGTTACAGGTGACAAGTCATGATTGTCAGTTGCTAAAATATGTCTTTGTGTATCAGCCAATAATTTTTGTACATTATGTATAAACTGTGTGGGATTACTAGGGTCGAAAGCATTGGGTTGCTGTTCAATAACTAGTGGTATCATTACATTTTTAGCATAATCTACTATTGTATCATGATGGGATTGTAACATATCTAAATATTGTTTAGCATTAATTTTCCAATGATTACTAGGTTTATCTTTTTGTTTTGTTGATTGTTGAACTTGATTTAATTGAGTTACGCTATTTTGTAAATCCTCTCTTAAACCCATTACTTGTTCTTGTGACAAATCGGGATTTGTAAGCATTTCATTTATAGAATCAATAGTTTCTCTTATTCTATTTTCTTTCTCAGTAGAAATAGAACTACCACCAAATCTTAGAATAGATTGTATAACTTCACTAGGATTTGTTTTAGGTTTATAACTTCTACTTTTCTTATTGTCTAATTTTCTTTGGTGAAATTTAGATGTTATACTTTGTAATGCAGAATTAGCCGCATTTAGATTTATTTTATCATTAACATTAAAACCAAAGTTATCTCTATAATAATCATGTAATTTCTTATATTTTTCATTGTTTTTATCAACAGATAAACTTTCTATAAAATCATTGATTTTTCTACCATCCGTTGTGTTAAGTATTTTACTAGCAGAATTTACTAACCTAACTATTGGAAAGTCACCTGCTTCTATAATATCTTTAACATTACCATAAGTAGTAGGTTTTGAATCCCATCCTACATAATCTTTGAATTCTTGAAGGTCAAGACCTGCTGATAGTGTTAAATCTCCTGTTAAAAAATCTTTAAGTTGACCTATAGATTTTTTTGATGGAGTAAACGGATGGCCTACTCTATTCAAAAATGTATTATGTAATTGCGCTTTAACTGCTCTTTCGTGTAATCTACTATCACTAGGAGTGCTTCCATACATAGATTCCGGTTTTTGAGCAAATGTAGGGTTGGTTGATGTGTGTGGTGATAAGTGTTGATTGAATGAATCTAATTGTCGTTTAAATGCAGGAGATGCTGTCCTCATCATATATTCATACATAGGATTGATTGCTGATTTATGTTCAGTATAATTATTTTTTTCACTTATATTACTTCTTTTACTTGTTCCAAATGGTGAGAATATGTTTTGTAAAGGCATTTTTTCGTGGGTAATAGAAAAATTCATTTTGTTAGTATCAAAACTACCTATTTCTTGTGAAAAAAGTGGACCAAAGTGCATTCCTAAAGTAGTATTTTCTTGGTTTGGCATCCAAAATTGGTTATTAGTAGGGTCTGTTTGAAACATAATTGAGTTGTTTTTATCATGTGACATAGAGTGTACAAAGTCTATCCATGTAGCAGGTGATACATTCATTCCCGGTATATTGTTGTATAATGAAGAGTAAAGTTTACCCGGACCGTATGTATATCCATCGGGGTCTGTTTCCCAAAAATCTTGCTTTTCCTCATCGGGATGAGGACCATGTGGTGATTTTAAAAATGCTAAATCATTTGACATTTCTTTTGCTAACTGTTGAACTGTTCCGTTGCGTTGTGCATATTCTTGTGTTTTTTCTAGCGTTGGTAAATCAATAATTGGTCCATCCATTTTACCGTGTATAGGATGATTTTCAATTAACTGTTTTGTATTAGGGTCAAATCCTGCTAAGAAAAGTAAATCTTCCATAGAGAGTCTTTTGTGTTTAGATACTCTTTGTAAATCTTGATAAGTATAATTATCTTTAGGTTTTGTTTTATGTGTTTCAAGTGATGGTAAAACCTGTAATGGTTCTTTACCATCAACAGCGTATTTTTCATTAATTTCACTTAATATATAGTCAGCAATAGGGTAATCTAACAAATCATTTTGATTATGAACTGATTCACCTAAAGCACTACGAATGAATCTATTTTCACCTTGTGAGTAATCATCTTCATTAGACTGATTTCGATAATGAGCATTACGACCAAAATTTTGATTTGACCTAAGCATGAAGTTCATTTCGGGTGTTCTTCTAAGTAAATTATTTACTGCTATTCTAGCAGTAGGTATTTTTTCTCCATTAGGTAATGTAAGTGTTGATTTATTATCTATACCTTCATGTAACTGTTCTTCAATTGAATCTCTTTCTTCGGGTGTAAACCATTCAAGTCCGTACATAAAACCGTCTAAACCTAGTTCACCTTCTTGACTTGTCCAGTCTTTTACTTTATCATCAAAATGACTATGGCGTAACTCACTTTCTAATTCTTTTGCTTTCAATCCTTTACTTTGGAGTTCAGTTTCTAAATCAGCATTTTGTTTCTTCCATCTTCTGTAATCTCTTTCATATAAGTGGTGTTGATGTTGTGCTACGGTTCCGGGGGTATTAATATCTCCAAGTATAGGTATAGTAGTTGAACCACTTTTGAAACCGGTAACTAAAGGACTATTTTTTTCAGTCATAGATTTATACCACTTTTTTTCCATCTCCATTTCTTGATTGCTTGCACCACCTAGCGCAAATGACCTAAGCACCTCTATCATATTAGGTAATCCTGTTGCGTGATTTATTTGTCTTAGTGGATGATTCATTTCGTGATATGGAAAGTGAGAGTCAGTGTAAGATGACTTAGCATTTGCCCTATAAGTAGGGTATATTGAATGACCTCTACCTTCTCTACGAATCATACCGTCAGCCCAAACATGGTTTGTTGGCTCACCAAAAGTAGGTTTAGATGCTAATAAATATCCTGCGCCTTCTTTTTTATCAAATTTAATTATTGTTTCAGCAGTATCTTTAAGATTTAAAGAAAATAAATCGTTAGGAGATTTTTCTAAAGATTCCCACGCCATGATGTATTCTGCGGCAGTTCGAGATAAATCTAAACCATCGTAAAGTGAGATAACAAAATCATTTTTACGAATGTAGAAATCTTGTAACATATTTTCACCGCCTATGATAGCGGTTCAAATTGAGGGCAAGCGTGTATATCCATACCCTTGTGCAAATTGCATCCTTCGGTATTTGTACCACCACACTTTCTACATATTATTGGTAATCCCGCTTCTCCCGCTTCTCTAAATTTAGAGTTGATATTTGCTTTTTTAACCGCTATTGGTTTCACAATATCACCTTAATCAAAATTTTCTTCTCTAACGACTCCTGTATCGGAATGTGGGTTTTGTCTTGATGATAGTTTATCCATATTCACTTTAGAATCGTGTTTCTTTCTTTTAGGTTTACCATCTTCGGTTTCTATGGTTTTACCGTTAGTAGTAAAATAACCGGACTTTGTTTGACCGCCCGATTCTGCTACAAAGTGAGGGTTTACATCAGTAATTTTTTCCGGTGGGAATCCCGGTTGGGCTTTAGCCAT
>Ga0181421_1000250_pt1 | contig 15422 bp, 24 predicted proteins | sample 44SPOviralmetaG_FD_130146 | JGI IMG/M metagenome (GOLD analysis project Ga0181421, IMG submission 130146) | Marine viral communities from the oligotrophic San Pedro Time Series (SPOT) site, San Pedro Channel, CA, USA - 44 SPOT_SRF_2013-06-19 | ecosystem: Environmental > Aquatic > Marine > Strait...
CTCCTGTAGGTATCATATCACCAGTGTTGATACTAAATGCATTGATCTTTGACATATCAAACTTAGTAAAAATATTAGGTGCGTCATTTACTATAACATCAAAATCTAGATAACAAACATTATTAAATTTATCAGCCAACTCTTCAAATCTTTTTAGTTTATGATGATTAAGTTCTTCATAGTTTTTACATGGTGTTTCATCTACAATGAATTCTGCTTCACAAAACTCGGCATAAGTTAATTTGTTTTCAACTAATTTATCATAATGTTTTTTAAATTCTATTTTCGTTCTTAATCGTTTAGGAATATAATCACCTGGATAAGGTTCTGAATCTTCTAATTGATTATGAGGAAACTCATTATATACGGTGTAAATTACATCCATTTGATTACATCTTTCATATTTGGTTTAGGTTCTTTAGAATCGTGATATGAATTGTCACCATGTCCTATACATAAAAAGAAAATAGTTTCATCTGTTTCTGTATTGTATATTTCATTATAATTGTAAGCACACTTAAAAAAACATTGACAAAAAGAAGCGTCTAGATTATATTTGTTTGCAATAACTGCCATAACATAAGAAAACATAGAAGCACCAATTGTCTCAAAGTTTTGTTTTGTTGACTGTTTATATCTAAATGCAAATACATAAGGCGCTAAAACTTGAGTATTAAAGGCAGGCAATCCAGGACTCCTTTTCTTATCTTCTATGTATCCGTCTAGTATTGGTTTTAAATTACTAATATCTTTATTAAAATATTGAGACGCAGGATCTTCATTTACATCATCTGGATTTGTTGCGGTTTGTAAACAAAACTTTCTTTTTTCTTTATAGTATTCAGGACCATATACATCAATATAAAAGTACCACTTACCTAACTTTATAGGACATAGTTCAAAAGTTTCAGAAACTATCTTATCTATTATTTCTTTATCGGGAATATTATCTTTGAAAAAACGATATTGATGGCGTCTTTCCATATCATCTATACTTATCATATATTCTCCAGACCGTATCAAAGTCTTTGTTTATAGCGTGAACGAATTTAGTTTCTTTTGGTATGAATCCTTGTTTATCAAAAAAGTAATGCCATTTTTCATCTAGCCATTGTACATCTATATTATTTAGTTTAAGTTTATAACTAAACAAAGTTTCATTATCGTAACCAAACATATTACGAACATTTTTTGGAAAGAGTTTATCTGTATGCATTTCTTTCATATAATCCAAAGTTTTATCAAAAGATGAAAAATAATCTAATTGGTTTAAGTGTTCTTGAGTTGCACCCACTATACCTGTATTAATCACATCATTAATAGGGCTTAGCCCTTGATTTATTAACATAGCCTGTGTGTTGTAATACTTTGCACTAGGGGAACGAATACCGTGGTTTAATTGAGATATAGACGACCTACGGTTGATCAAATTATTGTTATTATAAACAACAATACCTTTGTTTAAATTCCAAACATCAAAAAAGTTTTCAGCTGTAAATGGTATTACATCAAAATCCAAATACAATACTTCATCATATTTGTTTGCTAATGAATATAGTAAATGTATTTTGTAAAAGTTTATTATATTGTATTGAGATATTTCTGGTCTAGACTTAAATTGTTTGGCATATTCTTTATACTTATTATCATTCTCAAACATTATAAATGATATACCAAACTTGTCAGCATACTCTTGTTTTACTTTGAGTAGTCTATCGTAATGTTTTTCAAATACACCTACATTAGAATCGTCTGTTCTAATATAGAAACTAAATATTGCTCTTGTCATAGTAGAAGAAGTTTTTGTTTGACTTCAAATTTTTTTCATCATTTATTAATTCTTTATAACCTAAATCTTTTAAAAAACTTTTAACTTTTTTTGTATTGGTATTATGAATATCAATCGCTAGATTAGGTTTACTCTTCTTAATAGTATTTATAGCACCTTGTAAGATATGTAATTCATGGCATTCTGTATCAATTTTAATGAGATCAGGTTCGTAGCCATAAGAATCTAAGGTGTGGGTATGTATTTCAATCTTATCATTCCATTTGTGATGAAATGAATTTAATGCGGTATCTTGATTTTTATAAAATATTTTTTTAGATTTTTTATCTGATAAGGCTGTGTAGTGTAAGAGTACACTTGGTTCAGGTTCACCATTAGGTGTTGGTTCAAATGCCACAACTTTTTTAAAATGTTTTTTTAAATAATTACTGTGCCACAGTTTATTGGCGCCTATGTCGATAAATAAGTTAAATTTATTACTGGTTTCTTTATGACATAATAAGTAATTTTGAACATTATATAAGTGTCTTTCATTCATTATAAATACTATTTATATGATTGATTATAATGTTTTGAAACAGATAAGAGATAATGTTGACGATAAAGAAACTGTATTAAGTATAGTTCAATCTTTAAGTTTTAATCAAGAACGGTGTAAAGATTGGTTAATTGATAAATCTGAACCATATTTACAAGCACTTGATGACCCTAAAATTTGTGTGGCTGCTGGTTGGTATGGTTTACTTGCTTCAAAACTTAGAGACTTTACCAATAATGAAATAGTATCTTTTGATATTGACCCTAAGTGTAAAACGATAGGCAAAAAATTATATTCAGATGATTATGGCATAACTTTTAAAACTAAAGATATAAAAGAATTTTATCCTAATGAATATGATATGCTTGTATGTACTTCCTGTGAACATATTACAGATGACGATTTAAATAATTTTTTATCTAGAGGTAAAAAAAGTAGTTTAGTTATATTACAATCTAATAATTATTTTGATTTAGAGGAACATATAAATTGTAAAAACAATATTGGTGAATTTGAATGGTCTGTAAATATAGAAACATTATATAGAGGTGAATTAGATATGGGTAAATACACCCGATATATGTTAATAGGATTATTATGAAATATTATATAACCGGTACTCGTAGAGGACTGGGTGAAGCATTAAAACGAAAATATGGTTGTGTAGATACATTGGAAGAATGTGATGTATTTATAAACTGTAAACACGATGGTTTTAATCAAGTAGATTTACTATACAAGGCCGCAGAATTAGGTAAACGAATTATTAATATTGGTTCTACCTCACCTGATGGTATAAAAAAATATATTCACCCATACGCTATAGAAAAAGCAGCATTAGATAAAGCAAATGAGCAACTATTCTATAATGGTATCAATACAACAATAATTAGATTTGGATATTTTGATTCACCTAGGGTGAAACATATAGACGAACCTAAAATGTCAATCAATACCTGTGTTGAAACAATATCTTGGGTTTTGTCTCAAGTGGTTAGAGTAAAAGATATTACAGTATGTCCATAGATATTGAACGAATATTATTAGAAATGCAAATATTACCCGAGTTTGAAACACAACTTTCGCTGCAGAAAGCGCCTGGTTCTAAATTATCAGGTGAAGGTATTATATCGGATTTAGATGATGTGTCTGAAAATATGTTTACTGAATTTATCTATGATATGCCATACACCAATTCTATTTTAAAAAAACATGGTATTTATCGTGCTAGAATTATGAATTTAAAACCTAAAACTAATTACACATATCATCAAGATTATACTAAACGATTTCATATACCTTTAATTACAAATAATAAATGTTTTTTTGTAATAGATGATAAAGTCATTAGATATCCTGCTGACGGCAATTACTATATTGTAGATACAACTAAATTACATACAGCAATAAATTCTTCAAAAGAAGATAGAATACACATTATAGGATGTATTGATGAATAGAGGATATAAATCATTTTACAAAAATTATTGGGGGGTTGATTTCATTAATAAAAAAATAGATATAAAATTAGATACACCATCTCAAGGTTGGCAAGATTTACTTGATGACTTTAAGGAATATAAAAAGGTAGAAGTACATTTATCAGGCGGAATGGATTCACAATTTTTATGTTTAATGATGAAACGATTTAATATACCATTTCACGCAACAACATTTAGATATAATCACAATTTAAATGAAAGTGAAATTACTGTTGCAAAAACATTTACTAAACGACACAATATAAAACATTATATAAAAGATTTTAATATAACTAATTTTTTTGAAAGTGGTAAATTTGAAGATTATGCCGATATGGTTAAGTGTTCTTCTCCACATTATGCTACATTTTTTAAAAATCAAAAAGAAACAAATGCTGATGTTATACTTTGTGATGGCCACCCACCATGTATATTATCAGATAATGTTGATGAGAAACATAATGATAACGAGGAAGATCATACACAATGGATAGGAAACAAAAGTTATCCAGCGTTAGTGTATGGCACGGATAATGACACTAATTCACAATTAAGATTTGCTGAAAAAATTAAACAACCAATTATATCTAACTTGGCAATATATTCTCCTCAAATATTTATTGAATCTTGTCAAAGAGTACATCAAGAACAAATTAATTTTAGAAAACAAAATAAAAAAGATTGGTTGTGGTATGTTAGTAAAGATAAGATATACAAAGCCGCATATGATTTAGAGATTCCATATTTAAAAGATAAAACAGGATTTGAAGAACTAAAAAAATATTATAAAAAAAAATACAATAAAAGTTTTAATGACCTATTCAGAAAACCTTTAGAAGAAAAGTATCCTAATAAAAATATAGATACTACAATAGGAGATTTAATTAATGATTTATAGAATAAGTTATGAGATTGCTAAAGAAGTTTGGAAACAAGATTTGTGGTCTTATGGAGATGGTGCTGATAAAAAGTATAGCAAGATGAAAATGAAAGGAAAGTTTGACAAAACTATGGCCGAAAAAACTATATTTTATTGGGCATATAAACTTGATGATAAGATAGTAGGAATTAACTCTGGTTATAAATCGTGTGATAACTATTATAGAAGTAGAGGTCTTTGGGTTGATCCTAGATTTAGAGGCGCTGGATTTGCAAAATCTTTACTTGATGTCGTGATTGGTGAAAGTATATTTTGGAATTGTAAATATATTTGGTCCTACCCTAGAGAAGAGTCGCTAAGTGTTTATGAGAGTATGGGGTTTAAAAAACAAAGTGGATTTGAAGTTGGTACTTACGGTTTTAATTGTGTTGCTGTAAAAGAAAATGTTTAAAGAACTAAAACTAAATTATAATATACCTGAATTAAAAGAAGTATCCAAGTATTTAGATGATGTTAAAGATTGGGCAAAACTAGGTTCATCACATTATTGTTTATCGTTAAGAGGATATAGTAGTGATGTGTATGATTATAATAGTATGGAACCTAATACTTGGTCATACGATCCTATTTTAAAACAAGATGTTTTTGACGCAAAGAATAAAAGACTCGAAAAAGATTTACAATGGACAGAACTTTACTATTCAGAAATAATGAAACCTATTAAAGAGTTATTAGAACAATTTTCTTGTAAATTTGAAAGAGTTAGAATTGCAAAACTTATACCTAAAGGTGTTGTTAGAAAACATACAGATAAGGTCGACCCAAATTTGGGTGTAAACATAGGAAACAATCTTAGAATACATTTGCCCATTAGAACTAATAATCTATGTAAGTTTATATTATGGGATAAAAATGATGTTAAACACACATTTACACCAGAAATAAATAAATTTTACTTTACAGATTGTAGATATGCTCATTCAGTAGAAAATTTAAGTGAGAAAAATAGATATCATCTTTTAATAGATTGTTATATTAACGAGGATATAAAAAATGCAATTAGCAACTGAAAAAGATTTTGATAAAGTAATGAGTATATTTAAAATTTATCCTGATATATTTCCACACATAACTGAAGATTATATAAGACTTTGTTTAAAACAAAAAGACTATAAGTTATTACTGATGAATGATGTTGTAATCACTTTTAGAATATACAAAACTAAATACTCTCAAGGCAATATTCAATTACAACCAGGAGATTGTATATTGCACCAAATAGCTGCGAAAAATCAAGGCGATGGTTCTGCTACTAAGGTTGAAAGATACTTTCTAAATAACATAAACACTAGAGTTTTTTTATCAGTACCTAAAAACTTAACAAGAACTAAAAACTTTCATATAAAAAATGGATTTAAAGTCGTGGGTTGGAAAACTTGGATTAGATGGGATAGTTTAGCAGAAATTTCTTTAAGAATGTCTAAAATAGAAATGGGAGATGTCTTTTTATATGAAATATAATCATCACATAATAGATATAAAATTTGATGATGTGTCATTTCTCACCGATATGATTAAGTGTGAAGATTTATTAATGGCGGGATGTATTGAAAATAATATAACTGTAATTAATAAGTTTTTTCACGAATTTGAAAATACAAAAGGATATACTGGTGTTATTTGTCTAGCAGAAAGTCATATAAGCATACACACTTGGCCTGAAAATATGTCTCTATGTTTAGATATTTTTATATGTGATAATAATAAAGCAAATAACTTTGTTAAGTACATTGAAAAAAATATTAATTTTAAAGAATATGACCATAGAATTATTAAAAGAACATAGTAAGTTTCAAGAGATAGTTGTAACCGAAGATAACGGTATTAGAGGTTTATATCTTGATGGTGATTTACAATTCAATGATATTAATGAAAAATATTTTCATAATACATTTATAGATAACTTAGAAAATTACTCTAGTATTAAAGATACTAATGTTTGTATTATAGGAGGAGGTGACGGCGGTTGTATTAGAAATTTACTACCTAAAAGACCTAAACATATAACATTAATAGAGATAGATTCAAAAGTTATAGATGTTTGTATTAAATATTTTCCCAATCTAAATGATAATGGTAATGTATTTAAGAAAGTTAATGTTGTTAACGAGAATGCTTTTGACTATTTTAAAAAATCTATAAGTTTTGATTCTGTGTTGTTTGATGTTACCGTTCCTGAAGATATTTCACTATCTAAAAATCTGTTTTCATATGATTTTTTTAAATCATTAAATACAAAATATGTAAACTTTTTTATATCACATAACACAATTAATAGTTTTGATTATCATTTGTTTAGAATATTTAAAGATTATAAAACTTATAATATATTTGTTCCTGGATATACAAATAATAGTCTCATAGGAGTAGTTGCAAAATTATGACATTATTATTAGTTGCTGGGGATAGTTGGACTGATCCTAGTTTAATAAAAGATAATTGGGCGGAACAGTTAGTTAATGAAACTGATATGTTATTAATAAATAAGGCGAAAGCAGGATATGGCAATCAAGCTATTTTTGAAACTTTAATTGAAGAGATATCAAAATATAAGAGTAAAATAAAACAGGTAATAGTTTGTTGGTCGTCAGGTGATAGATATGATATTGAAATTGCTGATAGTTATTTGATGTATCATGGTTACTCATATAAAAATAAAAATGAACCAGCATACTTTGGACTTAAACACGCTGAAAATGAAAAAAGTATGTATGATATTTTAGACAAAAAATTTGAAGATAAATATAATATGATAGAGGTTTTTATTAATAAAACATTAAGATACGCTTGGCTATTGGAACAGGTATGTGAAAAAGAAAACATACCTTTAATACAGTTTAGTGGAGTGGATCATATATCTATTTCTAAAAATTATAAATTATATGGTAAAAAATTAGATAAAGAGATAAAAGATAAAGTAATAAATATCATAAAAAATTCAAAGTATAAAATAAAAACATATTTAGGATTAGATACAGTTTGGTGTTGGGATGAAGAATTAAGAAAACTAGAAAAAAATGAAGATATTTCTAGATATCGAGTAGGTTATAATCAACCAAGTAATTGGTATATTGGATATACAGGTAAATTAAACTTTGATTGGCATCCAAATAAACTAGGACACACAATAATAAAAGACATAATTAAAGATAAAATCTCTTATAAATAGTATTATGACAACACCATCAGGAGCAATAAGTTTTGAAAATATAAGAAGTGAGTTTGGAAGACCTCAATCTAATAACTCATTGAGCAATTATTATAGTGGTGGACCTGCATTAGGGGCACCTCTTGCAAATGTACCATCAAGTGGTCAAATTTCAATGTCTCAATTAAAATCTACAGCAAAAGTTTCTGCAAACGGAGATAGAGTAAATATTGCTAGTTATGTCAATTCAGGTGAAAGTATTGTATTTTTTTCAAACGGAACAATATATTCAAATACAACAAGTGTAGCTGGACTTAGAGTTCCTTCAGGTAGAACAGGTGCTACATCAATCATCATAGGTCATACTGTAAATGGTAAAGGCGGTAATGGTGGTAATGGTCAACCTGTAACCGATAACGGAAATTCAGCGCCTGCACCGACAGGTTCAGCAGGTGACGGGTCTGGTGGGGGAGGAGCAATTTCTATTGAATCTTCATGTTTCGTAGATAATAACTCTAATGTATCTGGTGGCGGAGGCGGCGGCGGAGGCGGTTCGTCTTTCGGCGGAACAACAGCAAATACAGGTAATGGTATAACTTGTACAACAACAACACTTAAAGGTATCACGACAAACACTAACGGTAGTACTTCATTTATGATTGGCACTGGTGGTGCAGCTGGTGGCGCTGGAGCTGCAATAAGTAATGGGTCAAGTGGTAGTGCTGGTGGCGGCGGTCATGCAACGAATTTCGCAAATGGAAACAGATCAGCTGTGTCAGCAGGAACACAATGTACTTCTAATAGCTCTTATTTTAACGGAAGAATAATTAAGATGGTATCAAATCAAGGTAACTTTAGTAATACAACTGGTGGTCCTGGCGGTAGTGTGGGTAATGCAGGAACAGGTAGAGGTGCAACAACTGGTAATGTATCTTATCCTACAATAAGTGATAATAATAATTCAACATCTAGTTCACCAGTAAATGGAAATGGGGATGCCTCAAGTGGAGGAAACTCAGGATACTCATATTTCGGATATAATACACACGCAATAACAGTCCACGGTATCGGATCAGATAGTGGATCAAAATCAGGGAATTTTTCATAATGACTATAACTTGGAAAGTAATTACAGCAGACGAAAACGGAACAACCATAGAATATACAAATGGTACTCATACTTGTCAGACGACTATGGGTGAAACTTTTGTAAGTTCAAAAACTTCAGGAACTCTAGAGTATGAAGATATTGATAAGTGGTTAGTTAGAAATAATGATACAATTTTAAAAATGTTTGCTGAGCAAACAGATGATGACTTTAAGGACGAAGGTGTCTTTGAACTATGAAACTAGAAAAACAACTCTATCCTGATCAACCTGAAAGAAAGGTTAAGTATCTGGCAGATGAATTATCTAAAAGAGTACAATATAAAGAAAAAGGTAGAGTTTTAAAACACCTAAAGACTTGGACTTTTGATGATGTTAATATTCAAGAAACTTACATTAATTCAGATGATAAATTTTCTGTTTTATTTTGTGAATATGGACAAGCAACTATAAATGATATATTATCTTTGAACGACTCTGATATACTAATTTGTAAACAATTAGGTAAAAACTATGTTATTAAAAATATGTATCTTGAAAATGGAACTATAATTCATGCCTTTATATAAAAAACTAGATGTAAATAGTGAAGCTTCAATCAACGAACCCTTACTAGAAACTACAATAGAAAAAGCAACTGGCGGTAATGTTAGAACTAGCAGCACTAGATTGGTTCAAAAAAACATTGTAGTTAGATGTTTACCTAACATATACTTTAATACTATTGCTGATGGTGAAGGACCTATTTTTAATAATAGTTCTGTACCTGAATATTGTAGAACCAACTTATCTGTACAAGTTATATGGCCTAAAGGTTTAAATTTTAAACTAGATAATGATGAAGAGTTTATAATACCTCAAGGAGGATATCAAACTTTAAATGATAAAAATAATTTTACAATAAAGTATGGAGAAAAAATTATTGAAGGAGACAAAGGCACTAAGTTAGATAATATTACATATGATGGTGAACAGATATATTTTGGTGATAAGCAATATACAAATGGGTTGGCAAATTTTCATGGTGGATTTTATTTTTTCTTAGGTATCATTCACGATATTACATATTCGGCACAATCTTGGTATCCTAAAATCGTAAAACATTATACAGCTATGGGTTCTAATACTACAACAATAACTAAAACCGATGAATCTATACAACATTTTTTGTTTGTAACCGAAGGAACTTTAAATGTTAATGACGGTACTAAACAAAGAAACTTTAAAAAAGAATCTTGCCTACTATTACAAAAAGGTAAGACATATACAATATCACAGGTTGGTGATGAGACAATGAGTGTTTATGAATTTAAATCTGTTAAGAAAGCCCCTACTAACTAAAAGAGGTCTAGATAATGTTAAATTAGCAGGCCGAGAAGCGTGGGAGTCTGCAATTTTTCAAATAACAGTATATACTCTTGCAATATTATTTCTAGTATTTTATCCAATAAACTATTGGGTTGCGCCTTTTACTTCACTAGCAGTTTCACTTACTATGGGATTTGCAATCGGCATATTCTTACATAGAGGATTCGTACATAGTCAGTTTCAAACCTATTCGTGGTTACAAAAACCTGCCTTGTTTATTGCAAGTATGGTAATGTTTACTACATCTATTCGCTGGTCTTTTGCCCATATGTATCATCACAAATTTGTTGATACAGACCAAGACCCACACAATCCTATGAGTATCGGCCTTATCGGTTCTGCCTTTCCTATATTTTGGAATAAGTTTCCAGTATCTATGCGAGATATGTTAAGACTTAAAAAACATTTTAAAGACCCATATCATAAGTTTATGGAAAGATATTTTGCTTTTGTTGTGATTGCATTTTATGGCTCACTTGCATTGATAAGTTTTGAATTCTTTGTTTACTTTGTATTAGGCTGTGCGTTAACAAATATATTTGTTGCATTAGTAAATCAACTTCATGCTTGGGGTAATCCTGAAGGTATCTGGTGGTCATTGATATCAGGTGGTGAGGGATTTCATAATCAACATCATGCTAATATGAGAGACTATAAAGATGGTAGTCCTTTCTTATGGTTTATAAAATTGGTGAAAAAGAATGACTGAAAAGGAAAGACTGGCAAAATTACAAAGGGCAGGATTACACGATCCTAAAAATGATTGGAAGTTATTTATTAAAGAATCTAACTGGCGTGCTAAACCTAACGAACCTAAAGAAACAGATATTGACTATAAACAAATAGTAAAAGATTTAAAAGCACAAGATCCTACTCAATGTGAATTTTTTAGAAGTGAATGGAAATATAATGAAAGTGCTGTTGAAATCAAAAATGATAAAGACTATATAAAAGTATTAGAAGGTATGGTTGAACAGTTAAGAGACGAAACTAATTATATGGCTGAAGAGTGGTATTGGAAATGGATACCTGAAAGACTAAAATATAAACTACTATCTGAAGAACAAAAACACGAATTAGATTTATTGAGAGATGAAAACTCTGAATTGAAATCAAAGAACATTCACTATCTAAAAAATATTGCTAGATGGCGAAAGGTTGCAAGACATTTAAAAGAAATTATATACACATTAGATTATGAAACAAATAATACTCCACACAGGAAGGTGCGGATCAACAAAACTTTGGGCGACACTTGATAGATATTATCGTGCTAAATATAGTAATGATAATACTGAAGGTTCTTTAAAGAAACTAAATAGAAGATATAATCTTTTAGAAGATAACTATTTTGGTTTATTTGAATTCTATTCTCCTAGATTTTGTGAAATGCGAGTTAAGTATCCCTGGTTAACTGTAAGAGTTAAACAGAAAGATGGTCTTTATCCAGGCCATTCGATTACACCTGAACAGGAAAGACTGTGGACTAATCTAAGATTTGAGGCGTGGGACTATGTACATCATATTACTTGTGATCACTTTAATAAAAATTATCTTATAAAGTACCCTCCTTTCTCACCTACATATGAAGAGGAACGAGCATATCACGAAGGCAGAATGAAACTTGAAGATTTTGAAATGAACATACCACCTACTGATGGTACAGATTTTATAGTATTGAGAAGAAGAAATAAGATTGAACAAGGTATATCTAGATGGTTGACACAAAAAACTAACTTATATTTTACTGAACGAGAACGAGATAAGAGAGAATTAGTCGAGAGAACAAAGAAAATATATAAGAAAAGACTATCATTTAAAGTACCTGCCTGGGCAGAACATACAGGTATAATATTAATTGATAAACTAATGAATAGACTTGTAGATCATTTAAAAAAAGTATCTACAAATATACGAGAAATATATTATGAAGATATAGAAAATCTAGAACCTTACGAAGTTTTAGAATTTATGGGTATTACTGACTATGAAAAGTACTTAGATAAGAATTTTACTATACCATTTATTAAAACTTGGACAAGATAAAGGTTATAAATAGTATAAAAGGATAGATATGGCAACAATAGCAAACTTAACAATAGATCAAGGTGCAAACTTTTCAGCAACGATTAACTTAAATAATCTAGACGCAACTGATTTTGTTTTGACTGGTTATTCAGTAAAGTCGCAAATGGCAAGATCATATGCAAGTGCAACAAAAACTGATATAACTGCAGCTATTAATAATGCTTCTACTGGTGAAATAGTTTTAAGTTTAACACATACTCAAACAAGTGCTCTTACTGCAGGTCGATATGTGTATGATGTTGAAATTACACAAACTTCTAGTGGTACAAAAACTAGAGTTATTGAAGGCCAGATAACAGTCTACCCACAGGTAACTAGTACATAAAGGTATAAATATAGATATGACAATCGTAGCTTCAATCGGATCAAACTCGCAAGGTAGAAATCAGGTAACAGTTAAGGCGGGTGCTCAGGCTGCAACTACACTTTCTGCATTATCAGATGTGGATGCAAGCTCAGTTGCTGACGGATCTATATTGATGTTTAACAGTACAACAAACAAATTCACAACCACTACTAGTATTGAACCTGCTTCAGGCGGTACTATAACAATTAACGGTGGTAATTTCTAGGAGAGATAAATGGCTACGGTATTAAAAATAAAACGATCTACTGCCAGTGGTACTTCTGCCCCAAGTTCACTTGCCGCGGGAGAATTAGCAGTAACCTACGGAGGTGGTACTTCAGGTAATGTAGGTGAAAGATTAATGGTCGGTGACGCAACCGGTTCAAATGTATTAGTAATTGGTGGTAAATATTTTGCTGATCTAAACGATCACACATTAGGATCATTAACTGCGAGTTCTGCTGTTCTTGTAGATTCAAATAGTGCTATTAGTACAATGAAAATTGGTAATAGTGCAACTGTTGGTGGTTCAATAGAATTACAAGAAGGTACTAACAACGGTGCTCATTCAATTTCATTAAAGGCACCGAACTCTGTCGCTGCTGATAAAGTATTCACACTGCCAGGTGTTGACGGTTCTGCTGGTCAACCTTTAGTTACCGATGGTTCTGGAAGTCTTTCTTTTGGTACAATTTCAACGGCACTTAATATTGCTGCTGACTCCGGTTCAACTGATCCAATTAGTACTGAAGAAACAATTACTTTTGCTGGCGGTACAGGTATAGATACAACTGTTTCTAACAATCAGATTTCAACTGCAATCGACTCGACTGTGGTTACAAAGACTGGTTCAATGACACTTACAAATAAAACACTTGCAAGTCCTATTTTCACTACACAATTTAATATTGGCTCTGCTGTAATTACAGAAGCAGAATTAGAAATGATTGATGGTATTACTGGTGGTACTGCTGCTGCAAACAAAGCACTTGTTGTTGACGCTTCAATAGATATTGCAGGTATCAGAAATATAGGTAATACAGGAACAATTACTACTGATGGTATTATAACTGCTGCTGGATTTACAATCGGTTCTGCTACTATGGCAGAATCAGACTTAGAACAAATAGAAGATATTACTCCTGGTACTGCTGCTGCAAACAAAGCAGTAATTGTTGATGGCAATAAAGATATTGCAACATTAAGAAATATAACTTCAAACGGCGCCCTTCAGGCTGCTTCTGGTACATTTACTGGTAACATTGTAATCGGCAACGGTGCATACATTGGTGCTACTAGTGATACAGACGCTATTCAAATCGAAGGTGATGGCGATGTTGTATTCAGTCAAGATGTTGCTATTTCAGGTTCACATACAGTAACCGGTGCAACAAACTTAAATGGTTCGGTTGCATTAGGGGATGCTTCTGGTGATGTAATTACTGTAACCGGTACTGCTGGTTTCACACAGACTGCGACATTTAACGGAGGACTTACTGTTGCTGCTGGACAAACGATTGACTTCAATGCAAACAGATTAACTGAAGTCGCTGATCCCACACAGTCTCAAGACGCTGCTACAAAGGCATATGTTGACGCTGTTAAATCAGGATTGAATGTTAAAGATTCAGTTAAGGTTGCAAGTGCTTCTGCTCTTGTCGCTTCAACATACGCAAACGGTTCAAGTGGTGTTGGTGCGACACTAACTGCAAATGCAAACGGAGCTCTTTCTATTGACGGAGTAAATTCTGGTCTTGCAAGTGCAAGAGTTTTAATTAAAGATCAAACAGACGCTTCTCATAACGGTGTCTATACAGTAACCAACGCCGGTTCTGGTGCGGCTGCTTTCGTATTAACAAGAGCAACAGACGCCGATACAGGTGCCGAGTTAACTGGTGGTACTTTTGTATTTGCTGAAGAAGGAACTGTAAATGCTGATAACGGTTTTGTATTTACTCATTCAGGCACTCCGACTATGGGGACAACAGATTTAACTGTATCACAATTCTCTGGTGCTGGTCAAATTACTGCTGGTTCTGCATTAACAAAAACTGGTAATACTTTAAATGTTGGTGTAGATGGTTCTTCAATAGAGGTTAATTCTGACGCATTAAGAGTTAAGGCAAGTGGTATTACAAATGCTATGTTAGCAGGTAGTATTGATCTAACTGCAAAAGTAACCGGTATACTTCCCGTTGCAAATGGTGGTACTGGTGCTTCTAGTTTAACTGCAAATAGAATGTTAATGGCAAATGGTACTGGTGCAATAACTGTACTCGCTGCAGGAACTGCTGGTCAAGTAATGCAATCAAATGGTGGTTCAGCACCTGCGTTTGCTGATATTGACGGAGGCACATATTAATAATTAAGAAAGTGATTTTATAATGGCGAAATTTGAAGATGCCCAAACTATAACGGGTGAAGTAAATATAAATTATGTTCTGACGGCTTACTCAAAAAAACTAACACAGATTATGGGTGAGAATATTTTATTACAGGCAAAATTGAATGAGGTAGAAGAACAGAATACTAATTTAACAAAAGAATTAACGAAATTAAACACTAAGGTAAATAATGGCAACAGTAATAAAACCAAAAAAAAGTGAAACGGCAAGTA
>Ga0181421_1000255_pt1 | contig 15244 bp, 19 predicted proteins | sample 44SPOviralmetaG_FD_130146 | JGI IMG/M metagenome (GOLD analysis project Ga0181421, IMG submission 130146) | Marine viral communities from the oligotrophic San Pedro Time Series (SPOT) site, San Pedro Channel, CA, USA - 44 SPOT_SRF_2013-06-19 | ecosystem: Environmental > Aquatic > Marine > Strait...
CAGCAGCAGCTAAAGCGGCAGCGGAAAAAGCAGCGGCGGATAAAGCCGCAGCGGATAAGGCGGCAGCGGATAAGGCGGCAGCGGATAAGGCAATAGCGGATAAAGCAGCAGCGGATAAAGCAGCAGCGGATAAGGCGGCAGCGGATAAAGCGGCAGCGGATAAAGCGGCGGCGGATAAGGCAGCGGCGGATAAAGCACTATCAGACGAAGAAAGGGCGGCAGCGGCAGCGGCAGCAGCGGATGCAGCAACCAAAGCGGCAGCGGATAAGGCGGCAGCGGAATCTAAAGCTTTTGACGATAGGGTAGCCGCAGAAGTAGCTAGGTTATTAGGAGAGGCAGAAGCCGCTAGGCTCAAGGCTTTAGCAGAGAAGATGGGGGCCGCAGCCACAGGCGTGGACGTCAACAATGTTGCAGAAACTGTAGACGAAGTAACAACAGAGGACATTGTCAGCGTGGTTTCTGACAACGACTTAACTGACCTTGTGTTAGATAACACACCATCTACTACAGTTATTGAGGGCACCACAACAACCCCTGTCGACACCACTGCCGCTACAGCGGTAGATACTGGAATAAATGATTTCCTAGAAACGTATGTCGCCCCTACGGCAACCGTATTCCCAACCTACACGGCAGACACGGTGTACCAAACCCTGCCTGACCCAACCCCTATTTACGCTGAGGGCGAAACGGCGCTAGACACGGAGTTCAGGGAAAGCGCTCCGAGAACCGCTACTTACAACCCTCAAGGCGCTTTTACAGGATATGATTACACTACAGCGGCCAAGCTCATGCCTGCCACTGGATCGGGAATGAGTTGGACTCCTCCGTCGGTCACTAGCCGCCCGCGTCAACTCTTAAGCTCTGCAGCTAGTATGCCCGGCCTATCTGCTTCACAGCGATTTGCCCGCGCCAGACAAGGCCAACAAGCTACGCTAATGGGTGCCTTCAACGACACCGGCGCAAAAAGGAACTCGGCCAACTACTACGACTGGATGAATCAAATCCGTTCAGGCATGTTTAACAACTCAGCAGGACAGTTTGACAATCAGCTATTCCTAAATGCCTTCAACCCGTGGGCCGCGAGCCAAACTTCAACAGGCGCGGGCACTACCACAACCGGCGACGCCCTAGCAGCGGCGGACCCTTACACGGTTAAAGCGGTAGATTTAGAAAACTTCACGGGTTTTGATAACTTTAATGCTTACGGCGGCACGGAGGTAGACGGTGAAGGAAGGCCATTTGCGGGAGGAGGCTACGTAAAAAAGCCTAGGGGGTTCGCGGACGGTGGTCCTGCGAACTCGATGACGGCTGAAGAGCTTACTGCACAGTTAATGGCGATGGATTCAGCAGCCGCTGCCCAAGCACCACGGCCCACGGATCAAGTACAGACCGAAAGCCGCAGCATGCTTGATAACATACTCAGTGGAGCAAAACAAATGCCTTCCACTGTTTACGAATACGGAAAGGACGTAGTGCAAAGCCAGAGCCCTTCTGCAAAATTGCTTACGGATATTTATAAAGTAGGCAAGACAATGCAGACCGGAGCAGCGGATGATCCTGTGGGTTATGCGTTGGACATGGCACCTGTGACTGGCGAAATACGTTCAGGCATGGACGTAGAGAAGTTCTCTGATCTTGCCAACGAGGCCCGCGCTGCGGGGGACACGGAAGCTGCTAAGATGTACGAGCAGCTAGTCACGATGTCCATGGCGGGTGCAGCACCGGGACTTGGAATATTAGCAAGAGGCGCTAAGCGCACTGCAAAAGCGGGCGCGGAAGCAGCAACACAATCAGCTAAGATGTTGGATGAGATAGCTCCGGTCGCAACCAAAGCGCCAGAAGCCCCTACAGTCTACCCTGCTGAAAAATTAAGAGCGAACCCTGTTGTAGCAAACGATCCGGTTGCTGTTCGTTTTAACGAGCAGATAGCCGCTGACCCTCAGGCTGCGATTGAGCAATATAAGCTTATCCCTAAGACTAAAGGCGGTAAGATTTTAAATTCCGACCTTTGGCGCGAGTTGAGCCCTGACTATCTTGCGGACCGTTCCCTTGCCCAGAGCGTGCATCAACCTGCAAGCGAGATGAATAAACTGCTGTATCAGCAGCGTCTTGCTGAAGACATGGGTAAAGAAGGCGTTTGGGTATTCACTGGCGGAGGCGCGGCCTCAGGTAAATCTGCCGGTCTATCGGATGCGGCAGAAGATGCGGCCGATCTAGTAATGGACGGCACACTGGCTAATTTTGACAAGTCTGTAGGCCAGATTGACCTTGCAGCGGATTCAGGTAAGTCAGTAGAAATCGTTTATATTGACCGTGATCCTCAGAAAGCTATAACTCAAATGTTAGATAGAGCGATTGACGAAGGCCGTCCTGTGCCCTTAAAGGTCTTTTTGGACGCCCACCGTGATGCGCGGTCTTCTATCAAAAAGATAGCGGAGAAATATGCGGACGATCCGCGAGTCAACATTGATATTTGGAACAACCAAGGCGGTAAAGGCGAGCAGTTCTTAACAACTGTGGATAATCTAAGTGAGATGGACTATGATACCGCTTTAACAGAAACCTTAAAGGTAGTGGATGAATACTATGCAGCCAACAAAATCGACCAAAATCTCTACGACGCCATCAAAGGCGACCTTCAGCCCCGAACTGGAAGCGCGCAAAAAGCAGTTCCGAGCAGCAATGGCGGAAGGAATACGCAATCTGGGTCCAAAAACTTCATCAACGACTTCAGAAGGAATAGCCTCTCTTCAGGTGTCTCAGCCGAGGCAAGAAACATCTCGGGAGGCGTTGATGGAGGAAATATTAGCGGACCGTCCGGGCCTTACACGAGAGAAACTGTCCAAACAGATGGAGTCGATGGGTTATTAACTTTCTTACCTGAAGAAAATGCTTTACGTCAATACCAAGAAAACGCTTACTCTTTACCGACCATTAGGCAAGTAGACGCGGTTAAAAGCGCAGCTAGTTATAACGCCGACATGACTAAGTCTATGGCCGGTAATCCAATGGGGCCTCAGGTTGAAATCAAAACCCCAGAAGAACTAGCACAAGCCCGTTTATTCCGCACCGAGTCAGGAAGTGGGTTTGCAATAAAGCCGGATGGAGACATAGTCGCAGTCTTTGCGTCTTCAAATGAACCGGCTAGAGGCAGCTATGCAATGCTGCAAGCCGCAGTTCAAGCGGGGGGCACGAAACTAGACGCCTTTGATACATATTTACCCAAGATATATGAAAAAGCAGGCTTTAGGCCCGTGGCCCGTTTGCCTTGGAATGATGAGTTTGCTCCACCTAACTGGGACAAGAAAGTTTTTGAGGAATACAATGCAGGCGAACCGGACATTGTATTCTTTGTCCATGACTCTAAATACTTCGGCGGCGCTAAGGATGTCCCTGTAGTTACGGATTACGACGACGCTGTAAGGTTACAGGATGAGGCGCTAGGGGCAGTTGCCCCTGTCACGCAGAACGTAAAGACCGACATACAAAAAGCAACAGACGTAACTGAGCAACAACGCCAAGATTGGCGTGAAGCTAATAAGGGTGATTTTAGACAAGAACAAACTCCCGAACTTGCTGAGGCAGCAGAAAAGCTTGGCAGGGGGGAGATATCTATCTCGGACTACTCGAAAGAAGTAGACCGCCTTCGCCCTATTACCCCCCTCACGGAAGTCCCCCGAATATCTTCGTTTGAAGACATTGCATCCGCGCTAGACGCAAACAAGGTGGCTAAGGGCATTATTGGTTTAGACACAGAGATTGCCGATGGCACTATGGTAGGGTCAAGACTAGATATCCCTGCTTACAACAGCTACAACACGTGGGTAGTATCCGTGCATGAAGGCGCGGGCACTTCTGGAAGCTCACTAGGTTATGGTAAAATAGCCGTCCTTGATGACGTTAAATTCAATAGTAACGCTAAATCAGCTTTTGGGGTTGCCACAGGCAAAAAACCTAAGGCCTCGTTTGCTCGAATGAATGGCAAGTGGCGTAATGTTGATCCTGAAGTTGCCAAAGAACAGGCCGAAAAGTTTATTAACGATCCAAACTGGACGCAGGTAGGCATGAACCCCTATCGCCATTCATTCTTTTATGACAAGGCCACGGGACAACCCGTTGACTCAGCGAAAGAAGTAATCCAGATTGGGCCGCTAGTTCTTGCCAAAGACGTTAAGACTAGGCCACTAGAAAGTCCAGAGCACGCACTAGACCCTAAAAAGCGTAAAAAAGGCGAGCCTGACTATTTCAAAAGTGGCGGATCAGTAGAGCGCGTGTACAATGACAACCGAACATACAAATAGGACAAAGTCATGCCTGTAGATAAAGTCGTTAATCTGGCCCCAGTAACTGACATCATTGAAATGATGGGTGAAGAAGAGCCTGATATTGAAATCATCCTTGAGGGTGACGGTAGCGCCGTTATTGAAGTTAACGAGGAAGACGACGTTGAGTTCTACAGTAACCTTGCCGAGGTCATTGACGAAACCGAGCTGAGTGACATCTCCTCGGACCTACTTGCTTTGTTTGATGCAGACAAAGCCTCTAGGCAGGACTGGGAGCAGATGTACGCCAAGGGAATGGACTTGCTAGGTCTTAAAATTGAGGACCGCACGCGACCGTTCCGTGGTGCCGCAGGCGCAGTACACCCAATGCTGACTGAAGCGGTAATCCAGTTCCAGTCGCAGGCGTTTAAAGAGCTTATGCCCGCAGGCGGCCCTGTCCGCACGGAGACTCTAGGCAAAGAAACCATTGATAAGGTCCAACAGGCTTCGCGCGTGCAGGACTTTATGAACTACCAAATCACGTCGGTGATGAAAGAATACACGCCGGAGTTCGATCAATTACTATTTTACGTTGGATACGGCGGCTCCGCATTCAAGAAGGTCTATTATGATGAACAATTGGGTCGTATGGTTAGTCGTCTGGTTCTTCCTGACGACCTCTATATTCCTTACAACGGGTCGAGTGTCATCTCTCAGTGCCCAAGAATTACCCACCGTATATCTATGGACTCAAATGAGTTCAGAAAGCGCGTTGTTGCAGGTGAATACCTAGACTCAGTAGTCGATCCAGAGAATGACCCTGTTGGCGGAGATCAGATTAGGTACGCAATAGACCGAGTTACGGGTTTAAGCTCAAGCGGCGAGCCTGAAGAAGTCTTTTTGCTCGAGTTCCAAGTTGATTTGGACCTTTTCGGCTTTGAAGACCTTGACGACAAGAACAACGAGACAGGAATTAAGCTGCCTTACGTTGTTACGATTGACGAGAACAGCGGACAAGTGGTCGGAGTACGCAGGAATTGGCTAGAAGATGACGAATTAAAGCGTCGTCGTGAGTATTTCGTGCATTATGTGCTGATTGAAGGCCCCGGCGCCTACGGTTTGGGCTTTGTTCACCTAATTGGCGGCCTAAGTAAGACTGCAACAGCCGCTTTGCGTCAACTTCTTGACGCAGGCACGCTATCCAACCTCCCTGCAGGCTTTAAAGCGAAGGGTGCGCGGATTGCTGACGATGACAACCCTATTCAGCCGGGCGAATGGCGGGATATTGACGCCGGTGGCGCCGAGTTAAGTGGTTCACTGCTGCCTCTGCCCTACAAAGAGCCAAGCCAGACGCTATTTACGCTTCTAGGTTTCACCGTAGACGCCGGAAAGCGCCTTGCAAGCACTGCAGACATGCAAGTTGGCGATGCTAACCAACAGGCCGCTGTAGGCACTACGCTTGCGCTGTTGGAACGCGGTTCTATCGTAACCTCTGCCATACACAAGCGCCTTTACTACGCCCAGACGCAAGAATTTGAGATGTTAGCGGAGGGATTTGGGCAATTTTTACCCGATGAATACCCATATGACGTCCCCGGAGCGTCTAGATGTGTAAAAAGAGAAGATTTTACCCATATGGTCGCTATATTGCCCATAGCAGACCCAAATGTATTCTCTGCGGCTCAACGAATTACCTTAGCGCAGGCTCAGTTGCAATTAGCCCAAAGTGCGCCACAAATGCACAACATGTACGAGGCTTACCATCGCGTCTATCAGGCAATGAACGTCCGAGACATTGACGGCATCCTGAAGATGGAAACCAACCAACTGCCTAAGGACCCTGCAAGCGAGAACGCTGACGCAGCGGACAGTAAGACGCTAAAAGCTTTTGCAGGACAGCAGCACGACGCACATATCGCGGCCCACTTGATGATGGGCATGTCGCCCCTCATGCAGTCCAACCCCATAGGCTCATCGGCACTTCAAAAGCATATTTTGGAGCACATCCGCCTAAAAGCAGAGGAAAGTGCGGAAGCAGACCTGTTTACAGAGTACGGTGCGGACCCTGATAAGATGATTTCCGACCTTCAGCGTGAGGCAACAGTTTCGATCAAGGTTGCCGAAGGCATGATGGAAATGAAGGCTATGCAAGCTGAGCTTTCAGGCGAAGGAACAGGCGAAGACCCAGTAGTAGCGTTGAAAGCTAAGGAGCTAGAGCAACGAGCGGCTAAAGACCAAGCCGACATAGCGCTCAAGCAAGAAGGGGTTAAGCTTGATCAGGCTAGAATTATCCAAAACGCTGAAGCCAACCAAGCCCGAATAGATTCTCAGCAGAAGATAGCTCAAGAAAGGGCGAATGTTGCTAGGGAAAGAATCAATGCCCCTAAGCAAGGAGGCAGGTAATGCCCTTAAAAAAAGGCTCTAGTAGTAAAACAATTAGTAAAAACATAGGTGAACTAGTTGGAACTTACGAAAAAAAGGGTAAAATAGGCGCAAGTAAACCTAAGAGCAAAACTGCAGCTCAAAAACAAGCTGTGGCTATTGCGCTAAATAAAGCCGGTAAATCTAACAAGATGAAGTCCGGTGGGGCAGTAAGGACCGTTAAAAAACGTGACGGGAACCGCCCAGTAAAGATTTACTAAGTATGCCCCCAGACGGTGGCTTTAAACTGTCTGCTCTCATGGAAAAACGACCATGCTTGAATTCGCTGAAAGCGTATTGAAAGAAGTTAGGAAGTTACAGGAAGACTCCGAGGCATTAGTGCTTAATGGCACTATTTCCGACATGGAACGCTACCGCTTCCTTATGGGCCGTCTGGAAGGCATAAAGCTTGTGGATCAGATTATCCGAGACAAATTGGATAAACATTCAGAAGAATTTTAACCTACCAGAGAGACCTATATGGAACCTGAAATGAAACTTACGCCCTTAGAGGAAAAGTGGAAAGCTGAGGCTAAAGACAAAGAAGCCAAAAGCACCAAGCTAACCCTTGACGATGCGTACACCGATGAAGGGAAAGTTGCCGAACATGGCCTTTCCGACTCTGTTTTAAACCTTATTCCGCAACCCACTGGATGGCGACTAGCTATCCTGCCTTATCGTGGCGCTAAAACTACTAAAGGCGGAATTGTGCTTGCGGATGAGACCCGTCAACGAACACAACTGGCAACTAATGTCGGGTACGTGTTGAAGGTAGGTGACCTATCTTATGCTGACGAGTCTAAATTCCCCTACGGCCCGTGGTGTAAAGCAGGGGACTGGGTAATATTTGGTCGATACGCAGGGTCTCGGATTCAGATAGATGGTGGCGAGATTCGTTTGTTAAACGACGATGAAATCTTAGGGTTAGTAAACGACCCTGAAGACATTCTACATATGTAAGGAAGCTTTTTATGGGTGAATCAATGACAGAAGAGTTAGACTTTAATGTTGGCGAAGATGAGCAGGAGGCCACCGTTGAGATGAACGAGGACGGCTCCGACGCCAAATTATCGGAGGAAGAATCTCCTCTTGTAGAGCAGAAAGAAAAAGGAGGCCCTGCTGAAAATGAGCTAGAAGAGTATTCAGGGAAAGTTAAAAAGCGAATAGATAAGCTTACTGCTCGCTTGAGAGAGACGCAGCGCCGAGAAGAAGCTGCCCTTGAGTTCGCTAAAAACGTGCAGCAACAGAACCAAAAACTAGAGCAGGTTTATCAGCAGACAGACACACAACGATTAGAAGAAATTCAAAATCGTGTGGGCACTCAGTTAATGGCCCTTAAGCACGTAATAAAAAAAGCTCGTGAGGAAGGCGACATAGACACTGAAACGGAAGCGCAACAACGCTTAACGACAATGGTTATGGAGCAGCAACGGGTTAACGACACGACGGATAACCGTAGACGGCAGGCACAAAACCCCAGACAAATAGAACAGCCTCAAATACTTAGGCCTAGAACGGCAGAGCCGGACGTACTGGCTGAAGAATGGGCGGAAAAGAACGCTTGGTTTGGTCAAAATACGGTAATGACCCATACAGTTAGGGGCATTCACATGGATTTAATCCAAAAAGAAGGGTTTGACCCAAGCTCCGACGAGTACTATAGTGAGATCGACCGTAGGATGAGCCAAATATTTCCTAGCGAGTATGACTCGAATTCTACGCAACAAAACAACAGGAAAAACCGGCCCGTGCAAACGGTGGCTCCTGCAACCCGATCTTCGGGAGTAAACAACTCAGCACGCCGCTCTGTAAGGTTGAGTCCCAGTCAGGTTGCGATAGCAAAAAAACTTGGGGTCCCACTTGAAGAATATGCCAAATACGTTAAGGAGTAATTTAAATGACTGAGAATAGCGTGCCAAAACTTAATCGTAGTGTTCGTGATTCGGATACCCGTGAGACCACTACGCGCCGCAAACCTTGGGCACCTCCTTCACGATTAGACGCGCCTCCTGCGCCTGCGGGCTACAAGCACCGTTGGATCAGGGCTGAATCAGGCGGGGTAGACGACCGTACTAACATCGCAGGAAAACTCCGAGAGGGGTATGAACTGGTTAGAGCGGACGAGCACCCTGACTTTGACTCAGGTGTTCAAGATGACGGCAAGCATGCAGGGGTAATCTCTGTGGGCGGATTGTTGTTAGCTAGAATACCCGATGAAACAGCCGAAGAGCGCCGACAGTTTTATTCTTCACGGACCCATGATCAGATAAGGGCAGTCGATAACGACATGTTGAAGACGAATGCACACTCGTCAATGAAGATCAACTCGCCGGAAAGACAGTCCAAAGTAAGCCTCGGTGGCCCAAGATCGGGTTCCGAGTAATCTAAATTCTAGAGGACATTTATCATGGCAAATGCAGACAAAGCCTTTGGCTTACGTCCGCTTGGTAACCTTTCTGGCACTGGTAGCCAGAAGCAGTACGGTTACGAAATTGCGGACAACCAAGCAGGAGCTATTTTCCAAGGTGACCTAGTCACATTGAAAGATGGTTACATTCTCCAATTCGACCCTTCGGCTCACACAGCGGCGGTCGGCGTGTTCAATGGTTGTTTCTACACAGACCCAACCACTGGCAAACCCACGTTCTCAAACTACTATCCCGGTTCAGTGAACATCACTCAGGGTAAGATCACCGCAGACGTACTTGATGATCCTAGCCAGATGTTCCTTATCCAAAACGATGGCACTTCTGCTGTAACCGATTACGGTAAAAATGCAGACATCGTTATTGGAACGGGCAGCACTACAACAGGTGTTTCAGCGAACGAGTTGGATACATCAAGCATTGCTACTACTGCAGCACTTAACCTTAAGGTCATTGGTCTTTGGGACGTGCCTAACAACGCAGTCGGCGCAAACGCGGTGGTTGTAGTTAAAATTAACGAGCACCTTTACGGTTCTGCCGGTGTTGCAGGTCAATAGGAGACTTAGGTCATGGCTATATCACGTTCACAACTAGTAAAAGAGCTAGAGCCGGGTCTAAACGCTTTGTTTGGCCTCGAATATAGTTCTTACGACAACGAGCATACTGAAATCTACGAGACAGAGTCTTCGGACCGAGCCTTTGAAGAGGAGGTGATGTTATCCGGGTTTGGCGAAGCGCCAGTTAAATCAGAGGGTTCGGGTGTTGCATTCGATCAAGCCCAAGAGGTTTACACTGCTCGCTACACTCACGAAACAGTGGCTTTGGCCTTCTCACTGACTGAAGAGGCAGTGGAAGACAACCTGTACGACCGACTATCGGCTCGTTACACAAAGGCGCTCGCTCGTTCAATGGCGACAACAAAGCAGATTAAAGCTGCTTCTATCCTCAACAACGCTTTCACTACCTCTATTGGCGGTGACGGCAAGCCTCTCTGTGCGACAGATCACCCCACTTTAGGTGGACCTGATCTTGCAAACGAGTTGGCTGTTGCGGCAGACCTTAGCGAGGCTTCTCTTGAGCAGGCTCTTATCGACATCGCAGCGTTCACTGACGAGCGCGGCCTGAAGATTGCTGTTCAAGGTACTAAGCTGATTATCCCTAAGGAGCTTCAGTTCACAGCAGACCGCATCATGAAGTCTACTCTTCGTGTCGGCACTGCTGATAACGACATCAACGCCGTGCGTAACATGGGTATGGTTCCACAGGGCTACAAGGTAAACCATTACCTCACAGACCCTGATGCGTTCTTTATCATGACTGACGCGCCTAACGGCATGAAGATGTTTAACCGTGTAGGGATCAAAACTGGTTTTGAAGGCGACTTCGACACCGGCAATGTCCGCTACAAGGCACGTGAGCGCTACAGCTTTGGCTTCAGCGACCCACGTGGTATCTTTGGCTCACCGGGTACACCGTAAGCTAAAGAGCATGACTAGAAAGGGCCCTTAGGGGCCCTTTCTTTTTTGTGGTAGGAAGTAGATATGCCTAGAAAACCTAAAGTAAAGCAAGAGCCACAAGGCTCTCGAATATGCACTTCGTGTAACAAAACTAAGCTGATATCCAAATTCGAGCACTTTAAGGAAGGTTTTATTCGTGGGGTGTGTCAACAATGCGTTACCCTGCAAAGAGCAAGAAAAACCTCTGCCACCCCCGAATCCTACCTACGAGTACTAAATACACAGCTAAAATCCGGCCGCGTTAAGCAGGGTGTTGATTACGAACTGACCACAGAAGACCTTATTGACCTGTGGGAAATACAGGACGGTAAATGCGCGTTGTCTGGGGTTTTGATGACCCACCAAAGAGACGGCACTTACGGCGACCGGAAACAAAAGGACTTCAACGCCTCGATAGACCGAGTAAACCCTAACGGTCCTTATGTACGGAAAAACGTACAGCTAGTCTCTGCTAGGGTAAATACCATGAAACATACCCTTAGCGAAGATATGTTTATATGGTGGATAAAGAACATTTACGAGACCCGCATTAAGTGATATCTTGAGGGTGCTGCAATTCCGCAGTGAACAGTTAATGCTTTGTTCTTTGTGTGTTTATCTCCCTTGAAGAGACTTGGCCCGTCCCCCACAGACGGGCCTTTTTTATTTGTGCGTTACGCAAATAAGTGTTATATAATCCAGTATACCGGACTCATTCGGTGTATCTGACAGTTCCGGCTGACGACATGCAGACAGATGCACCCCAAATTAACTCGCATGTGAGGTTCTCCTAATGGCTACAACTACCTTTTCAGGCCCTATTAAAGCCGGAACTATCAAAGACACTATAGGCACTATAGTTGGCACAAACGTCGCCAATACTGGTTTTGTAACAATGGCTCAGTCTATTATCGTAGATATCACAGGTGCCAGTGCTTTAAACCAAAGAGTTGCCATAGTTCCTGCAAACTCTCAAATAATTGACGTTATCTTAAACGTCACTACCGCGAATACGGACTCGGGTGCGGCCACTGTATCGGTAGGTACTGCCGCAGATGGCAATGCTTTTCTGAACGTGGTAAATGTCAAAGCTTTGGGTACAACTCACGGCACATTGGACACAGAGGCCACTAATGTTGGCACTACTGACCTAGAGGTTCTTGCGGATTTCACAGGGGCTACTGGTGATGGCACGGGCGCCGGAACGGTTACTGTTATGTATCTCCAAAACAACAACCTATCCTAAGTTTCTCATTTAATAGGAGTAACTTATGAGCGCAAGCAATATTGAGCTAGTAACCAAAATACCTGCGGGTGGAAACGCTATCAGTGTGGCGGCCGTATCTGGTCGAACTCGTCTATATGGCATTTATTACACCTGTACTGCTACTGCTTCTTCTTTTGAAATTAGAAACGGTGCAGCAGACTCGGCTACGTCTTTGATCACTATTCATACCCCTGCAGCGGCCGGACAGTATGAGATAGATATCCCAGACGGCGGAGCCTTGTTCGATTCAGGTGCTTTTATTGACGCAACCAATGTCCAAATAACCAGTGTGACTCTGGTATATGCGGGCGGAGCGGCGGCTTAATGGCTTCCACAAAAGCGGTTAAACGCACGCCTTCTGGGCGTGTGTCCTATCGTGGAGAAACTTTCTCGGGCTATAACAAGCCTAAAAGGACCTCAGGAGGCAGCAAGAAGTTTGCTGTCTTAGCCAAGAAGGGTGACGATGTAAAACTGGTGCGCTTTGGCGATCCCAACATGACCATTAAAAAGAGCATACCTGAGCGTCGGGCTAACTTCCGTGCTAGGCACAACTGCGACACGGCAAAAGATAAATTTTCAGCACGATACTGGAGCTGTAAAAAATGGTAATGAAAAAACCTGCAGTTAAAAAACCGGCAGCCAAGAAGGTTGCGGTTAAAAAGCCTGTTCGTAAAATGGCTACAGGTGGTTCGGCAAACAAATCTAAAGTTAATGAGGCGGGCAATTACACTAAGCCCACTATGAGAAAAAGCCTTTTTTCTAAGATTAAAGCCGGTGGCAAAGGCGGTAACCCGGGCCAGTGGTCAGGTAGAAAAGCTCAGATGTTAGCCAAAGAGTATAAGGCTAAGGGTGGAGGCTACCGAGACTAGTGGCAGTTAAGAAACCACAAGCATCGCTTCAGTCTTGGACAAAGCAAGAATGGCGAACTAAAAGCGGCAAGCCTTCAACTCAGGGATCTAAAGCCACAGGGGAGAGATATCTTCCTTCAAGCGCTATTAAGTCCATGAGCAATAAAGAATACGCAGCGACTACACGCAAAAAACGGGCAGACACTGCAAAAGGTAAACAATTTTCATCGCAACCTAAGAAAGTTGCATCTAAAGTTAAACGACATCGATAGGAGGTGATCCAAATGGCCGGACGTGGAATGGGTGCTGCTACTAGAGGCGGAGGATGCGTAGGAACAGGTCCTAGAAATAAAGTTGAATCTAAGCCTAGCCGTAAGGTAGGCGACCCCGTCATGATGAATAAAGGCGGAGATGTCAAAAAGAAAAGTTTTCCCGATATGAATAAAGACGGGAAAGTCACTAAAGCCGACATCCTTATGGGCCGTGGTGTCCAGAGAAAAATGAGCGGTGGCATAATGAAGAAATACCGCAAAGGCGGGGCGGCCTGTAAATAATGGCTACCGGCGTAAATCATTATTTTAAAGATGGCAAAGTACATCGGGGCGGCACACATAAGCACCCCGATGGGAAAATAATGACAGGGAAAACCATGTCAAAATCTTCTAAAAATCTTTACCACTATGGTGATTTATCTAAAGCTTCGCAGAAAAAAGCTCGGGAAAATTGGGGTAAATAAATGGCAACGTCTGGGACAACAGACTTTAATCTTTCGATTGACGACCTTGTAGAAGAGGCGTTCGAGCGTTGTGGCATGCAGATGACTGCAGGCTATCAGCTTAACTCGGCTCGTCGGTCGTTAAATCTGTTGTTTTTGGACTGGGCAAATAGAGGCCTAAACCTGTGGACTATAGAGCAAGCTACTTATGCTTTGGTCCAAGGCGACGCGGAGATATCCCTGCCAACAGATACGGTAAATGTTTTGACCGCAGTTATCCGTCAAACAAATAACGGACAGCAGCAAGACATAAACATCGAGCGTATTGGACGGGAGGAGTACCTTAACGTCCCTGACAAGCTTACGCAGGCAAGACCGTCGCAGATATACATTGAGCGTACAAATACGCCTAAAGCCTATTTGTATCCTGCAGCAGACAAGGCGTATACGTTGGTTTACTACCGTATACGCCGCATGGAAGACGCCGGAGATTACACCAATAATACGGACGTTAATTTCAGATTCCTTCCATGTCTGGCCTCAGGACTGGCTTACATGCTGTCTTTAAAGTATGCCCCAGACCGCACGGGCGCTTTGCAGCAGATGTATGAGCAGGATTTTAATAGGGCGGCACAGGAAGATAGAGACACGGCAAGCACGTACTTTCTTCCCGACGTAGGGTACTAAAATGGCTCATGCAACGGGTAAGTATTCTTACGCCCTTTGTGACTATTGTGGGCAGCGTTACCCCTACCAGACCCTAAAAAAGAACTGGAAGGGGTTTATGGTCTGCCCTGAGGACTATGAGCCAAAAGAGCCGCAGCTAACCCCGTTAAAGTACAGGGGAGATGCAATAGCTCTACAGGACCCTCGTCCTGACAGAACTGAGCCGCTTAGTGTGTTTGTTAACAACACTGGCGGAGATACACCCTTTGAAACAGTGCCGGGTTCAATGCAGCCTGCCCCTCCTGCAATTGCAGTTGAAGGCGTAGGTACACTGGGAACGGTTACGGTGGTGACTACATGACCTATGATGAGCTAGTGACAAACATCCGTAACTATACCGAGGTAGACAGTAATGTGTTTACCAATGCGGTCATAGATACGTTTATTACGATGGCGGAGAACAGAATTCTTCGTGACATCGACCTCGATGTTTTTAAGCTAGAAGCCACCGCAAACATGACCTCAGGAAATAGGTTTTTGGTGGCACCAAGCGACATCTTGACGCATCGCTACATAATGGCGACGTTTAACGGAGATCAGACCTTTTTAGAGTTCAGGGACACCTCTTTCATGAAAGAGTACTGGCCGGACTACTCGAAAACAGGCGCTCCTAAATATTATTCCGTGTGGGACCAGAATACGTTTTACATTGCCCCTACACCTGACGCCAGTTACGAAGTTCAGTTAGGATACATATATAAGCCGCAGCAGTTGTCGTCTTCGAACACGACAACGTGGATAAGCACCAAAGCTCCTGAAGCGCTTTTATATGCGTGCCTCATACAGGCATATAGCTACACGAAGGGCCCGCTTGAAATGCTACAGTATTTTGAAAACAGCTATAAGCAGGCCATACAAGGTCTCGGCATCGAGCAGCAAGGTCGCCGTCGTCGTGATGAGTTTAGAGATGGTATGATTAGACTGCCAATTAAATCGGAATCGCCCGGCCCGTAATATTTTAAGAGGAAACACAAATGGCTATTTCACAAGCTATGGCTACATCGTTCAAAGTTCAAATCCTTGGTGGAGACTTTGACTTCAGCAGTGGCACGTCGCAGGTCTTTAAACTGGCTCTGTACA
>Ga0181421_1000256_pt1 | contig 15210 bp, 11 predicted proteins | sample 44SPOviralmetaG_FD_130146 | JGI IMG/M metagenome (GOLD analysis project Ga0181421, IMG submission 130146) | Marine viral communities from the oligotrophic San Pedro Time Series (SPOT) site, San Pedro Channel, CA, USA - 44 SPOT_SRF_2013-06-19 | ecosystem: Environmental > Aquatic > Marine > Strait...
CAAACTCTCGAAAGAAGAAATAGACACCATTGTTTCACAAACATATAACGATTACGACCAACGTTTGCCAAAGTTTACTAACCATCAAGTGAACAAAATGCACAAATTTAGTGGTTCACATCTGAATTCAAGCAAATACTATGATGCGCTAAAGGAAACTGGGCTTATTAATGCTGCACCAGGATTACAACTTATAAGAACATACCCTCCATTTTTGACCACGAATTTCATGAGTTTTACGTAATTAATCCTGTCCATAAACTCGTAATTTTATTTTATTAATTTAGTTCGCGTGACCAGTCTCTCGGAGACAATCAGATCGGCGACAATGGGATGAAGATCCTCGATCATTTATCTTACCTTCAAATGTGACGTGACCATACCCGGGACGACACTTAGCATGCGGGGTCGTACGTTCATCTTTTGAAAGTTCACCTTTTTTGCGCGTTTGTGTTGTGTGAGCTCTTTTATTGTCTGACTCGACATGCCCATATTACTCAATGCCTTGTTTGCTGCCTTTTCATTTCTAGTAATCTTATTGTCATCCTTTACGGTCGCTTTGCGAGCCTTCACAATGAAGAAGGCCACAAATGTGTCATAATGTAACCCTGAATAATTATGGTTTGATCTGTCTTCACGCAAATGCCTTGCTGCTTTCCCGTTTGCGTGTTTATCCACGGGGTTTGTAATTACAACACCATCACTATCAACAAGTTTTAGACGACCGCTCCACCCTGCCACGTGTGACCAGCAATAGGTGTGTCCCAAATCTTTCAATTCTAGAAGTTGTTTCTTCACATTGTGAATGTTTCTAGTGGCCCAAATCTCGTTGAAGGCTTGGTTTTTCAAAAGTTCATCTATTCCTTCTCTTCTACAAAAATGATAGTCACTTCCTCCAACAATACAGCAACCGAGAATGTATCCTTTTGGAAGTTTTATTTGGGTTATGTACTCGGGATAACCACCAGCAAGAGGTTTTATAAAATGTACAATCCCATCGTTGTCACACATAACCCGTTTGATCAACTGATTAGATGCATCCCCCCTACTTGAAAAATTCAAAGGTAATTTTGACCATGCCGCTGAACACTTGTCTCCAGGTTGAGTCTTGTTTTTTCTATCTTGCCATTCAATATCTGGTAAGGTAAGAAAGAATGCGTAGCAATTTGCTTTCACCCCATGAGGAGTGGCAAACGCATATTTGGATATTCTTTTTAAAACACCTTTGTTTTCAGATTTCATTATATCGTTTTTTAACTTAGAATCAAAGTGATTTATGTGTTTCATTAAAGAGGTTGGGTTTTTATTTAATTTGACTGGCAATTTTTTTTTTCTATTGGGTACTATGTCCATTTATAAATAAAGAGAAAAAAATACGCGAAAACATTTGGGAAAACGACAAGCTACAAGGAAATCTTTTTTCTTTTGTTTGCGAAGATTGTGCTGCAGGTGGAGTGGCTCCAGTTGTCATTGACATCTCTATAGATTCTAGTGTAATCACCCCCGGCTGCAGCGGCATCCGTGCTTCAGAAAATGTTGCGTAGTAGATTGATTGCAATGGATCTACAACTTTCACATCATGCCAAGATAGGCCGAATTGAGAAAGTTTTGACGAAGTCACTGGCATTAGATAGAATCCACAATCTATCCATTGCACCCTCTCGTCCGACCCCGCTTGCACACGAGACCTGAGGTCTTGCCTTGACACACACATCCCTTCACACTCACACACTCGCATTGTCTTTTAAATAGTCGCCCGTTATTTTATCGTTCAATTTTTACACGACATAATGTAAGATGTGCTCGCGTGACGAGATCATAATGTTCTCTGAACCTGTTCTCTTTCCCTCCATTCCAATTACTTACGTCATCACAATGGAGGGTTCCGAACGCTACAAACAGTTGTTACACGAACTGAATACATATAGACCTACTCGAAAAGTCGTTATAGTCCACCATAAATCGATGACAGACTGTGCTCGTCCACAGTGGGTTACGAAACCGAGTAAAGATATTTGGAATAACACTCTGATGATCGCAAAACGCGACCCAAATATGCCAGTTCTAATACTCGAGGATGATGTTCATTTTTTACCAAGGGTGTATGATTACGCTAAGTACATTGACGAAACAGTTGCCAACAACAAATGTGAATTGTATTCTCTTGGAATGGCCTGCTTTTTGTGTTTTCCATTAATTCATGATATCAGAGTTGTGCTTGCGGGTGGAACTCAGGCGGTATTGTATTCAGCAAATGGTCGCCAGCGTCTTATTCGCGAGTATGGTGACAATGCTTCATACAAGAATGGTATGATGCAATACCTTGCTACCAATTTAGGTTTCACCTGGCTTCATGATGGTGAAATTTACTATGAGTTCCATACGTTGGCGCCTAAAGAACCGTGTGCAGTACAGTCTTTACCTGTGACAGAAAATCAAAAAGAATGGGGTAGTTCTTTGATAGACATTGTATTTTTTTTGACTGGCGCACGTGAAGACGGTACAACTTTATTTGAGCTGACACACGCAATTAGTTTCTACTTTTTTGGAATCATACCAATTGTGACATTGACAATTTTGGTATTTTCTTTGTTTGTTGTATGTCTGAAGCGGAATCGCACCTTCGGCACTAAACGGATACTCGACTATGAAGAAAGCACGTCATAACTAGTCGGGTGGACGGGAGGGTATGGACTGACTGTCTAATTTACCATTGATCCCAAATATGCCCAGAATCAATACCGAAATTGTAACAAGAAGAGTGCTTCTTATGTACATCATTGTAAGTGCTACTACAACACCAGATAACGCATCAGAAAAAATGGTTGTGATGGGCAAAGGGTCATAGTAATATTTTTTGAGAATAGGAAACAGTCCCGAATACCTCATTGGTATTCCAACTATAGCACTTATGAACGCCACCCACAAGAGATATAATAAATGAGACTTAGTCACAGACTCGGGTATGGATTTGTTAATTATTACACTTGTCACAGCTCCGACAACCCCGGCAATTGCTGCCGCAGAAAGAACCGTATGATGTTCGAAATACGGTCGAAGTGCAACTACCCAGCTTAACTTTTCTATTCCCATGAATTTAAGTTTTTCTTCAGAAAACCATCTAAGCATCACATCCCAAACACCCGTCACACAAAATGCTACAACCATTATTTTGTAATCTTTGTTTTGAAACATGTACAATAATGTAATTTTTTTATTTCAATAAAATAAAAAATGCTGTCCGAAAACACATACATGACACTGAGTGTGTTAATTTTATTTTCTGTTACTGTTAATTATTATATAAACGAAAAGAGACATATTATTTCGCATGATTGTATCTCAAGATTCACACCGTTCATTATTTGTCTAATTGTCTGTACTCTTTTTTTAAGCACAAAAATACAAAAAGGAATATTTACAATTGTGTTACTTAATTTACTTTCGGGACCTCTTCACATGATGTCACATCATCCATACTATATATCAAGTTGGAATTACATTGGGTTCCAATCTTCACACGATCAGGAACATCATGACAGTGAAGTCAACAAAAACATAATTCCTGTAGCAAAGGAAGTATTATTAAATTTGATTAGCGTGAGTTTGTTATGGCTTCCTTTAACTTTTTTGTACCTTGACATTTGGATTTGTGTATTATGGGGTCTTACATACGCAAGCTTTCATAACATTAACCAACGATTGTGGCCTCACGTTCATGAATATCATCATACTAATACAAATATTAATTTAGGTCCGGATTATATGGATATTCTTTTGCATACAAAGGGGAATTTTGAATGCGAAAATATGAATACTGGTATTTTAAATCTAGCTGTCACCACATTAACTTTGTACTTCATAAAAACGAGTTTGATGTCTTACTTCGAAGTTTCTGAAACATCTACATTTTCCAACGCTTTCCACATGTTGTACAGTTGCAAAAAACAGTCATAGGTTCGTCTGCACTTCTTGTTTGGAATTCTCTTGTTTCAACCGTATAATTTTTGCAGTTTCCACATTTTATCAAACTTTCTTTTACCATTGTGTCTTCTTGCCTAGTGATAATTGCACGATGACCAGGTTGCATTTCTGGTCTTTTCCACAATTCAGGCCACATATTTTTTCGACCTGCATCTCCCATGTCTTCTGGTTCAAATGTGCCGTTCAAAAGTCTATCTTTCAAGTTGGTTTTGGAGTTCTTTATGTTAGATATCAATCGCAATGACTGACTTTTGTATTTTGCTTTGATTGTTTGGTGTTTTGCAATTGATTTTTCAACTTTTGAACCTAACTCATTTCCAAGATCAGCGCACAGTATTCTTGATACATGATATCTAGCTGCGACTCTTGCGTCATCCTCTGGTAATATTTTTGATAGATAATGATCTTTTGAATCGAGTCTATCTATCAAAACTTTTACAATGTTACTGGGTTTGATGGAACGTTTGTCTATCGCTTCACGAATGAATTGTTGATCTTCGATTACAACTTGTGTCAACCAATTATATACAGCTCGAAACTCTTGAACCTGTGGAGAAGAATTTGTTTTTGAAATTATTGTTATTGTTGAGTTGTAAATAAGCTTTTCAATTTTTTCATCATACCCAGGTAAAATCGATTTGATGGTTTGGCAGTTCCACGAACGGAAGCCGTTGATTTCGGCCATAGTTGGTTCGGTTTTCCTTAGTTTCTTTTAACACGATTGTCTCCAACTCCGCTTACTTTCACAATTAACCCTAACCGATCACTGAAGTTATGTCATATTTGATCTGTTCTAGGTGGGGGTAAGTTCGACCCGGATATATGATTGGCCGTCCCCGTTCAACAATCCAAGCTGCGTCGCATTTGATGGTGGGACAAGGTTTAATTCGGCATAGGTTCCATCATTGTTCTTCCAGACGAGGTACTGGTTATCTTCCATACCAAACCTGTCCGTAGACCACCCACCGTTTGGCATTTTCTCTCCCTCCCACTGCGACCCGGTCCACCACGCATACGCGGTCTTGCTGGGGACTCCTCGAATCCTGATGTTCGACACGCTACCGGCCGCGAAGTCGACGTGTATGTTTTCATCGCCGATCTGCTTCGCTCCTATGCTCAGGGTTCCGGTAGTGGACATCTTGTGATTGGATGGAAGGCTGTCTTTGTAGTATTGGAATGGGTGCCACGCACCAGCATTGTAATAGTTTTTCTGACTAGTATACCAGAACAGGGACAGGTGAGGTTTTCCTGCCCACCAATAGATTGTATTTTTAGGTTTAGGTGCTGGTGGAGGTGGTGCAGTTGGTGGTTTAGGTGCAGGTGGTTTAGGTGCGGGTGGGGGTGGTGCAGTTGGTGGTTTAGGTGCAGGTGCGGGTGGAGGTGGTGCAGTTGGTGGTTTAGGTGCGGGTGGAGGTGGTGCAGGTGCGGGTGGAGGTGGTGCAGGTGGTGTAGGTGCGGGTGGAGGTGGTGCAGGTGGTTGAGGTGCGGGTGGAGGTGGTGCAGGGGGTTTAGGTGCGGGTGGAGGTGGTGCAGGGGGTTTAGGTGCGGGTGGAGGTGGTGCAGGTGGTGCAGTTGGTGGTTTAGGTTGAGAAGGAGGTTGAGAAGGTTGAGAAGGTTGAGAAGGTTGAGAAGGTTGAGAAGGAGGTTGAGAAGGAGGTTGAGAAGGAGGTTGAGAAGGAGGTTGAGAAGGTTGAGAATCATCTGCCACGTCTGCAACAGCATTTGCATCAATATTGTCACTACCAGTTCCTACCCCATCTGCGTCAACGTCATTTGCTGACACAGTATTCTCTTCTGGGTCATCTCTCATGAGAAGATAAGTAATGACTATAGTCAGCATAATAATAATTATTATTTCTATCATTTACATATATGTATGAAAAAAATGTAGTATAAATACTTAAAGTAATTATGTAATGCATACATAAATGAATGACATCCAGGAACGAATTCCTGAAGTCAAAATTGTTCAAAAAAATATCAATATAGACAGTAGAGATAGAAACAAGAACGCTTACATCAATACAAACGATTACGTTATAAACTTGAAGGAAGCTTTGTTTGGAGTGAAAAGAGTAGAATTGATATCTGCCGAGATTCCTAAATCAGAATATTTCATAGATGATACAAACAATTTACTAGAAATTTTGATTGACCCTGTGTTGTTTGCAAATAGAGCTCCTACAGGATACACTGAAAGGTTGATCCCACATCATCATGTTCAAGACAAAATAACCGTTATGAGGGTAGATTCTTCTCAAACTAATGGTCATGGTATCATAGATTTTTTAAGTACTACAAACGAAAATGTACAAAAAGGATCTTCTCAAACTTTTAATGCATCACGTACATCGAATATAGATTTGATAGTGCTATCTGAAACTGATCAAGAAGTTTTGTTTGTCACATCATATTCCGAAGATGACGACAACTTCTCTGGAAATTGTCGTTTCATTGTATTGAAGTACAACAGCTCTAATGCTTTTTCTTTTGGTTCTGAATTCAGATTTGAGTCTTTGAATGATTTACCTTCTTCCATTTTCGACAAACGAATGTGTTTACTTACTGATAACATGTTTGCATTAGTTTACAATAAGGAGAACACATCTGCCAATTTGCTTGTCGGATCAGTAGGTACAAATGTAAATGATGTAGATGGAAGGTTGAGCAATTCAAATTTAGTTGACAGTGACGTTACAATATATTCATCATGTCCAATTGATGGTACAAAATCATTTGTGGTTTATTATTCTAATAGTTTTATAAAATGCAAAATTGTAAAAATCGACTCAAATTTCGCATTGAATTTTACAACAGAGGTTCAAATCGATCAAAGGCAAAGTATGAACTTAAGTTGCAATTGCATGAACAAAAGAATATTAGTATCTTCTGTTGATTCTTTTGGAATCATGAAAGTTTATGTATTGCTCGTGATTGATGGTCCCGATCTTATTCTTCTAAATTCAACATTGTATTCAATTGAAAATTCAGATTCTTCTATAAATGCAAGTTCTTCTAGTTCGTTTTCAGTAGATCCTAATTCAATAATAAAATGGACATCTGATGTGTTCAATGTTGTAACTTTGTATGTTAGAAGAGTAGGTTTAAACATTGCAATATCATCTCCTGACTCTAGCTCTCTTTTTCCTTTACTACACTTACAAGGGGGTGAATTTCACAGAGTAACAGTCATGGCACACCCACTGGATGCAGATATACCTCTTTCAACTATTCAGAGTGTAAAAATATTTACTTCACAAATTCAAAATATTGAATATTCAAACCTGAGAAAAGAGTCTTCTTCCATTCTTCTTTTTATAGATGATTCTGTGAATACCCTATTTTACGGTATAGAAGGGCAAACGACTAGAGGTATTATAAACATTGTCACATTGACCCCGGACTACACTCTACCCTTCAGTATTTTCGTCTCTGGTGTACATGACGTGGGCAACAAGCCATTTACATTTAGGGCCACTGATCACACCTTACGTTCTTTACGTTACGACTTCCAGTCGCCTGGACAGAACGTGTCCTCCTTGGGCACAATGGTGAGTGTAAATGGAACCGGGTTCCTGTTTCATGAGAGTTCCGAACTTTGGAGTTTTAGAGACGGTAACTGGTCCCTAATGTCCATGGGCGCCCCTGGTAGCACTCATAGTCCAGGACCAAGAAGGGGGGGGATGCTTACGAACAATGGAAAGACCATTTATCTTTTCGGAGGAATCTCAACATCAAGATCTAATGCTGCTGCGTTTGAAACTTCAAACTTTTCGATACTCCCGTTATCACAAACTTCCTATGCCTTGACGAATTTGAAGAACAATAATTACAACAATATTTTCTTTTATGATGTCATAACTCAATCAGAGCGCACAAGTTTTGCAAGTATAACAGACCCCAGCATTGACAGTAATGGATGGTCTGGATTAAATGATGTGAGTTCATTTTTTGAAAGAAATACATCTGGTTTTCTTGTCAACTCATTCCACCCGGCGAGTGCTACATATACACCACCACATGCTACCGGAGTGAATCCTACAGGACATGAGTATCAACTTGAAATTTTAGTTTATCCTCGATTTGAATCTATAGACACGTCTGGAACACTTCAAATCATACAAAATGCAGAAATAATTATAGAAGTTTATGAAAATGTGTCTTTGAGAACATCTCAGACCTTCAGTGTAACTTTGAATTCATGGTCTAATTTATCATTAGTTATAAACACTTCATCTTGGTCAAATGTTGATTTGCAGAGCATGGAAATAAAGATTACATGTTCAAATGTGTTCATGAATCAAGGGATGTGTGCCATAAGAGATCCAGAATTGTTTGTTTTGAATTATGAACTCCCAGTGGAGGATGTAAACGTGGAATTGTATTTCACTAATGTAAAACAAAACCCCAAGACATTAACTTTTCAACTTTCTCCATCACCTTTCGACAATGAACATGTGTTCATGAATGATTTGTGGTCAATGGTTGCTGAACCCTTTTTCTCAATGCTTATATTTTCACTTTTGCGATCCAACCAGGGGGATGTCACAGATCGATGCAAAAAAATAGATCCGCAACTAGACAACAACATTATATCAAACTCATTCCTGTCAACACTAGTATCCAACGTATCTCAAGGACCTTCAATGTTTTCAGATACTCCGTCTTTGATGTTCTCTGGAACCAATATATTCACCATGCCTTCAAGTGGATCATCTTTGCGAGGGAATACAACAGGCGATTTTACGTTTAGTTGTACTATTGAACCAAGACTATGTAAGTCCATTTTGAGCATAGATCACAGTTCTACAGAAGTAGTGGTTTACGGCGAACAACCGTCACAAGTAACATCAATCAATGTGTCTAATAATATACCCAGTATTTATCAGTCTGGACAATCACTGATTTTCGACCAAAGTACTATCATCGTGTTCCCGATACTTCTTCCTGGTGAGTTCGTTATCAATACATTCTTGTTTATACCTTCATCAGTATCTGGGACTATAAACCTTATGAAAATAGGAAATTTGAGTTTGATTGCAACCGATGATAATTTATTAAAGATTAATACATTGAGCATATCGTTTCCACGTAACCAATGGTTTCATGTATCGTGGCTTGGCAATGGTATGGCGATGAAACTGATAGTAGACGACAACTCATCAACTTCACTTGTTGCTCGTGACACAGTGGCGTCATTCGAGATAGGTGGCGGAGGATTCAGTGGAAACGTACTGATAGCAGGACTCAATGTATGCACTACCTTTGGTTACAAGGGCATAGACTATTTGACTCTTTTATCTGAAGATCACAAATATGGTCATACGGTTCATAGGTTGTATACCATTATGTCTTGTGGAATCAACAACAGTGATTTGAGACTTTTCATTGACTGTTCTGGCTCCCAGCCGTTACTATGTGCCTCCATGTTGAATCAAGTAACACAGCAAGATTTGCCAGAAGGTGTCGTGGATGTCTGTATGGGACGTGAAAACGGCATCATTCGGCTCTTTGCCGGATCGTCCGGTTCATCCATCGCTGTAAACACCTCAACTTCACTTCTTTTAGGTGATATCCGAATTGGTGGACGTCAAGGATTCAATCAAATCATCACACAGACTTACTGCGGAGCTGCAGATGACATCAAAATGCTAATTGGTCGCTTTGATGGAGATAGTAATCTTCATGTGATAGATTCGAACGGACTGAGAACTCGCAGTATGGTGTGGAAATCAATTGATTATATTTCTAATGCAAACAATACGATCTCATTGGAACCTCGTGCGAACGGATCCTTAACGATGGATTCAGCAGTGCCCCCTAACCTTTGGTTGTTTGGTGGTGAGGGTATTAATGGTAGTGCCAACGACTTATGGCAAATAACAACTGGTGTTGTGAGTCAATCATACAACATTAGCGGTTCATCTCTCAGTACAGGAGTATTGTCAGCGGCTACCCCCGGATCACGGAGTCATGCCGCTGACTATAATGATGGTGAATACATATACATTTTTGGGGGCGAAACCGGGCCATCTGTAGGACCATTTCAATTTAGTGGAACTATCACGAAGCTGTATAATCAGGAAGGAGTCGGAGACCTCCCTTCTGGAGCATTGCCCTTCTGGGAAGGATCCGTCACTGGATCATTGTATCCTGTTTTGACGAAAAATACAGCAGTTCTTCTTGATTCAACAGATGTAGTGTGGGCAGAAGTTTCAGATGGCGTCAATACATTCTTTGTATTTCTTTTTCCAGAAGAGGACCAGTTGGCATCAAATATAAATGCCTTTTTAAGATCTACTGATTCTACTTTACCACTCTTGATATATGAAGACCATGTGAATACTACAATGAAATCTGCGCTGTCTGATTTTTGGAGATACTCCATCAATACAGCTTCATGGGAACTTTTGAATACGGGTTCAAGATTGAGGTCAGAGACAAGCCCAGGAGTCAGATCTAAATGTAATATCCATTACGATGAAAACACGTTTTACCTGCTGCCGGGACAGTCGAATTTGGATGGTGTGTATACAGGACAAGACTTGTGGTCCATCAACACGAGTAACAACTGGGAGTGGAACTCAATACGCATTTTTTCAAGCACTTCATCAGAGATTGCGCGCCTCGAATTCTCAGAAGACTGTCGACCCGGGTCAACACCCTCTTTGTACTGGAAGGACAACAACAATAAACCGAACTTGTGGACAGCCAGTGGGCGTGTGTTCATCAATCAACTCAAGGGCGAAACCGAAGAAAGGAATCTCCACTACTGCATTGCAATCAATTCACAGTTCATAAGTAATTCCAGTGAGGGGGCAAGTATTTCTTTTGTGAATAGAATCACACTAGATCCCTCAACAACGTACCCAGGGATCCTGGATGTGGATTCATTAAGTTCTATGGGTGATGGCTGCTTTCTTGTTACGACATCTAAATACATATTTGCTGAACTATCACTGCCGACCACGTCTATTTTATCGTATGATCCCACACAGCTTGTGAATAGTGCGTTAGAAGTTGTAGAGACGCTACCGGCCGTAGCAAGTGGACCTTTTCAATTAATCAAGGGTGTCAAATATGAATTTAGATCGGTTCAAACGAGTGAAGTAAGCATATCATCAACACAAGAGTTGCAGGGGGTAAGTATTGTAGCGAATGAAAATTTTTCAATCACAGCTGGCTTGTTTCAGTTCAATTTTGAAGTTATTCAATTCAATCAACATAATTACGTGTTGACATATGAAGAACCACGGCAAAACATATCTTTGCAAACTCTTAATGCTTCAAATATTGTTAACATTCTAAGTTCTACTGCCTTTTCAAACTATAGTACTTCTGTTGTGGAATCTGATGCTTTGGGGGTTAAGTTTAGATTTTCATATCAAAATCAACTCAATAACAGGTATGGCGAAGTTTCTACTATTTATTTTGACAAACCATCCGGAAACTTTTCTTTGTTGAACAATATTACTGTGTCCAGCAGCAATCCAACAACTAACATAAAAAGTTCTAATGCTTTGTTTGATCATACAATTGTAATGTTTTCCAATCAAAGTGGTACTCATTCTGTTGTTTGTAACGACACTGAATCGAGTCCTTCAACAAATCAGTCTACAATTGTCGGATCAGAAATCAACATATCTGTTTTGAATAATTTCGAAACAACTGCATCCAACACAGAATGGATGATCTTTTTTCTGTATAATAACAATCTGAGAGTGTGTGCTCAAAAAACCATTTCTGATCAACTTAATGCACCTGTTCAAAACTTAGTTGGGGAAGTTATAAGATATTCAGAGAGTTTTGTTTTAGATTCTGTAACATCAGATTGCAAAGTTAGAATTTGTCGTTTAGAATCTGGAGAACTGAATGGTGAGGTAGTAACAGTTTATTCTGATGGATCGAGTTTGTTATATAAAGATTCAATAGTAAGCAATTGCGATCCACCGAACACGACCATACCGCCATCTGCCGCAACTCAAACATTCAGTCTTGTTTCTCAAGTCAACTTAGTTTCCAATGATTTTTCTGATTTTGAAGTGACCAGCTTACCATCAATTAATAACACGAATTTTGTTGTTTTCTTCTTGTCTGCAGACAGATTATCCATTCGCTATCGTATCTATGTGAGAGAATCAGGTACTTATTTATCAGATAACGAAAGAACACTTTTTACGTTTCCTTTTCAATCCCATTTTGTCAAGGTAGATACATCATTCGAGGAATATCACCTTCATTTTATTGTGGGCGATCATGTTCAAGTACTTCACAGCATTTGGAACACAAGCACTTTCAATACATTAGGAAGCAGCTTGAAAATAATATCCAGAATATCTCAACATATTGATAATTCTGATCCCATACAAAAAGCATCATCGGTATTCACCTCAAATCAGATAGTAACTTTTAGTGTGCACGAAAGCACAACTACACAAATATGTGCCATTACTGCCAGGACTAACATAGCTCCACCACCATCGGAAGAAATAGTTGAGCAACATCTCGAGAGAAAATCTTTCAAATCCAGGATTACATCCGGTGATTACAATTTGGTATCTTCATTCGTCAACGAGATGAACCATCAGTTGTTGCAAATTGACTCTAATTTTAATTGCGTTTATGATGAAGCAACAACCAAAATATCTATTACAAACGAATTTTCGGTTTTTACTATATTACTCAGTAACGCAAACTACACAATAGAAGATGAGAATTCAAGCAATGGTTTAGGATACATTCTTGGATTCCGAGATTTTAAAGACGTTGTTTCTAATTTTGACGGATCAGTTTATCGTACCGACTCAGCAAACAGAATAGATCTTTTTGGAAGACAATACTTGTATCTGTTCCTTTCTACACCGGATGGACCTATAAGTTCTGAAGTAACGTCCAGGAACAAAGAAAATGCTTTTGGTAGGATAATACTTTCGGTCAACAAAGGAGAAACAATGTTTTTCACATCTAGTTTATACGAAATATTTGCAGACGTTTCAATACCTGTTATAACTCAGTTAAGAATAAAGCTTGTTAGGTTTGCACAAATAAACAATGATCTTAATGACAGTAGGGATTTATTCATGTACCAACCGCAGGGTATGGAACACTCATTTTCACTGAAAATACACTGTGCATTAGATAAGCTAGGATCTGGAAAAAACAACCTCAACTTGGTATCGAGACCTGTATTTGACGAGAAATACGATACCGATGTCGAATACGATACAGAAGATGAAAATTACTTTGGATAAAAAATATTATTCTGTTGTTTATATGAAGCAAAAATTACCTTCGATTGGTCGTGAATTCAACAGAAATATTATCAACTTTCATTTTCATCTGAATCAAATCGATAGGCTTCCTGATGGCACATTGAGAAAAAAACTTATGAATGCACTTCATACTGCGGCAATGTATCAAAAACCAGAAGTAGTAAAAAGAGCTTTTCATGCATCAAATATAAACAACAATACTCGACCAGTAGTGGTGGGACTGAATGGAAAACCAAGATGGAATGCTGATACGAAGGACATCGTACCTAAAACACCTAAAACACCTAAAACACCTAAAACACCTAAAACACCTAAAACACCTAAAACACCTAAAACACCTAAAACACCTAAAACACCTAACAGAGTAAATCATCCTATCACACTAAAAAATAAACAAATATTGCAACATTGGTCACATTCAAATAATAACCAAAACACCAATACGGCACAAAAGATGTTAGTTCGTGCCTACTTGTCTAAAATTATGAATAAGCTTTCAAACACACTGTCTCAACAGCAATATCTCACTGAGAATAATATCAGGTTCATTAAAAACAAATTGAATTCTAAACATAATAAGGAGAAAAAACGCTTTTTTATACCTATACCACATAGACCACAATCAGCAACTACCGTAATGAGTAATTTAAGGTAGTCTTCAAAAAAAAATATATTGACAATTTATACAAAAAATGGGAAAACAAGCGCTCTTCATGAAACCTGTTACAGAGCTAAAAGCATGGGAGTTGTACACTGGTCAGAGTATTTGGTTCTTTTTCATTGGCATTGTTTTCTTCCTGATCAAGTACATTCTAGACATGACTTTCCTTAAGAGCAGTGCACGTTTCCAGTCGGCTTACAGAGTTGTGGAGAAGATTGGATCAGGCCAGGCTCGCCCTGCTGATGGCGCTCAATTCGCAGAATCAGTCCTCAAGTAGGCCCGAATTATCATCAGTAGGTTTTTTGCTCAATAACCATTAAATTGTTTAGCTTTCTGAGCTAAAATAGAATCATACATCACGTCCTTTGGATTTAGCATTCTAGCAATGTATTAGTCATATTAATTATTTTTTGTGTATTAGTCATTATAACAACATGCTAAAAAAATAATGACGGTGACATTTTACTGCCTTTAATTTTGGTGGCTTAATAGAAATGGACACGGTATTAAGCATACCAGAGCTGGTGAGATCCATTGTGTCTCAGGGACCGGAGGGTGTCATGATACTCTTTAGCAATCGGAAGACACTCGAGCAAGAGTCGTGTGCTGCGCTGTACCGTGAATGGGCTAAGAAGGGGTGTCCAGATTACCACGTGTGCCTGTCTGGTATTGGAGGCATAGAAACCACATTCTGTGTTGGTCGTTTTCTCGTGTCTGCAGCGTACGAATTTCTGTTTTCTGTCGAACAACCTCTTATAAAAATATGTTCGCGACTCGATACATATATCAACTTACATGAGAACCGAAACGGTAGCCTCTTTCTCACGTTCGATTCCGGAGATATTAAGATTCGCATGTTCACATTACCCCCAGATAATGTTAGAGCAATAATATCATACTCAGGATGGCAAAAAATAGACGATTCTGTCACAATCACAAAGGAGCAGGCAAAACCATTACTGCACAAAATTCTGAAAACCACTGGCACTGTGAAAATTGACAACTTGTCATTTAATTTGAAAAGAAATTTGAGTCTTACAGTATGTTTGATAGATGATTCAGAAACTCAATGGAACCTACTTCAAGTTTCTAGAATTTGATTTTAACGCAATAAATGCAAGCGCGAATCCTGCAAATAACACAGCAAGCATTATTTGGTAATGAGTTGTCTTCCACTCATCAAAATATGGAATTGTCGGCCCCTTATAGCCAGAAAAAGCATTCTCGACGATTTTCAATTCATCACAGGACTGTACTTTGTTATTTAATTGATCGAACTCGGAATGCTTGCGA
>Ga0181421_1000258_pt1 | contig 15130 bp, 12 predicted proteins | sample 44SPOviralmetaG_FD_130146 | JGI IMG/M metagenome (GOLD analysis project Ga0181421, IMG submission 130146) | Marine viral communities from the oligotrophic San Pedro Time Series (SPOT) site, San Pedro Channel, CA, USA - 44 SPOT_SRF_2013-06-19 | ecosystem: Environmental > Aquatic > Marine > Strait...
GTAGCTTGGTAAGGCTTGTTAAGAACTACCTGTCCCATAGCTGTTGCGACAACTATCTCTCCACTTGGAAGACCGTCATCGTCTGGTAATAATATAACTAAACTTCTACCTAACTCATCTACAGTTACAGTAAAGTCTGTACCACGAATACCTATCGTAGCACTTGGAGTATTAATAGTTATATTTTCTTTATCTATTGTAGCTAACTTACCGGTGATAAATCTTGCAGTACCACTAGCAAACTGAAGTGCCATCTTAGATTTAGAAGGGTCTGGGTCATAGATAAATTCATCTATAATTAATTCAGAATGCTCTGTCAATCTAACTTGACTGTCATCTAAAAAAGTAATGCCCAATCTCCCGTTAGAAGTTTGGACATTATCGTAACTGTTTATGTCTAGGTCTAATGCAGCTTGAAAAGTTAAATCTCTTACAACTCTACCAGTGCCTTTTAATTCTGTTATGTTTCCAATATTAGCAGCTTGTAGTTGTACCACCATCATTTTGAACAATACAAACAGTACCATTGTTACCGTTAGAATTGATTTGCAACCAGTCTGAAACCAATGTTGAAGATTGGATAATGTTAAATGTTCTGCTGTCACCTGTGTGGTCAAGGTAGAAGTATCCGTCTGCATATCCGCTTCCTGTAAAGTTTACTGTGTTGCTATCACCATCTACATCTACGTAGTTAGTAGCTCCATCATAGTTAATATCAAAATCAAAGGTGTTACTATCACCATTGATAATCCAGTCTAAGTCAACCGTACCTGCAAGTGCAGATGTACCTGTGTCTAACGTAAATGTGTTAGAACTTCCAGTTACATCAACATTATAATCAGAACCATCTATCCCATAAGTATCAGTTGGGTCTCCTTGAATAGTAAATGTATTACTATCTCCGTCAAACTCAAAAAAACCTGTAATGTTATCACCAAGGATATCACCTAAGAATTTATTGGTATTACCGATTTGATTTATATCTAATGTAAGATTCAAACCGTCTAAGTCTAATGCTGTTAATGTACCAGCAACAGAATCTAGTCCACCAATAATGTTAGAGTTTCCAAGTTGTTCTAAATCAATATTTGCTGTAGCACCAGATTGGTCAACATATATTTCGTTGTCAGCCCCGTATAGCAGTGATGCACTCATCATCACAACTAGGCTCATTAATTTTAATGTTTTCATATTCCCAATAGCCTCTCTCTATTCCAATATTTATTATATTTAATACTCCAGTCTCTATTGCTTTTTGTAAAGCTATAGAAACACTTTCATTCTCAGCAACTCCTCCTTCTATTTCTACCAGTTCAGTACCGGCTTCTATAAAACGAAATACATCTTGAGAAATACTTGTGGATATAATACTTTTAGAAACTAATGTTTCGGTAAGCACTTCTCCAGTTGACACAGAAACTAATCGTAATGATATAGTAACTGTATCTTCTCTATACTGTTTACTATTACCTATTCCTAAGTATCTAGCACCAGCACCTCCAGATTTGAGGTTAGCTTCATAACTAACAACTCCTCCCTGAACTAATAACCCTGCAAATAGCAGTGGTTGCATCTTATTATCTTCTTTAAACTCTTTACGTGTAGCTCTAATTAATTGTCTTTCTTTTGTTAAGTCATCTAATCCTACACGTTCTACAACTCTGAAAAATTTACCACCTGCAGCATGTTTAAAAGCTCTTATAAGAAATGCTTCAGGAGCTTGTGTAATAGCTGTGCTAAACAAAGCAAACGAACTATTACTTCTACGTTGTCCTGTTAAGTCTCTAAAGCTATCGGGGTATATAGCTATAGTAGGTTTTACTTTTGCTCGTGGTAAGTTTTTTAATTCTTCTGACTGTAAATCTAATATAGAACTAGGCTTAATATCTTGTGTTAATGTTAAGTCTTTATTCTGATTTAAAACAGCACAACTAGAAAGTAAAACTACCGATAGGCAAAGAAATAGTCGTTGTATTTCCATCACTGTCCGTTATGTTTAAAGTTATTATTCCATCGACAACACTATATTCTATTGTGTTACCTTCTAATTCTAATATACCACTATCACTAGCAGTCTCTCCAAATAAATTTTCTACTAACTGTCTAGATAATTGTGCATATATTCTAGACTCTAAGTTTCTTATAAATCTTGCAAGAGTTGTATTCTCTTTGTCTCTTTTTATCTGGTCTTGAAGTGCTTTTATTTCTGCCTTTAATGCTTCTTTACGATTGAACTCTTGATTTTGGATTGTAAGATAATGTGATGATGTACCAACACCATTAAAGCTAGGACTTTTAAACTTAAATACTACTTCATCTGCAATACTTCCTACAGACCAAAACATAATTAACATAGACCAAAAGAATATACAAAACTTACAGTTCCTTATAGTCTTTTCACTTTTAAATGTTGGTTTTAATTTCATAATATTTTATCGTTTATCCAAAACATAAATAACATAAATCCAAATACAGATACTTGTACTATAGAAGCTACAGTAATTTGTTTCATTGGATGTACATCTTGCATCTTCTCTATCCAAGATTCATTTGGAGAAAGATTAACTGCTTGTAATATTTTCTTATCATCTATCTTCATTGTAGTTGTTCTAATACACTTATAATAAATAAAAATACAAATATACTTATAATAGGTATTTCTAGTTTAATCTTTTCTTTTATCATCTCTTTTAGCTTTTGAAATCTTAGCAGTATCAATTAATTGAGGTACTCCTAGTATTGTTTTAATCATAGTATCTTGTCTTATGATTTCATTATCAAGACTTCTTACTCTATCTATTAATGCAACTAAGATGCCATGTTGTGTATCTAACTTTACACCTAGTCTTTCTTCTATAGCTGCTATCTGTGCTTCTACTTTTGCATCAACAGTATCTAGTTTTGCTTCCATACCATCAACAATACGTATAACTAACTTATAAATAAACCAACCAAGACCTATTGCTGCTGCTATAGGAAATCCAACTTCTTGAATAAATACTACTACTTGTTCCATTAGTCTTTAGAAGTGTTAGAAGCTCCAAAGTAAAAAGATATAACAGCACTTGCCAAGCCACCAAGGTATCCAAGTACAAGGTTTATAAGAGCTTCAGAGTTTTGCTCTGGTGGTTGTAGAGTAACAAGGAATATGTATCCCATGAAACCACCGACAACAGCTATGCCCATGATACGTGCTGTCCAGTCTTTACTGAACTTATTCCTAGCATCTTGTCCATCTTGTGTTTCTAATTTAAACACATCTACTTCAAGCTCTTTCATCTGTACTTCAAAAGCTTGTTCAGCTTTTTTAAGTTCTAACATTTGTTCAGGTGTAGCTTCTGCTATTCCTTTCTCTATAGCTTTTGGAGTATTAGGAACACCTAACACTTCTGATATCATGTTAGCTGCCATTCCTCCCATCGGTCCACCCAAGGCAGTTCCTAATGTAGGTGCAACAGCTCCAACTATGTTTTTTAATAATCCTTTCATTTCAGGCTCCTAATACCATTTCTTGTAATTCTTTACTACGTCTACCAACTTGTCCATACCAACGACTGTCTTGCATTTGTACAGACATCTCTTTCCAGTTATGTTCTCTACAAGCTTTTAACATGTTACGAAACTTTGAAAGTCTTGTACCACCTAGATTAAAACACATGTTGACTAATACTCTCTGTATAACTTCTGGTAGCTTTTCAAAGTCTTCTTCGCTTCCAAAGACATGTATGGTTTCCTTATAGTGCTTTTCAAAGTCATCCTCATAATACATGTCTACAACTTCTTGAGTAACAGGTGTGCCAACTTCCCAATCATATTCCGGGTCGTTAGGTTGGCAGAGGTGTCCAACTCCTAAAGTTTTATAGCCTAGACTATCCATATAAATTTCTAACACTTCACCTTCGTGTCTCTTTATTTCAGCTTTGCAAAGTTCTATATCTAATTTATTATTTTTCTTGAAAAACATCTAATCCTAATTCCTCCATTTGTGCTGAGTAAGGTTGTCCTGTAAAAGGGTCAACTCTATTTTCAGGTTCATCCTTTGTATAAGGTACATCTACTTCACCACCTTTAAATTTATTGAGTCTTTCTTTTTCTATTCTTTGAATACGTTTAGCTCTTGCTTCGTTATATACCTTTGTATACGCTTCCCATTCAGCTAGTACTTGTACACGTCTTAACTCTGCTTTCTTAATAAGCTCTTCTCTTTCTTTATAAGTTATGTTACCTTTTTCAAAATCTTTTCTAGCTTCTCTAACTATTTGGTCAGCAGCTTTTAAATCTTGATTAAGTTGAAACTCTTTTGATTTTTGATTTACATCAGGGTCTTGGGGTCTTAATTTTATACCTAAAGAATAAGCGACAGACTCACCGAAACTATAAGGAGCTGTATACCCAGAACCCGTTATTAATTCTCCTTTCTCATAACCTTTACCTTCTCTAAGAGAACGTGCTATTTTATCATATGAATATGAACCCGGTATAATAGGAAGGTTAGGAGTTAATCTTTTTATTAATGCCTTAGCTATTGCCTTACCATCTTCATCTACTCCAAGACCATCAATTTCTTTTCCTGTAAAAGGGTCTGTTCTAGCTACAGCTACGTTATATATATCTCCATATAAACCAAAACTAGGTTGTAAAGGTGAAGGTACTCCCGGTACTCCTGTTTCTCTTTCTTCAAATATGTCTCCACCCGGAATCCATCTACTAACATCTAAGTATTGAGAGTCTCCATCATTTGAGTTCCAAGGTACTCTAAGAACTGTTGGTGGCATATAAGGAACACCCCATAAAGTTTTAGAGTATTCATCTCTCATAGTTACTCTTTCTAATTCAGGGTCTCCACCAGCAACTTGCTTACCTACTTCATTTAAACCATAACCAATACCTGCCCACTTTGCAAACTTATGAGGTCTTAAAGTAGCTGTTTCTGCTAGTAACGGAACTATTCTATATGTATAAGATAAGAAAGGAGTAGCTGTTCTTCTAAGAGCATTAATAGCAGGAGCATTAATATCATAATCAATAAACCATTTACGAGCATTCATAGCAGCTTCTGTAACATTCATATTCTTATCCATTCTATCCATGAATACAGCCATTCTAAATACTTGGTCTTCTTGTTGATATAAGTTTTCTAATTTAGTAAGACTTAAATCTTTAGCCTTTTTAAAATGTTTGAACATGTCTGTAGAATAACCATAAAACTGTGAAGGTTCGTCAGAAGCAGTTATTTTATTAAAAGCTTGACCCATTGCACCACTAGTGTCTCTTAATTCTTTAGTAACCATATCTACATCAAAGACACCTTGTTCTCTAGCAAGTCTATATAGTTCAGACTTTTCACCCTTCATAAGTTCCTTAAGTGCTTTAGGTAAATAAGTATAAGAAGTATCTGAAAAGTCTAACAATACAAAGTTAGACATTACGTTGTTGGCGTGTACTGCAGGATTCCAAGCTGTTTTAGATTTTTTCCATATAGCTTGTGATTTATCAAAAGCCCTAACAACTTCTTCCATTTCTACTTTTTCATTAGTAAGCTGAACCATTCTTTTAATATCGTTCATTACATCTTTATGAATGTACATATTTTTTTCAGCTAGTTCTCCATAAGATTTGGTAGTTGTTCCTCTTAAAGTTGTATTAGGAACTAAAACAAAATCACTAGGTTCTCCTTTTGATAACCAATCTTCTTTTGTTAATGCAAATCTTGAATCGTTTGATAGCTTTCTAAAAAATTGTGCAGTTGAAATATCGTTAGACATTAATCTACCTGTCTCAGCTATAGCAAAAGCAGCATCCTCTATTTCACCCATTTGAGTTCTTTCATCTTTTGTAAAGTCTCTTCTTATCTTAACTTTACCTTCAGAAGGTCTTTCTATTATTTCCCAACCTTCTGCTTTCCATTTAGAACCTGCTTTATTAAATGAATCTTCTGAAATTATTTTAGGAGGAAGACCTCTTTCTCTTAAGTTATTACCTATAAGACTTACTTGCCTCATAGCTGTATACATTTTAGGACTTTGACCAGATTTTAAATTTCTGGTATAGCTTCTGTGTAAATATGTATTAATGTTTTGTAAAAAAGTTTCTTTATCTAATAAATCTAAGTCTATATATTTCTGACCCATTTCTTGAATAACTTTTCTAGCTTTTAAATTAAGCTCAATACCTTCTTCTGCTAAATCATCTATAGCGTCTAAGTTACCAGTCATTAAATTATATAATAGTTTCCTTTGAGGACCATCTAGTTTTTCTTTTGATTCTAAAGCTAAGTCTAAAAATTGTTGAGCTATTTGATTTTTATTTACCTGTGCTTCTCTTCTTAATAATTTATAATCAGAACTTAAACCATAATCATCAATTAAAAATCTACCCATGTGTTCAGCTAAAGCATCATCACCAACTTTTAACTTACCTAAAGTTTTTGTAAGACCTGCTCCAGCCATACCAGCTAAGAAACCTGCTCCAAACTTTTGAAGTGCTGTAGCATCTGGGTCATCTACAGAATTATAACCTGCTATACCAGAAGCTGTTCCTGTTAAAGCAGAACCCCAGTTATCAAACACTTTATTTTTTAAAGCTATACCAAAGTTATCTTGATAAAATTTTAATACTCCAGTATTTAATTTAATTTTATTATCAGCTTGTTCACCAAAAACTTCTTGTACTTTATCTTCAATAACTTTTTGTTCTGTCTCTTTTGGTACAGGTTGATTGTTTACAGGTTTTAATTTTTCAGCTACGTCTTTTTGTTTTTGAACTTGAATAGGTTGTATTTGATTCTTTACAAACTTTTTAGAGTCTTGCAAACTTCCAAATACATTTCTTTGTACTAATTCTTTTTTTCTTCTGTTAAAATCAGCTATGCTTTCTCCTTTCTTTCTACCTCTTAACAAAGGTGTACTAATAACTTCCCATTGTTTAGGAATAACATTACCGTTTTCATCTATTGCTTTTTGTATAACGTAAGAAGTTTTAGTAGTAGGATTCTTAGCTTTGTATAACCATGATAAAGGATTAGATTTTGTATCTATTGCAAACTCTACTTCAGAGCTTCTTATAGTTGGTCCAGCTTCAGCACCTTCAGGGCTTTTTAAAGCTTCTCCTTTCTTAGGAGGTTGTAATTTATCTAAAGGAAATTTCTTAGTTGCTTTAGCTCCGTCTTTACTAACAAACTGTACAAGAGCAAATCCTTCTTTATCTATTTGTATAATAGTTCCTCTGTTTTTCCTATCAGGAGCTATTATTTTAGAGCCTACTTTTAAAGGAGCAGTAGGGTCAATAGTTTCTTCAGTATCATCAGCACTTTTTCTAGGTGCTTCAAACTCATCAGACTTTGCAAAGTATCCTTCTTTACCACGTATCTTAGCTATTCCTTCTAAAGTTGCTCCACCTAATGCACCTAACGCACTACCTGCTGTAGCACCTATAGCTATGTTTTCTAAACGACTTTGTTTTTCACCAATAAGACCCGGAGACTCTTCACTAACATATCCCATACCTGCGTGAAATCCACCAGCCATTCCTCCATACTTAGTTAGCTCCCAAAGGTTTTTAGCTTTTTTACCTTTCGATATCCAACCTGCAATAGGTACATAACCTAAAGGGTCTGCAACTACTGCTGAACCAAGAAAGGCTGCCATAGCTTGACTACCATATTCTTCGTTATCTAATATTTGTTGTAATGTTCTATCTTTTCTTTTTAACTCTTCGGTAGCCTCATCCATTCCTAATACTCTAGCACCAAATTGTTGTATTCCTCTAAACGAATCACTAGCTCCCATTTTAGCAGCATATTTAAGTGCTTCAGATTTTGAAAGCTTATAAGTTGGGTCTATAGTAGAACGAATATATTCTATATGTTCTTTTTCTTTTTGGTCATATGATTTATAAGACATGTAAATCCTTTATGATATTATCTGTTTTTTAAAAAATTATTTATAGTATCTGTAATTTCTTGAGCTTCTAGTGGATTTCTCATTGCCCATGTATTTCCTTCTATAAATGCTCTAGGATATTTTTCTTGTAATTCTTTATAAATATCTTTAAAGTCTTCTTTAGTTTGAGCAGTAGCTTCTGTTTCTTTAAAATATCTTTGTAACATTCCCGAAGGTTTAACTTTTCCAAGAGCTACCATATAATCTCTAGCTATAATTTTTGTATCTTTACTTTCTTTTAACATTGTTTGGAAAGGTGTTAAAGTTTTATCAGGAGTTATATCTACAACCGTAAACCCACCGTTTCCTTTTTCTTTAGTTTCTTTATAATAATATTTACGATTATCTATATCATAAGAAACATTTGCCATTCCTTTTAGTCCTGAATCAGGAAAAAATTTATCTAAATCAATAGGGTTTCCATTTCCTAAATCTACAATACCAGATGTTTTATTACCTACTAAAGACATTGTAGCTTTAGAAATAAGACTATTAGGATTACTTGCTAACTCTTTAAAAGTATCGTTTGTTATTTCATTAAAATTATTTAGTTCTTTAGAAACTCCATTTTTAGTTTTTACTATTTCATTTTTTTCTTTTTGATTAATTCCTAATCTTATTAATTCATTTTTTCTAAAAGTTTGAGCATCCCATCCTTCTGCTTTAGCTTGTGGTAAAAAGTCTGCACTAACTCTAAACTCTTTAGTAACAGGGTCTATATAAAACATAGGCATACCATCTTCTGTAAATTTAGATTTTAATTCATCTTCATAGTTTGTATCAATAATATCATTAGCCTTTTTTAAATCATCTAAATTTTCTTTATAAGCATTATTTTCTAAAGCCCAAGCATTTGCAACGGAAGCATTTGCTTTTAAAGCAACATTACCGTCTCCTTTTAACAACCTAATAAACTCTGGAACATGTTCTGTTCTAACTCTATTAACCAAAGTCATTTCACCAACTTCTGACATTAATAAACTATCATTAGGTGTTTCACTTTCAAGAAGTGTCTTAGGAGTAGCAACTGAACCGTCTGTATATGTGACAAAACTAACTGCTTTTTCTTTAGTATATCCCGGTTTAGAATTGTTTTTCATAACTTTTATTTCAGTCTTTGATATTTTTTTACCTAGTTCTCCACTCTTTCCTTCAACAAACTGTTCATTCATTTTAGTAAGGAGTTCAGGAGTGTTGTATCCTAATTTATCGTATACATCTGCAAACTGTGCAAACTCATCAATCTCTTTAATAACGTCTGTGTTAAACAGTTTATCTTTAGCTATTTGTTTTTTGTATTCTAAAGTTTCAGAATTTTCTCTACCTAATATTCTTTTTATTCCACTTGTAGCTGCACCAAATAAAGTTCTTGGAGCTTGTATCTCTGTAAAGTTTTCATAATCATCCATAAAATCTTTCATAGTAGGAACATCTTTTGCTTGTATAGCTTTTTGTTCTAATGCTGTATAAAGCTCATTTGCCTTTTCAGTTGCTTGTTCATTTATCCAACTAGATATACTTTCAATATCTTTATAAGGATTTGTGTCTTTTGCAGCCGCTAAATAAGAATCAAATATTTGTTTTTGTAAATAAGACTTACCACCGTTTTTTTGAACTTCGTTCCAGTATGTAGTAGTAGCTTCAGCATTTTGTATATAACTTTTATACTTAGCTTTAGCAGGACCAAACGAAGATTCTAATTCATCAGCTCTTTGATTAATTAAAGCATTCGCACCTTTAACAACAGTATCAAAAGCAAGAAGTCTTTTAGAAAACTTCTCTTGTTTCTTAATTTGTTCTTCATTATATTGTTTTGCTTCAGCAAACTTTTGTTCTGCGTATTGCTGAGTACTTTCATAATCATATCTTGACATATTATTGTCCTCTTTCTAATAAACTTTGTTGTGGTTGTTCTTCTTCAATCATAGGTTCTTCAGTTTTTGCTAATAAACTTTCTTTAGGCATTTCTAAAGTTTCTATTTTTTCTACTATGTCAGAAGGTAAAGCTCCTTTAGGCATCTTACCCATTTCTTTAGCTTTTAAAGTTTCTGCAATGTTTCTTACTTTATCTTCTAGTATTGAATCTTCATCGTCTTCATCATCTTCATCATCTATCCTATACTGAATATCTGCTTTTTCTGCTAGTGCCATTAATAAATACATTAAAGGTTCCATTAGCATCATCATTAAATCAGGATTCCATTTACCTTCTCTAAAACCTACATAACCTATTTGCATTGCTAAGTCTGTAACAGGTATACCATCACCCATAGCTAACACCATAGGAGTATAGTTTTCCTCTAATAATAATTCAGCAGCAGTATAATCTAAAGCTTCTTTAAAGTTTGTAAAATCTGGGGGTCCTTCAAAAGGTCTAGGCTCATCTGGATTAGATGTTAATGATTGACCCGGTATAGGTCTACCAGCTTGAGCAAAAGCATCTACAGCTTCTTGATTATATTCTTCCATTTATATCTCCTAAGTATTATATCCAGCAGCTTCATAAATTCCTGTTTGCATTGATGTGTTTTGCGAAGCTGAAAAGTTTGCCATGAATGATTGATATGCAGAGTTACCTTCACCTATTAAGTTATTCAAAAAGTTAGCGTTTTGAATATTGCCTACTAAATAAGGATTACCCTGTTGTTGGGTCATTAAATCTACTTGGTTATACACTGCAGAATTACTAGCTCCTGCATCCATCATTTCAGGTATATCAATATAATAACTGCTAGGTCCTTCAGGTGTTTCATAACCTAATGCTTTAGCTAAATCTTGACCTCCTGCTGTTCTAATACCTCCAGTTACAGCTCCTTCTAATCCAGTAGTAACGGCTTTTTGAACATCAAAATCTTTTACACCTTCTACAACTTTACTCGGTATATCTATTAACGTATCCATAAACGATGCATCTTTAGATTTAGATAATAATCCTGCATCTACAGGTTTTGTAAATTTAGATACGTCTGTCAATCCTTCTACAACTTGTGATGGATTTAACTTAGGAGGAGTAATAGCTTCATTATAATTTTGTTCTATAAAACTTGTTAAATCTCCACCGACTTTTATAGTTTGTTCTGGTACAAATCCTGTTAAATCTGGAATATCTAACATGCTTGAAACATCTGTTACTCCGGGAACTTCTCCTTTACCTTCTATTAATTTTTTAGTAAAGTCTTCTGGAGAAGCTGTAGTAACATCAAAAGGCTTACCTGCTTCTATAACTTCTGTTAAACTTTCTGGAGTTTTCTTTGCAAATATAGAAGTTCTACCCTCGCTTAGTGTAAATCCTTTACCCTTTGCAAAGTTTGTAACTCTATCTACAGCATTACCAATAGTTTGAGAAACACTATTATAAACATTACCTGCAAAAGTACCTGCTTTATTTATAAGGTTTAACCCGTGTCCAAGAGCCTGACTACCTATACCAGCTTTACCTAATAGCTTAGTAGACCATGTAGCTAACTTTCCAGAGGCTCCAAAGAAACTTCCTAAAGCTTGTGTAGCATAAGGCATAAGAAACATCATTCCTATCTGACCTACTATGCCTAGTTTACCTATAGCTCCTGCAATTTTTTTAAAAGTGTTTTTAACTCCCTTACCTATTTTCTTAACAGTTTTTTTAATTCCTTTCCAAAGTTTACTTAAAAATGACATGTGTATATTCTCCTATTTATCTTTATCCAAATATTCTATCTATAGTACTTGATGCATTAGTAAAATTAGTTGACCAGTTTTTTGCAGCATCTCCTTCAGAACTTGCAGCAGCTATCATAGCTTGTAACTTTCTATTAGCATCATTTTCACCAAACCTAAAATCATAGTCTGCTTGGTCTCTTAATTCTTGCCATAAAAAAGATAAAGCTGATGAAGTTAAACCAAAAGCATTCTGTGCGTTCTGTTGATTAACAGCATTCTGTGCTGCAGTGTTTGCCATGTTTGATTGTCTTCTCCAATTAACATTAGAATTAATTACTGCTTGTTCATTAGCAGCGTTCCACTGTTGTCTATTAAAATCTAATTGTGCATTAAATTGATTTACTTGATTCAATATAGCAGCATTTGATTTATTAACATCTGCAACTCTATTCGCATCTCTAGCATTTGCAGCATTTTCAGACTGAACATTAAACTGCTCCATATTATTTAATTGAGCTACGTTAAATTGACTCATTTGTGCATTAAGACTAGCCATAAACTGATTAGTTTGGTTTTCAGATGTTGCATTAAACTGAGCTGCAGCATTTTGAAAAGACTGATTACTTAATAATCTTTGTTGATTTTGTTGAGCTTCTAAAATATTAGCTTGTTGTTGATTACTAAGATTAGCCATATCTACTTGTAAAAAAGCTTGTGCATTTTGTGCAGATAGTTTAGTTCTAGCATCTAAGTTCGCTAAATCCATTGAAGCTAAACTTGTAGCATCTTGCATAATAGCTTGTTGGTCAGCATTAAAATTACTAAGAGTAGCTGTTTGCATAAACTTACTATCAGCTAAAGCTTTCTGTTGGTCAAAACTAAATTGAGCCATGTCAAGATTCGCATTAATCTGAGCATTGGTCATTCCAGTTTGTTGCTCATTTGAAAGCTCTGCAAGTCCTAACTGCTGTGCTAACTGTGCATTTGTTTGAGCAACAGCCATACGCTTATTAAGATTTGCTAACTCTATCTGATTCTCTGCAGACATGCTTTCGCTATCTGCTTGGTTTTTAGCTGTTAAGTTTGCTAATGCTATTTTTTCTTCAGCACCTAACTTAGCCATTTCTGCTCTTTGTCTTAGTTCAGCATTTTGAGATAAAACAGAAGCAGTAGTTGCTAACTCTTGTAATCTAAATCTATTGGCTTCTGTAAAGTTTGCACTATCTGCAGCAGCTCTTTCTTGCAAGTTTGCAAGTTCCATCTGATTCTCAGCAGACATATTTGCTAAGTCCATTTGTTGTGCTAAATTAACATTAGTCTTTTTAAAGTCTACAAGAACATTAAGATTTGCTAATCTCATTTGTTGTTCATTAGACATTGACTCTCTAGCAGCAGCATTTAACTCTGATAGATTAGTTAATTCAACTCTAAGTCTAGCATCAAGATTAACTTTTTCCATGTCTTGTTCAAGCTCTGCTTGTCGCATAGTTCTATTAACTTTAGCTTGATACTCTGTTAATCTTCCTTGTTGTTCAGCAGACATGTTTTCTCTTGAAGCTTGATTAAGCTGTTCAAGATTTGCAAGGTCCATTTTAGCACCAACATCTAAATTAGCTAAAGCAGCTTGTTGTCTTTGTGAAGACTCTTGTGAAGCTCTTTGTTGAGCATTTTGAATGTTAGTCATTCTAACTTGTTGCTCTTGTTGAGCTGTAGTTAGAACTGCTTGTTGTTCAAACTCACCCTGCTTTAATACAACTTGTTGTGCCATTTGTGCAGTTTGTGAAGCTGCTGTTTGTTGGTTAGCAAGATTAGTCATTCTTTGTTGCATTACTTGACTAGCTTGTTGTAAGTTTGCTTGTTGTTCGTTACTTAAGTTTTGAGTTGCTCTAGCTTGTAAAGCTGTAGCATTGCTCTGTGCAATTGGTAAAGCACTTTGAATAATAGCATTAAATAAAGCATCTCTTCCAACTGTAGAAGCATTTAAACCTCTTTGAGCCATCATTTGATTAACTGCATCTACAGCAGGTCTAGCCCATACAGGTGTTTTATTATCTTCAATACCTGCAAGTAAGTTTTCCATCTGTGTAGATACTAAAGCTTCTTTTGGGAGTGCTGCTACTGCTGCTATAACATTAACAGGTTCAGTATCTATTTTAGCTTCTACTTCTGCAGGATTTTCTATAACTGCTGCTGTTACTTCTGGAGGTAGTTCACCAACGACAGCTAACATATCTGCTGCTGCAGTTGTACGAGCTGTTCCAGTTACTGCCTGTCTTGATGCAGCTTGAAAAGTTGGTATACCACCTATCTGAGCAGCATCACCTTTAGCAACTCCATCAGAAGTTATACCAGCTCTAGTAGCTGCATCTTCACTTGGAGCTGTTCCTAATTCTTGTGCTATTTTTGTATTAGCTTCTGCAACTTGTGCAGTTCTTTGTTTAGCTAATTCATATTGAGGTATATTATTTAAATCTACTCCCTCGCCTGTAACATTAGCTAGTACATCTGTTTTTTCTTTTTCAGATATAGTTTGTGCAATTCTTGTAGTAACTTCAGCTTCATCTACAGGAGCAACTTCAACTGCTTCTTTAGGAGCAATGTACGGAACTGTAGAAATAGGTCTAAGACTACCTTTAACTTCTGGTGTTAAAGCTTTTTCTATTTCTTGTCTAGCTATTTCAGCAGCTTGTGTTGGGTCACGTTCTGCAATTTCTTGAACTTTTGCTGTTATTCTATTTTTTAATTCTGGAGTAAACTTTTGTATAGCTGCTTGTACGTCTGCTGGTTGAGTTTTTACAATAGCACTAAAAGTAGCTGCTTCTATTTGTTTATCTACAACACCTTTAACAGCTTTTCCTGTTTCTACATCTTCTAAAGGTTGTTTTTTAATTGTAGCTGCTTCTATTTCTTTAGTAGGTTCAAACTCAACAGTTTTAGCCAATGTTCCTGTTAAAGAAATGTCTTCAACTTCTGCAGTAGGAACATCTGGAATTTTTCCAGCAGCTATTTCTTCTGCAGTTCTACCTGTTTCAACAACTCTAGAACCTCTTTCAGATTCAAACAGTTCTTTTTTTTCTTGCTCAGTTAATTCATCAACTATTGGTGGTGTATCATCTGGTGGTGGTGTATCATCTGGTGGTGGTGTATCATCTGGTGGTGGGTCATCTGGTGGTGTTTTATCATCTGGAGGACCATCATCCGGAATATTTATAATAGGTTCACGTTCATAATCATACAAATCACTCTTTCCACCCGGAGCAAACCCTACTCTTCCACCCTTAGACATATCTAACCTGTTAGCAGTAACGTACTTTCCTTGATATTTTTTATTTCTTTTCTTTTGTTGTTTATTTTTTTTCATAGTTATATACTACCTATTTTACTTGACTTCAAAGAGTTTGTCAAGCTTTTCTCCGATTTTATCTATTCTATCCATGAGGATTCCCATGTCATCTTTTAATTCGTTTTTGGTTACATACTCTCTAGCTATCTCTTCACGAGTTTTGTTTAAGAGTATGTCAAGGCGTTTAGCCTCTTCTGTGTTTTGTCTA
>Ga0181421_1000261_pt1 | contig 15027 bp, 16 predicted proteins | sample 44SPOviralmetaG_FD_130146 | JGI IMG/M metagenome (GOLD analysis project Ga0181421, IMG submission 130146) | Marine viral communities from the oligotrophic San Pedro Time Series (SPOT) site, San Pedro Channel, CA, USA - 44 SPOT_SRF_2013-06-19 | ecosystem: Environmental > Aquatic > Marine > Strait...
AAACAATTAAACAAATGACAAAAGAAGAACTACAAAAGCAAGTTAACAGACTATTAAAAGAGATAGTTGAACTAAACGAGTTAAACGACAAGCAAGAAGATAAAATAAAAGAACTTAAACAACAATTAAAGGATTCTAACCCTAAAATACAAAACGCTTATCTAACTGACATATATAATATATTTGCTTTAGATGGAGATTTATATCTTCAAAGTGAGCATTTACGTTTAATTATTAATTGTGAAAGTTTTTTAGGTGACTTAGACTTAATCAATCACTTAGTATTAAAAGAGAATAAGAAGACTCAGCAAATGTATTTAGATAATCTAAAAGAAACAATTAATAAATATGCTTAAAATAATACATACTAAACAACATTAAAGACATATAAACAAATTTGTTTTGGTTAGTCAAAAGAGGGTTTAAAACTTAGGTTTTAGCCCTTTTTTTTATACGCTTTATTTACTGCGTTTATTTTTTAATTGTTTGATAATGAGAGATTATATATAGTGATATTGGAACAACCTCATTTAAGCTCATTTAAGAGCCTTTTATTACCTCATCTATACATACATACCTTTATTTAAATATCTTTTGTTAAACATAGCTTAAAACGATTCAGAATATATTATTTTAATGTAATTATATAGTAATTTAACGTAAATTGGAGATTGCTGAGGTAAGTAGCCCACTCTTATGATTTCATTACAAAAACGAATTATTCTAAAACTCATATTCTAAAAATATAAATATAATTTTAAAACGAGTTGAGTATTTAAAAGGTGTATTGATGGAGTTTTATTCGCCCTCCTCTTTATATATGTTACTTTAAATGTTGTTAGCTAAACAACTTGTTAGCAGCTGTACTCGTTGAGTTGAATGATACTAGGGCGTCTACGAAAATAACAAAGGGATTAGTATCGCAATTCTCAAGGAGATTTAGGTTACCTGAACCAATAGGAGTTTATGCCTAAAGTGTAGCAACTTATACAGATTTGCAACTGTCTATATAGATAACGATATTTTTTATTTTTGTTTTTTTATACTGTTAAAACAAAAAGTAGTGGATTTCGTTATCATAGTATGGTAAAAGAATATAAGTTAGAAGTACCTACTAAGTTAGAAGGTATAACATTAAGGCAGTATCAGGATTATCTAAAAGTATTAGATAAATGGGATAAGGAAGATGAGGTGTATATTAAGACAAAGATGTTACAGATATTTTGTAACCTAGATATAGAAGATACTTTTAAAGTACCTATAAACAACTTTGATTTTGCTATTGATACAGTAAATAGATGTTTTGATGAAGAGAAGCCTTTAGTCAACAGATTTGAGATGTCTGCTAAAGATGAGTATGGAGATGAGACTATCGTTGAGTTTGGTTTTATACCAAAGTTAGACGAAATGTCATTTGGAGAGTTTATTGATTTAGATAATAATATATCTGATTGGCAGAAGATGCATAAAGCAATGGCTGTCTTATTTAGACCTGTTATCTTTAAGAAGAAGGAGTTTTATAGAGTGATGGATTATGAAGGTAGTCATAAGTACTCAGATGTAATGTTGGATATGCCAGTTAATGTAGCAATAGGTGCGATGGTTTTTTTTTATCGTTTAGGGAGAAAATTACCGAGTTATACGGTGGATTATTTAGTGAAGGTATTGAAGAAGGAGGGAGTTCCACCTCAGCTCAAGCGAACTTTGGACAAAAGTGGGGTTGGTATCAATCAATATTTACAATCGCTAAAGAAGATGCAGCTAGAATTGATGAAGCAACCAGACTTCCAATACATACCTGTTTGATGTATTTGGAATATATAAAGGATAAAACAAATTTAGAGAATGCTTTAATAAAAAGGGCACATAAAAAATAGATATGACACAAGTATATGACTTATTAGACAAGTTAAAGGACGAATTAAGATTAAATAAGCACGTTAATAGTGTTAGTTTCGGAGATATTACTGAAATTAACCTAAATAAGACAGATATATTCCCTTTAACACACTTAAACATCTCAAATGCTGTAATAAGCTCAAATACTATCACTTTTACGCTTCAAGTACTATGTGCAGACATATTAGACTACAATAAACAGGATTATAGCTATGATTTATTCTATGGCAACGATAATTTACAAGATATAATGAATACACAGTTGCAAGTAGTCAATTTAGTGTACTCTAAGCTAAAAAGAGGTACTTTAAGAACAGAATTACTACAAGTGGACGATAATATCTCTGTTCAGCCATTTAAAGACAGATTTGAGAATGAATTAGTAGGATGGGGAGCTGATATAGACATAATAATGAGAAATGATATAAGTATCTGCTAATGGACACTAGTTTTATAACAATAGCACTTAAAAGACTAGGCGACCAAGTTGTAGATAGACTTCAGCAGCAGTTACAGACAGATAACACTATGGCTAGTGGTAATTTGTCAAGAAGTATTAAAGGAAAAGCAGTAGGTAACGCTTTAACAGTTACTATGGCTGGTTATGGTGGAGCTATAGATGAAGGTATTGGTAAAGGAGGTAGACCAGCTAACGGATATAGAATAAAAGAGTGGTTAAAAGTCAAAGGTATACGTCTTAGAGACAATACTACTGGCAGATACCTTAAACAGACAGATTATAATTACAATAAGATATCATTTCTTATTAGCAGAAGTATAGCTAGAGAAGGAATAATAAAAAGATTCGGATATAAAGGAAGTAATTTTATAGACAGAGCAATAAACAACACATTAGATGAATTTGATGATGCTATATTAGAAGCATTTAATAAGGAGCTAACAAAAGAATTTGATAAAATAAAAACAAATGGCTAAAATAAACGTAAGAAGTCCATATTTCGTAAACGTACAAGATACAAATTTAATTAGTGCTACAATAGAGATATTAATATACAGAGGAGCAGCAAATACGTCTTGGACACTTAATCCACAATACACATTAACCTCAACAGCTATAGATGAATCAGTAACATTTGAGATTTCAGAGTTAATAAAAGACTATATACCAGCAGCATTTAATGGAGTATATCCAAGTGATGCAGATGCTACAGAAGACTACACTACAATGTATGTAGATTATAGAATTACAAAAACTTTAACTACTGGTGTTCCAGTAGCAGAAATTACTTTAGGTGTAAGGGCATTTTATGGATATGGCTACTTTGAAGATGGTGCGAATCCTCAATTATTGCAAGGTTACTTACAATCTAATAATGTTATACTGAAAAAAGATGATGCTCCTATAAGAATACCAGTAGATAATGAAAACACTAACTCGGTAGCTTTCTTTTATCAAGGACAACAAGTATATTCTTGGCTTCCTTCTACTGGTCTTAAAATACAAGACCAAGTAGTTTATGTAAGCAATGGTGTTAATGGAGCAGATAGCTTTGAAGAAAGAGTAGAGTTAGATGGAGGTACATTTGAGGATAATGCTTGTATTGACCAATTTGAAGATGACTTTGAGTTACATCCTGTAGATACAGTTTATGTATCAGCAGTAGATGGTTTAACAATAATTAAAGTAGATAATATAGAAGAGTGTAAATATACTCCTTACAAGGTCACGTTTATTAATAAGTTCGGTGCTTATCAAGATATATGGTTCTTTAAGAGAAGTAACCTTAGTATGACTAAGAAAGATGAGATGTTTAAGTCAAATATAATAAATAATGGCTCTTATAACACTTATCAACATCAATATGAGACTTTTCACGTTAATGCTAAAGAAACTTTAAGTTTAAATACAGGATTCTATCCAGAATCTTACAATGAAGTATTTAGACAGATGTCTTTAAGCGACAAAATATGGATAGAGTACAATGAAAAGACTCTACCAGTTAGATTAACCTCATCTAACCTATCATTCAAGACTAGATTAGATGATAAGTTAATAAATTACACAATAGAACTAGAATTTGCATTTGATAAGATAAACAACGTAAGATAATATGCGTAGAGAAGTAGAAATATATATAAATACAGCAGGATTTGGTGAAACTGTAACTTATAAGCGATTAGACATCTTTTCAGAAGAATCTATCAACATAACTAACTCAATACAGGATATTAGAGACATAGCTAAGGTATTTACTGACTTTACACAACAATTTAGCTTACCTGCTAGTTCTCCTAACAACTTAATCTTTAAACATTACTATAATTTTGATATAGATGGTGGTTATGATGCTAGAGTAAAGAAAGAAGCTTTAATAAAGATAAATGGAGAGGATTATAAGAAAGGATTCCTTAGTTTAAATAGCGTAAGCATGAAAAACGGAGTTGCTTTTGCTTATAAGGCTGTATTTTATGGTAAAACAGTAAATCTTAACTTACTTTTTGGCGATGATGAGTTAGATAACTTAGCTGTAGATAATACTTCTTATTTATCTAAATTTAATCAAATATATACTTCTTCTAACGTAAATACAGGGTTTTCTGACGGATTTAACCTACATCCAATTAGTCAAACTTTAGTGACTAACACATCCTCTACAACAGCAGGAGACTTGTGTTATCCTTTTATAAGTGGTAAAAGTCATTATTATTGGGATTCAACTCACGACAATGGACCTGAGTTAAGAGAAGAGGTTGTTTCAAGAAATGTAAGACATCATAACAGTTCTACCTCTCATCCTACTGGACTATCTATGATAGACTTAAAACCAGCAATTAGATTATATCACATAATATTAGGTATAGAAGACAGATATGGTATTACATTCTCTAAAAACGGAACAAACGACTTCTTTAGTACGTCTAATGCTTCATTCTATGAGTTATATCTATGGTTGCATAGAGAAAAAGGAGATTTATCTTCACAAATAGCAATAAGTGAAAGAAAACTTGATTTAGATGATTATTTATTTATAAATACAACTCCTACTGGTCAAAACGACCCTAGAAGCAATTCTAATAAAGACTTAGTTACTTCTATTGTGGTTGACGGACCTGATATTACAGAAATTTATTATAATTATCAAATACAAGTAACTCCTACTGGAACAGGACTATATACTTTAGAGTTATTTGATGGAGAGTCAGGAGAAATAATAGGAACTTCAGAGCATTCTGGAGGAGGAGCTGTTACTAGAAGTTATACGATACAAAAGGAATTTGGAAGTGGCGAAGGAACACAAACTTTTACCCCTATATTTAAAGTAAGAACACAAGGAGGTATAACTCAAATAGCTGTAAATAGTTTTAATATAGTATACAATGAGGTAGATAACTCAGGTGGTTCTGCTGGTTATACTGCTAACTATACATACAATGGAGGTAACGCTATAGGCGTTTCTTCAGGTATAAATATAGTAGATAATATGCCTAAGATGAAAGTTATAGACTTTTTAACATCTATATTTAAGATGTTTAATCTAACTGCTTTTTATGATGGAGAAACAATTAAAGTAAGAACATTAGACAAATTTTATGATGAAGGGACAAGTCACGATGTAAGTCAATATATTCATGCTGACAAACATACTGTAGATAAAGCAAACATATATTCTAAGATAGATTTTGAATATCAACAAGCTTCTACTTTTGCTATAGTCAACAGTAATGAAATAACTAATGATGAATTTGGTAATGAAAGACTTAGTAACAGGTCTAATTCTATAAGCAACCCTTTAGCATTTGATGGAGGAACGTATTCTGTTAAGTTAGGATTTGAACATCTTATGTATGAGAGAATGACTGACCAAAATGATGACACAGACAGAACTACTGTACAATGGGGATGGATGGTTAGTAAAGATGAGAATCCAATACTTGGAAAACCTCTAGTTTTTTATTGTAGAAAACAAGACACTTCTAATTATGTTATATTTAACACAAATAACGATGATTTTGACCAATATATAAGACCAGCAAATACCTTAACAACAAGTGCGTCTACTAATTTACAGTCAATTCATTTTGGCGAAGAAGGAGATGAGTTTTTTGTAGATAATATAAATACAGAAAGCCTGTTTAACAATTACTACTTTAACTATATAGTGCCTATATACAATCAAAAGTCAAGATTATCTAAGTTTGAAGCTACATTACCTTTAAAATTAGTTACTAAGTTACAATTAAACGACAAACTAATTATATCAGGCACAAGTTATAAGATAAATAAGATACAGATGAATATAAATACAGGCAAGGCTACATTAGAATTAATAAACATAGTAGGTCTTGACTTTAACTCTACTGTTGTTTCTTATCAAAATAATTCTGTCTCATTATATTTTAGTTTATCTATTCGAACATTACAAGATTTATCAATAGGAGACACAATGTTTACTGATAACGAATTAAACTCTACTGCCGCAGCAGGAACATACACTCAATCAGGGTCGTCAAATGATGACACTTATTGCGATAGTGGTTGTTTTATGGTTATGGTTTTAGACTCACAAGGAGTAATTACATCTATAAGTTGTCCGTGTCCATAAAACAAATAATATGATAAGAGAGATAATAGATTTATTAGGAACATCTGATTGGGATGTTAAAGACGAAGATATAAATATAGCTAAAGGTAAATATTTAGCACCTACTAATTGGAAAGAATTTAAAAACGCAATAAAACGAAATAAATAATGGCAACAAGCTCATCAACAACAAAAACAATAGTAATAAAAGTAGAAGGTGGTCAAGCGATTGCTTCTATGGACAATGTTACTCTTAGCACTAAAGAATTAAATAGTGAATTAGTAAAGCTGTCTCAAAACGCTGGGAAAGGCAAAGCAGCATCTGGAGCAACTGGTGGAGCTACTGCAACAGTACTAGAACTTGGTAGAACTATATCAGATTCCAACTATGGAATTAGAGGTATGGCGAACAACCTTTCACAATTAGTATCTAACTTTGCATTTACTACAAGAGCAGCAGGAGGTTTTGCTGCTGGACTAAAAAATATATGGTCTGCAATGATGGGTCCTTTAGGTTTAGTATTGGCATTTCAAGGTGTTATAGCTTTATTAGAGAAATTTGAGATTAATAGTATGAAAGCTAAATCAGCTAGTAATGACTTGAATAAAAGCTTAAAAGATGAGATAACAACTTTACATATTTATGAAGAAGCTTTATTAAATGTAAATACATCTTTAGAAGAAAGAGTTGGTATTGTAAAAGGTCTTTCTAGGTTAGATAAGGATTTGGCAAAAGATTTAAAAGCAGCAGCAGGAAACACAGAGGAACTAACTAGAATAACACAAGATTTTCTTAAAGAGAAAGAAAAAGAGTTAGAGATAAATATAAAAAAGGTAGAGTTAGACGAATTGTTTGACAAAAGACTTGCGTTATCTTCTGAAAAATCAAGAATACAAAATGAAATAGAGAGCATGAATACTGCTCAATTTATAACAAGGTCAGGAGATAGAGCTCAAATATTAAATGATTTAGATACTGCTACAGAAAATTTAGATGATACGACAAAAGAATATAATAAAACCTCTAAAGAGTATTTGTTACTATTAGCAAAAACAACTAGTGAAGAAAAAGAAAATGCTAAAGAGTCTAAGAAAGTATTTAAACAAAAATACCTTGATTTATCTAAGATAATATTAGGATTCCAAAGAGAAGAAGAAATAGCTTTAGAGGAAAATGAAGTTAGAAAGTTTGCAATACAAAAGAGATATCAAGAACAAGATTTACTTAGAAGAAGAGAGAATTTTGAAGAGAAAGAAAGATTAAGATTAGAAGAGTTTAAAAGGTCAAATGCTTCAGATGAAGAAAAACTATTAGCAGAGAAAAAGTTCGAGGAATCTATATTAACTGCTAAAATGGATTATTTTAGAGCCTTATTAGCATTAGAAGATAAATACAATGCTAATGTTAAGATGCGAGATGAAGAAAGATACAGAGGTTATGAGCAGAGACTAAGAGAAGCAGAAAATGAGGTAACAAATATTATGCTAGAAGGGCAAATACTTAGAGCTAATAACATTATGCAGGGTTTAGATATACAAAGAACCTTATTGGATGAGAAACTTGCACAAGATTTAGAGAGAATAAATAAAGAAGAAGAAGAAAAGAAAAAACAAATAAGCAATCTTGCTGACAGGGTATTTATAGAAGAGGAGTACGAAAGGCAAAGAACAGCAGCTAAACAGCAAAATAGTAACGATAGAATAGCTATTGATGAAGCTGAAAGAAATGCTAGAATGGAAACACTAGGTCTTTTGTCAGGTGCTTTTACTGCTTTTGCTAGTTTATCTGGTAAAGCAACAAAAAGGCATAAGCAATTAGCTATAGCAGGAGCATTAATAGATACTTATGCTGGAGTTGATAAAGCTTTTAATGACCCTACTATTCCTTCTACTTTAGGTAGATTTGCTCTTGGAGCTTCAACATTAGTTAAAGGTTTAATGAATGTTAGAAAAATTAGTTCTATAAATCCAAATTCTACAAGCACTCCAACACCACAAGCAGGAGGTGGAGGAGATAGAACATTTGACTTTAACTTAGTTGGCTCTACAGGAACTAATCAATTAGCCGAAGCAGTAGGTAGTCAATTCCAAGAACCTGTTCAAGCTTATGTAGTAAGTAGTCAGATGACATCACAACAAGAATTAGACTTACAAATATCAACAGGAGCTTCATTAGGAGGAGACTAATATAAAACAAAATACATTAAATACGTTATCAAATTATGGAAGAAAATATTATAGAATTATTTATAGACGAAGAAAATGATTTTTCTGGTATAGAAGCTATATCTATAGTGGAAAACCCTGCAATAGAAGAAGACTTCATTGCTTTAAAAGCACAAGAGATTAAGTTAGCTGAAGTAGATGCTGAGAAACGCATACTTATGGGGGCTGCCTTAATACCAGACAAGAAGATATACAGACATAACGGAGAAGAAGAGTATTATATATTCTTCTCTAAAGAAACTGTAAGAAAAGCTTCTGAGCTGTTTTTGACTAAGGGTAAGCAGAATAACTCAACATTAGAACACGAGGTAGAATTAAATGGACTAAGTGTTGTAGAGAGTTGGATAATAGAAGATGAGAAGAAAGACAAATCAGCTAAGTATAATCTTGACTTACCAGTAGGAACTTGGATGGTTTCTGTAAAAGTAAATAATGACCAGATTTGGGAAGAGTTTGTTAAAGAAGGTAAAGTAAAAGGATTTAGTATAGAAGGATTCTTTACAGACAAACTAGACGAAAGACCTAATGAAAGTGTAAAAGAACAAATGGACTATGATGAATTTGAAGCATTAGCTAAATTATTTCAACTAGAGGACTTTTTGCTTAGGGGAGAAGAAATAGAATTAGAAACATATAGTGATTATCCACAAGCTGCAAGAAACAATGCTAAGAGAGCATTAAAATGGAAAGAAGAGAATGGTAGTGAATGTGGAACTCTAGTAGGATGGACAAGAGCTAATCAATTAGCATCAGGAGAAAATATATCTCGTTCAACAATAGCTAGAATGGCTTCATTTAAAAGACACCAACAGAATAAAGATGTTCCTTATAGCGAGGGATGTGGAGGTATTATGTGGGATGCTTGGGGTGGTAGCTCTGGAATTAACTGGGCAATAAACAAACTAAAACAAATAGATAAATGAAAAAAACACCAAGTAGCAATAGCCCAAAGAATAGTAAAAGAGCTTGTTTATGTAAAAACAATACCTATAGCACTAAGTGCTGTGATGGTAGTTTACAGGCTCAAGGAATTGGTAGTTTAACCAATCAAAACAACTCACAATAATCCGAAAATGAAACAGATTATTTATTAAACGTTAACAAATTATAATAATTATTTATGAAAGCAACAGAAATTATCAACAAATTTAAAAACGTATTACTTTGTGTAGAAGCTGAAGAAGAAACTCCTGTTCAAGAGGAGCTTTCTGCTGAAGTAGAAACAGAAGTAGTAGAAGAGCAAGTAGAACTTGCTGAAGAAACAGTAGATGAGACTTCTTTAGAAGAAGAGGTAATCGAAGAAGACGTGGTTGAAGAAGTGGTAGAAGAAGAAAGCATTTACGCTACCAAAGAAGAATTAAGCAAGGTAGTAGCTGAATTTAAAGCTATGTACGACCAAATGATGGATAACATGAGTGAGGTTGAATCATCTGATGTTCCTGAAGAATTAAGCTCTGACAAAGTAGAGTTATCTGAAGAAGCAGAGTCTATCGCACATTCTCCTGAAGCTGAAGTAAGCTCAAACACAATGAACTTATTTTCTCAGAAACAACCAGTAACAACAAAACAAAGAGTATTTAACAAATTATTTAACAACTAATATCAATTATGGCAACTACAACATCAATTACAACTACTTACGCAGGCGAATTTGCAGGGAAATATATTTCTGCTGCTTTATTATCTGCTAATACTATCGAAAAAGGTGGTATCGAAGTAAAACCAAACATTAAATTTAAAGAAGTAATCAAGAAATTAGCTACAGGAGACCTTATCGCTAATGGAGGATGTGACTTCGCTGCAACTTCTTCTGTAACTTTAACAGAAAGAATTATTGAGCCAGAAACATTCCAAGTAAATTTAGAATTATGTAAAGCTGATTTCCGTTCAGATTGGGAAGCAGTATCTATGGGATATTCTGCATTTGATTCATTACCTAAAACTTTCCAAGATTACTTATTAGCTCACGTTGTAGCTAAAGTAGCTGAAAAGAATGAGCAAAACATCTGGAGAGGTGTTAACGCTAACGCTGGAGAGTTTGACGGATTTACCGTACTAGCTGCTGCTGATGCTGACGTTATTGACGTTGCTGCTGCAACAGTAACTTCTGCTAACGTTATCGCTCAATTAGGAGCTATCGTTGATGCAATTCCTTCTTCATTATACGGAAAAGAAGACTTATACTTATATGTATCACAAAACATCGCTAGAGCTTATGTAAGAGCTTTAGGTGGATTTGCTTCTAACTTAGGTGGAGCTGGAACAATGAACGAAGGTACTCAATGGTACAACGGAGGAGAATTATCTTTCGATGGCGTAAGAATCTTTGTTGCTAATGGATTAGCTGACAATACTGCAATGGCTGCTGAAAAGTCTAACTTATATTTCGGTACAGGTTTATTATCTGACCACAATGAAGTAAAAGTTATCGATATGGCTGACATTGACGGAAGTCAAAACGTAAGAATAGTAATGAGATTTACTGCTGGTGTACAATACGGTATCGGTTCTGACATCGTTCTTTATTCTTAATATAAATTAATACTAACATATAAAAGGGGTAGGTGGGATATTCTACCTGCCCTTTTTTATTAAAAAACATATAAAAAATGGCTTGTGATTTATCAAAAGGGAGACTAGAAGCGTGTAAAGAGTCCGTAGGTGGGATTAAAAATCTTTACATTGCTAATTACTCAGACGCTATGTACGCTGGGATGGCTGACGCTAGTTCTAACGCTCCAACCGCTGCTGCATTTGACGGAACGGTAGCAACTTTAACCGCTGGTGTAGACGTACACAAATTTGAATTAAGAGGAGACAACAATACCTTTGAAGAAACTAATGAAAATTCCAGAGACAATGGAACTTCATTCTGGACTCAATCAGGTGCTTTTGTTCTTAAGGCACAAAATGCTGATACAATGATGCAATTAAAATTATTGTCTTACGGTAGACCTCATATAATCATTGAAGATTATAATGGGAAATTTAGAATAGCTGGAGGACAAAATGGATGTGAAGTTTCTGTTAACACTTCTACAGGAGGTGCAATGGGAGACTTAAACGGATATAATATTACTTTCGAAGGAAAAGAAGTATTACCATCTTTATTTGTACTAAGCACACTAGTTGCTGTAGGCAATACATCAGGATTCGATGTACAAACATCAAATATGAGTAACGAATAATAATATTGTTTATTATTGGTAAAAATAGGGTAGGCATTAGCTTACCCTTTTTTATTATAAAACAAAAAAGAAAAATATCGTTATCATAATATGATAATAACAAATAATGATAGTGCACAGACGTTTAACATCATTCCTAGAAGTACTTCGGTAACGTATACTACTAATGGAAGTGGAACGCTTGTAGCTGCTGCTGGTTCTTTAACAATATCGTTTTTAGAGGAAAGTACAAATGATACTTTTAGCCTTACTAATGATGAAAGTACTAAGTATGATAATTATTTGGGATTTCAAGTGAGCACATCAAATAAACTAAGAACAAGTTTTGATTATTTTATTACTATATTCAATACTACAACAAATAAATTAGTTTACAGAGATAAAGTATCTGTTCTGCCAGATACTAGTGTTCCTTATAATAACGAAGGAAGATATTCTATAAGTAATTCAGATTACACAGAATATGCAGAGCCTTCTAACGAATACGTGATATTAGATGACTAACAAGAACAATTCTATAAGAGTAGTAAACTTATCTGGTTATGAAACACCAGAGGTTAAGGAAGTGTATGGTAAAGATTGGGTTTCTTATGGAGAAAACAATGATTACTTTGATAGCCTTATAGAGAAATACTTAGGCTCTCCTACAAACAGTAGATGTATTAACGGTATTGTTGATATGATTTACGGTAGAGGTATAGAAGCTACAGATAGCGAGGAATTTCCTGAAATGTATGCTAAATTTAAATTATTAGTTAGACCAAGAGAAGTAAAGAGAGTCTCTAATGATTATAAGATGTTAGGACAAGCTGCTATGCAAGTAGTATACAATAAGTCTAAGACTAAAATCATTAAGATACTACATTTCCCTATGGAAACTCTAAGAGCGGAGAAATGTGATGCTAAAGGTGTTATTAGAGCTTATTATTATCATCCTAAGTGGGTAGATATAAAGCCTAGTGATAATCCTAAGAGAATACCTACATTTGGTAACGGTAAAAAGAGTGAAACAGTAGAGTTATATATATTCAAGCCATATAGAAGTGGATTTTATTATTATGCTCCTGTTGATTATCATGGATGTTTACAATACTGTTCTTTAGAAGAAGAAGTAAGTAATTATCACATAAATAACATAAAGCAAGGTTTACAGCCATCTTTATTAATCAACTTTAACAATGGAGTACCTAATGAGGAGACTCAAGAGTTAATTGAAAGAAAAATATACGATAAGTTTAGCGGAACGTCTAATGCAGGTAAATTTATACTAGCATTTAACGAGTCTATAGAAACTAAAGCAGATATTGACCCTATACACTTACCAGATGCTCACGCTCAGTATCAGTTCTTATCTGATGAGAGTAGAGAGAAGATAATGTTAGGTCACGGTATTGTATCTCCTATATTACTAGGGATAAAAGACAATACAGGATTTGGTAATAACGCAGAAGAGCTTAGAACTGCTTCTGTACTTATGGATAACATAGTTATTAGACCATTCCAAGAAGAGATTATAGAAGGTTTAGAAGATATGCTAAACTTTAACAAGATATACTTAAATCTTTACTTTATTACTCTACAACCAATAGAATTTACACAATTAGATAACATATCTACTAAAGTGAAGAGAGAAGAGGAGACAGGAGAGAAAATAGGCTCAAAGGCTACTTTCAGCACTAAGCTAAAGAAAATAGATGGAGTTGAAGTTTACAAGACAATAAAAGAAGCAGAAGATAAGGCATTAGAACAAGGATGTAAAGGTTATCACGAACACGAAGTAGATGGAGAAGTATGGTATATGCCTTGTGAGTCTCATGATAGTGCTATTTCATTAAAAGAAAATAATGACTTTAGTGATGAGGATGGAAATGACCTTCTAAGCCAATTAGAGCCGCTAGGAGAGCGTATCTCGGATGATTGGGAGTTAATACACTCAGAAGCTGTAAAAGACTCGGAAAAGGACTTTAATTTAGCTAGTTTAGCTGAAGCTAATCCAAACAAGGATTCTAAGCAAGATAAAGGTATCTTTAAAGTAAGATATGCTTATATGCCAAATAGAAAGTCTCCTAACAGTAGAGACTTCTGTAAAAAGATGGAAATGTTTACTGAGGACAATGTAGTATTCCGTAAGGAGGATATAGGTCTTATGAGCTTTCAAGGAGTAAACAGAAAGTTAGGACATAAAGGTAATAACTATTCTCTGTTTAAATTTAAGGGAGGAAAGAATTGTCAACATTTCTGGGAATTAAGAGTATATAAGAAGAGAGTATCTCCTGAAACTGATGTAGACACGAGTGAAGCATTGAAAGATGGATTTGTTGAACCGATAAACCCTTCAGAGGTATCTACTAGACCAGCAGATATGGCTAACGGAGGAGCATATCCAAATATTTAATATTATGTCAAAAGCATTATTTATAAGCGTACTAGATTTAAAGAAAAGGTCTATCTTAGATGGTAACCTAGACTCTGACAAAGTAATTCAGTTTATTGAAGTAGCTCAAGATACGCATATACAAAATTATTTAGGAGGAAAGTTATATCAGAAATTACAAGACATTATCATAGCAGGTACAGTAGACCAACCAGCTAATTCTGATTATAAATTATTATTAAATACTTATGTAAAGCCGATGCTTATATGGTACGCACAAAGTAACTTTTTACCTTTTGCTATGTATCAGATAAGTAATGGAGGAGTATTTAAGCATAGAAGTGAGAACTCAGATACGGTTACTTACGATGAAATGGCTATGTTAATAAATAGAGTATCGGAAACTGCTGATTTCTATACAAGAAGGTTTTTAGATTATATGTCTTATAACAGTACATTATATCCAGAATATACTTCTAATAGTAATGATGATATGTACCCAGACAAAGATGTTAACTTTCATGGATGGGTTTTATAATATGAGAGAGAGAATGTATAAACCTAAAAAGGTAAATGTTGAGAAACTAAAGCAGTATTTAAAGAAACAAGAAAATGATGTGGACACAAACAAACACGCTGAACGCAAAAGTAAAATATAATTATAAAACAAAAAAGTAATGGCTAACGAAATATATAATACAACTTGGTGGGGAAATGCAATAGATACTGCAAGTACAGCAGGTACTGACCCTGATTTCTTTGGTTCACAAATAAAGATGAATGAGAGACAAGAAGT
>Ga0181421_1000265_pt1 | contig 14940 bp, 16 predicted proteins | sample 44SPOviralmetaG_FD_130146 | JGI IMG/M metagenome (GOLD analysis project Ga0181421, IMG submission 130146) | Marine viral communities from the oligotrophic San Pedro Time Series (SPOT) site, San Pedro Channel, CA, USA - 44 SPOT_SRF_2013-06-19 | ecosystem: Environmental > Aquatic > Marine > Strait...
AGATGCCTTTGTCACCGATATGGTTTTCGCGTAGGGTGACGAAATTCATTGAGAAACAATTCTGGTAAAAAATCACCTAATCACAAAAAAAATGTTGGGATTAGATGTACCGTGTCTTAGGACGTTTTCGTTTTAAGGCTTTACCTTGTCCTGACTTGACAGTCTCATAACTGGATTGGCCACCTTCCCCGTCTGTTGAATTTCTGTTTTTGTTATCGTTGCTTCCACCATTATCGTCATTCTCCGGGTAGTTGTTGCCTCTGTTGATATTGTTGTCATTGTTGTTATTGTTGTTATTGTTGTTATCAATAACTGCTTTTCGTTTGACTGGGTTCTTACGTCTGATTGGTGTATTGTTATTACTGTTTCCGCTACTTCCGCCAACCTTGCCTCCACCTCCTCCATCTCCACCTCCACCTCCACCTCCTCCGCCTCCGCCTCCACCTCCGCCTCCACCTCCACCAAGTCCTTTACCGTATCCTTTTGAAAAATTCCTCCGATATTCCGATATCAAACACCTGTGGCCAGTCCACACGTGTGACTGAATCAGTGACCAAAGTTCAAACGATTTTTCAACAAGTCTGGGTATACTTATTATTTCTGCATTGTAAGAACCGTCGAGAGTTGGCAAATTTCCTATGTTCAAATTTTTTGACATTCTTTCTAAAAAAACACCACCATGATTGTGGGGACTCCATGGAGTACCATTTCGCCCTTTTTTGAACTGTTTTACTACTCGTTCAGCATTTATTAGGTTATTATCATGAGATCGATATCTATTTGCTTTGTATGCTCCCCAATGTACGGCATGCTCAAGTAACTTATGTAATTGAGAAGGCAATTTTATTTGCCCTCTAGAGTCTGCTTTTTTTGCTTTGTAGTTGTAGTTCCCTGCCTCTCTGAATCGTTTTGCTTCAAATTCTTTCTGGGGGAACTTGCATGGACCACGTGACAACAATACTCTATTTTCATTGAAAATATATGGCAATGAAAATGGATCAGTATACACTTCCTTCAATAATCTCCTTCTTTCCACAGGTCGTATTTTGTCGTACATTCCAAACTGGTGTAGTTGATAGACAATATCTCTATGTCCAGTCCCTCTAGGGGGGTGTTGATTAAACATTTGCAAACTTTTTAAGTATCTAATTGTACTTTTGTTGTTAGAGCCTCTAACTAATTTTTGTCGTCGGATACTATTTGTCAATGGTTTTATATTGTGCTTATGGAGATGATAAAAATTACTCTTCAACATGGACAGTGTATCATCTAGAAATGGGGCCCTACAGGATTCTGTATTGCTTTCTGATGCTTCATCTGTAAGAAAATTCAAAGTATTGATATCGGTATCTATTGCACTCACTGCCGTCATTAATACAATACAATTAATTAAAATTGAGTGCTGATGCAGAAATAATAAGGATACCCAGACTTGCTGAAAAATATGCTGCACCGGGACAATCACCATATCTGAAACACGTTGCAGAAAACGAAGATACCAACACAACTATCGAGGTCGACAGTATGTAGAGAACCACCTGCATAACAGTCGATTGTTTCAATCCGATCAAATTCAATACAATCAAGCTCACAGATGTTGTAACCCAAAGTACAAAAAGTGCTCTTATAAAATGACTTCTCATACCAAATGTGTCGTCAATAAACGCAAACAGAGAGTTTTCTTTTGCCATACTTATTCGTTTTGCTATACTTATTCGTTTTGCCATGTTTACTTAATATTACATTTTTTTCTGCGTCACTAATAAATGGAGGTACGTATCATATCGTTAGAACCAAGACTTAATCATCCGGTTAAAAAAATATTCCAAAATGCAAAGTTCTTTCAGGCTGTTGATTTAAGAGGGGAAAGTCCACAGGAATTGTTAGACAAAAATCTGATAACTCTAAATGGATTCGAAAACTTAAAAAACGGAAGGAAGTATCATCACGAGCTGAGTACGGCAGGTGCAGTAGGCTTGGTATTATCGTTTTTGAAAATATTGAAATCAAACACTGGACCAGTATTGATTTGTGAAGACGACTGTATTCCATCCCCAAAACTTCCACAGGTAATAAATGAAATGTTATTAAACTCATCTGACTTTGATATGGTTGTTTTTGGACCATTGATGTATGAACCTTCCACTAATTCAATGTCGTCATTCTTCAAAAACTTTGATGTTTTGAGCCAGTATTACTGGGGAAATCATGCTCTTTTGTTCTCATCACAAGGACGACAAAAAGCAATCAAACATTTGAGTACTCCAGTTGATGTACAGTTGGATGCATTATTTTCTCGAATTGGCATGTATGCGGATTTCAAAATTATAATTCAAGCAGGTGGTGAGCCTCTCGCCAAACAGTCTCTACACGCAAGTACCATCCAAACCAACTCAGCTTGTCCTATGTGTGACACCTCACCGGGTGATGTGCCATACAGTTTATGGAGTATTATTTTATTGGTTATATCGTTTGTTTTTATTCTTTCTATATCGTTTGTTTTTATTTTTTCTACACAAAGTAAGTGCACCGATAGTTGCAGCGATCGGATCTATTGTCCAAAACTGAACTATATAAAGAGGAAAAGATAAGTCTTAACTAAATGACCACCCAGCCCCCACCTTTGTTCAATATCTGGAAACTTCTGTGGACGTATTGATCCACCCATTCACCCGGTCCGCGAACAAAATAGTTACCTACATAATCACTCCTTCTTGTCCCCGGGCCATTCAAATATTCCCGACAATGGAAAGGTGGCTTCGCTGCCGGCATCGACAACTCCTGGAGATGCGAAATCTGTGAGGTGCTTCCAGTACGTCGACGTGCTCTTGCCAGTGTCAGAGCTCTTACGCGACTTCTTCTTCGCCCTCGCCGCGTGACTCGCCCTCGTGCACTCTCCCGTCTGCGTATGTCACCTTCCCCTTGCCGTTGGGCTTGCCGTCTCGGAACTCGCCCTCATACACTCTCCCGTCTGCGTATGTCATCTTCCCCTTGCCGTTGGGCTGGCCGTCTCGGAACTCGCCCTCGTACACTCCCCCGTCTGGAAATGTCGCCTTGCACTTGCCGTTGACCTTGCCGTCTCGGAACTCGCCCTCATACACTCTCCCGTCTGCGTATGTCAGCTTCCCCTTGCCGTTGGCCTCGCCGTTGAGCTTGCCGTCTCGGAACTCGCCCTCATACACTCTCCCGTCTGCGTATGTCAGCTTCCCCTTGCCGTTGGCCTCGCCGTCTCGGAACTCGCCCTCGTACACTTCCCCGTCTGTGTATGTCAGCTTCCCCTTGCCGTTGGGCAGGCCGTCTCGGAACTCGCCCTCGTGCACACTCCCGACCCACATCTGTTTGCCGTGGTCATGACGCAGCCCGTCCTTCCACCCCTTGCCGTTGGGCAGGCCGTCTCGGAACTCGCCCTCGTACACTTCCCCGTCTGTGTATGTCAGCTTCCCCTTGCCGTTGGGCAGGCCGTCTAGGAACTCGCCCTCGTACACTTCCCCGTCTGGAAATGTCAGCTTGCCCTTGCCGTTGAGTGTGCCGTCTCGGAACTCGCCCTCCTGCACTTCCCCGTCTGGAGAGAGAGGGGGGGGAGGTGAGGGGGGGGGTGTCATGTTGGTTGCGTTTGCCATGTTGGTTGGGTTTGCACGCATCTCAGTCTGAGAGACGACCACAAGGGAACAATGTGTTCCTTTGGGTCATGCTGACTTTCTTTTAAAGAAAGATAATCGTGGAAGTGCATGATGCGAGATTTTGTGACTATCACATCAACATTCTTATCACAAAATACACTTCAGTATTCAATTTCTGAATTCAACAATCTTCTGCGCAGGGAACAAATAAAAAGGAATGCTCATATTATGTGCCTTCCATTTGACGTTGTTTTGATAATAATTCGTATGGTAGAAGGAAATACCATAAATTTACATAGAAACATTTCGAAATATAAAGAAATCATTGGAAAAGATCAAATGCATCTATTTCTAAAACAATCAAAAATATTATCAGAGAGATGGATAAAATTAAAAGACATATGTCGGTCATTGATTAATAGTGAGTTGGAGAACAACGAAATCTTCCCATTGATTATTTTGGCACAAGCTGATACACCAGCTCCGCATCATATTGGTACGAGTAGAGGACGTTATATATTATGCATATGGGAAGAAAATCATCAAAATCAATCAATTCAGAGAAACCTATCGAATATCAGACTATGTGAAGACGCACAAAATATATTTCATGAAAATCTAATTGTAAGTGCTCATAAATGTGCATTGGTTGCGAAACACCGACAAAATCCTTTTTCTGGAATTGAAGAGTTTGTTTCTATACAAACAACAAAAGTTAATAAGATATGGTGGGTGCAAAACACTAAACACATATCATGCAATCTGGATAATTGACTCTTAAGGAAGTCCTTCACGTTGAAGATGGAATGCCGCTTCCATAACCCATAGTGCCATCTTAAACTGTTCTTTACTCGCAAGGAAGTCACTCACCTTCTTGAGGTTGTCGCTCAGACTAGGCCCCTCGTCCAGACTAGGCCCCTCGTCCAACTTGCGCTTGCGCGACTGGGAAGAAGACGAAGATGCTACCGGGACCTCCGCCTCGACCTCCACTTTTCGGACGACCCAGCACCCTTTTGACATGTCCCACTCCTTGTTCTTGCCCGTATCGTCACGAGGAGGACGACCACGCGGTTTTGGCCAGGATTGGTTCATGAGGCTTGTGTGGAAGTGATTCAGAGGTTGCGGGGTGTTTTGCGTTTCCTGAAGGCAATTGTGGAGCCGGTCTGGACCACAAGGGAACACATGTGTTTCGCAACCGACTTGCTCACTCGAGACATCAAAGAACTGTCCGATTGACCACGTTACGAAGTGCATCTTGATGACTTGTTGCCTTGTCGTAAGCAACTCTCCGTTGTGCATCAATTGCGGAATTTTGTGTGTCGTAAACTTGTAATCGTCTCTGTATCTCTCGATCCATACGCGTTTTTGTACGTTCTGTATCAGACACATTTACAGGCGCCCCTGGACCTGTCCTTCTCAGATTCTCTTGCGTCAAGGGTACTACTGTTGGTTCCTGTCGTTTGTGCGAGCGTCTTTCGGATGGAAACCCCATCTGTGCGTGTCTCACATAGTCTTTGATTTCATGTTTTGGATTCGTCGCAGCGGGTTTCCACGAAATAAAGATCAAATTTGAGCCCAAATATTCGGCAGAAAATCCATCATTCCTCAGAGAGTGAATCATGTGGTTGAGCACAGCCTTCGCTTCTCGTAATGCTGAACCCACCACCACCATTGGCACCTGGTAGATCAGGAAGGTTTGCTCTGGATGCTCCTGTAGGAATCGTTTCAACCGAAGTTTGCACGCGTTCAAGTGTTTGTTGTGAGCTTGATGCTCCCGGGTATAGAACATTCCATTAGCTCTCGTAGCATCGGATGCACTAAAACTTATGTGCGAATCTTCTTCCATATTTATTAAGTATTACTTATAAAAAAATACTTATTCTATGACCTTACAAACACTTCATCACTCTGGGACCACCACGGGACATTTAATTCAAACATACCAGTCGGGACAAGTAGTGCGCTTAGTTACACTCCTCATATTTCGCGGGACGCGTCCAAATTTGTCATGATAACTTTGCACTACATCTGACGCCCAGAACGTTGCAATTCGCGTACATTGATCCATCAACTGCTCAGGGCTCATAGTCTTCTTAAAGTAGTTACATTCAGCACAACATGCTACGCAATTATCAACATTGTAACCAATCTGGGAATCTTTTCTATCAATTCCACCCGCGGAATCTAAACGGCAGTAGTAACATTGAGATGCAACCAGCATTTCATGCTCATCACTTGTCAAGTCGCATGAAATCTTCCTTTTCTTCGCACTCTCCTTATGCTTAATGTAACTCGTTTTCTTTGTTTTGGGCCAGGCATTCGGATTGTGTACAACATTGGCAAGATGCCGCGCACGATCAATAAAAGTCACCGGATCCAAACAAGTTTTCATAAAATTGCATTTCTTGCAACAACTCACAACATTTTCCTTTGTGTATCCTTTTGATGAATCCATGCGATCAACACCACCAAACTTCTTTTTCTCATCCAAAAACCCACAATATGTACATGGTTGTTGCATCAAATTCTTGTACTCTTCCTCTGATATTTCCATTGCAAGGTTTTTCTTCCTGGCAGACCGCATGTTTGCGTCCCAGTTCCTGTGTAATGAAGTTCTTAACCATTCTCTGACATGTTCGCGATTGTCATCCCTCCATTGCTGTGCAACTTCATTATTGTGATCCAAGAAACCGCGCTCATTGTTTTCCCGTTGTTTTTCACGGTATTTGATCCACGGTTTTGCGATCTTGTGGTGAGCATACTTCTTCTCTCTCACTTCGGGTCTTTTGCTGCGTCGGGAACATTTTTCACGACACTTCAAGCATCGATTCAGCACCTTGCCGTCCTTCGTAAACACGGACATGGGCTGTGGACCTCTCGAGCAGTTCGAACACCGTTTTGTTTCTTCCTCTGCTTCCTCTGCTTCCTCTGCTTCCTCTGCTTCCTCGGCTTCCTCAGCTTCCTCGGCTTCCTCGGCTTCCTCTGCTTCCTCGGCTTCCTCGGCTTCTTCGGCTTCTTCTACTTCTTCTACTTCTTCTACTTCTTCTACTTCTTCTACTTCTTCTACTTCTTCACAAATTTCCATAACTTGCTCTTCGACTGGGTTGCTTTCCATGAATTCACCTGGTCCGTGAATTCAGGTTGTCTTTAATATGAAATGGGAGTCTTTTTTTTCTCATTTTTTGTTCCATAGTTATGGGAGGTATAGCTTTAATGGGAGGTATAGCTTTCACACTTCATTGATTTCACACTTTATGTGATGTGGGCGTTATTTCGTGATATGGGAGGATTTGCAAAAATACACAAAAATTCGTCAATTACTAAAAGCGAGTCCCCCCATTCCTGAGAGGATACGGAGGACGTTATAATTGACGGCGTAGACGTAGACAGTGCGAGTGGCGTTAGAAGTGCCGGCGGTAAAAACCGGCTTGAACTTAAGCTTGAGGCTTGCATTATCAATTCTCGAGAAGTTCAATGCACCACTGGGCTGGTGCTCCTCAGGCGAGAGGCAGAACGAGTACATACCGCACCAGTGGTCGTAGGGGACGCGGGTGTGGTGCTGGTAGGGCTGGCAAAGGTGGAAGTAAGACCCCTTGCGAACACTGAAGCGCTCGTGGCCGTTAAGCTGGAGCTGGACGTCATCAATGGGGCAGTTGTCGTGGAACTCCGCATAGTCACCGGAGGCGACGAGGGTCTTGATGGCCGCTGGCTCGGTCTCGCGCCATCCATTGTAGAATGGGTTGACAGCCTTGTCGTTCTCTCCAGTGAGCTCTGTGGTCCAGTAGAGGGCCTTGGTGGGGTGGTTGAAGTTCAGTCTCATCGAGAAAGGAACAGGGCCATCGCCAAGCGTCGAGGTGACCTCGCTGCCGGTGAACTGGAGCTGCTCGATGAGGTACTCGTGGCTCATCTGCGAGAAGCGACGACGCTCATCAGTGTCAAGGTAGAAGAAGTCCGAGTAGAGCTTGGGGGTCTCCGCCATCGCATCGATGTCGCTGCCGCTTGGTGCAGTGTATGCAACAACCTCCTCCTCAGCGGGAGTGTCACTGCTTCCAACGTTCGCCATCATCGTGGAACTACCAGTTGGTAGTGCACCGGGGCCGGTCGCTCTGAGGCGGAGAATCTCAGCCTTCGATGCAAGCTCGATCGAAATGCGGACCTCGTGGTACTGGAGGGCAATCAGAGGCAGGGCGGCACCAGCCGAGCCCTTGGAGAACCAGAAATTGATTGGGATGTAAAGCTTTCTCGCAGTCTGCATTCCGTTGCCAGAGACAAGGTCGGGACCGTCGTTACCGGTCATGAGCTCGTAGCCTGTCTCCTTCTCGGCACGGCAAGAAAGCTTGTGCCAGAGGTGGGTGAATCGGCCGTAAACCTTGTCGATTCTCTGGCCGCCAATCTCAACCTCGGCACTCTTGATCAATGCATGACCAAGCTTCGAGACGTAGGTAACTTTCGAGGTGCTCGGGCTAAGGGAGACCTCGAGCCAGAGTCTGTGAAGAAGATCACCGTTTCTGCTGATGACGGCGACAAGCTTGTTGCCAAAGCTGGTTGAATTCGACTGGAAGGTCTGTTCCACCGCCTCGCAAGAAAAGTTGGTGTGTCTTCTGTATAAATTTTTGAAAAAAGTGATTTGACTATTACCGGTCAAATACACATCCTGCATTCCGTATGCAACGAGCTGCATTAATCCTCCACCACCCATGATTTTCAATACAATAACAAAAGAAAAAAAATTCCAAAAAAACACAAATTGTAATTTTAATCAGGTTTTCTAATTTCGAATGCAAGTTTTGCACTGGCGGAAGGCATGGCATCAAGGGTTTGGTCGTCTGCTATATCCTGTCCATACCAAAATTGAAGCGTTCCTTCGTTGATGTTGGACACGATCATCCAGTGGCCATCTGTCGATCCCAAATCACCAAGATGGAGCACCTGTGATCTTGGATCTTCCGTTAGCTTAGAGTTCAGCGAAGCCTCGAAGGGGTTAGACTTTTTCCCTAGAATCAAGTCTTCAGACAGTTGGAAGGCTGAAAGCTGCTGCGTAGTGGCAGAGGCAGTCGCACTTCGTGTGTATGTGATTGTCTTATCTGTACCTCCCTTAATGATCAATCCGGATCCTACGGCGAGAGCATCACTGGGGGTGTCGACCACGCCAAGCTCAAGCGTCTTATCTTGGACAGTCAATACAGTGGAACTGATTGTCGTGGTTGTACCCTGTACATCGAGGCTGCCGGTGATAATCACAGCACCTCCGACACTAAGGGTGTCCCCGACTACCGCATTCGTACCGATGTTGGCAGAAGCACCCACGGTAATCCCGGATCCAGCAAAAATAGATGACCCGCACGACAAATTATTTGCCAAATTCAGCTTGCCACGGTAAGTTGCGTCACTCTCGGTAAAAATCGATCCCTGCACCGAAAGGATGGGTGTATCTAAAATGATTGACGAAGTGTTTCCAACAGAAAGATGTCCTTCTAATTTGAAAGGTGTCGTTGCTTTCAGCGAGTTCGCATTGATGGTGATTGCTGATGTTGGCTTTCCCAATATTATTTCTGTACTTCCATCCATCGTAATACTGTCTCCTTCAAGTATAACATCATTGCCTACACTAAGCTTATCTGCGATGATAGTTGCGCCGTTAACAGACAAGGAATTCAAAAACACAATATCACCTCCTACACTAAGGCCGTTCGAAAATGGAAAAACTCGTCCCCTAACATGAAGATCGTTGAGACTTACATCAGAGGATACTGAGATGTGACCTTCGAACTGGGAATTATTCCCGACACTCAAAGAGTTTCTGAACACTGCATCTTCTGAGATGATGGAAGTCCCAACACTAAGAGTGTCCTCGGCTGTTATAGAAGTTGCGACACTGAGCGAACTGTTGAGGATTGTAATTCCACCAACAATCATCTGAGTCTCCAAATCCAATCGACCTCCAACGGAAAGGCTACTGTCTGTCTTGATATTTCCTATGACATCAACATTTGATTTCACATCGAGGTCGCCAACAATTTCTGAATGACCACCGACCGAGAGATCAGCGGCAAGAAAGGTATCAGACGAAACACTCAATGCACCAGAAATTTTCAAACCACCTCCAATGTCATTGATACTCGCCCATGCCACGTGTCCGCTAGTTCCAACATTTCTAAGTGCGTACACCTTAGAGGTGTCCATTGTACCAGAACCTAGTATTGGAATCTTGAGACCCGTCATCAAAGTCCCAGTCGATAAATGCTGCTCAAGTGTTTCCGCAGTTTCAGTACTGTTGGTCAGAATACCCACATTCGCTGATTTATCCCACACACCAGCTTCAAGCACATCAAGCTTAGCAAGTCCTTCATACCCACCCTTTATCTTCAAGTGACCATTGTTAGATCTGGATGTTACACCCGAATCTAATATCAAATCTCCACTCGTCCCGGTTAGATTAGGCGCGTTTATAGTGGATACCTGTCTTATTGTATGAAGTTGCAATCCTGTTGTTTTGATTGTACCAAAATTAGACAACCCATCAAGCGGTAAATTACTTACGGTTGTTGACATTTATAACAACATCATACATTTTTTTTAAAGAAACAAAGAATCGCTTCTCACCTCCTCTTCCTCCTCTTCCTCCTCTTCCTCATTGTTTTCATTTATATCGACAACATAGAAATCGCAAGAGTCTTCATTAATCACGTGTGAAAATGAAACAGCAATAGGTTCATCATAAACTGAAAGAGGAACTAGTGCTGCAAAATTTTTGCTTATTGAAGAATACCCCCATAAAATAACAGGAACCATTGCAAATACATCTGATTCTTCAGCAGGCAATTCAACTTTCTTCTCTAATATTTCATTTGTTACCGGTATTACAACGCAAACTGGATAACCACTTGAAATACATTGCATAATTTTATTTTCATCTTTAGGAACCTTCATACAAACAATGCTATCATCATGGAAGCTCTCTACTATTTCATTAAGAGCAAGATTCACACAAAAGGATTCTGGTGAAGATATTGCACACTCTATACCCCTAGACGAGCAAGCATAGCTCACCAATCCTTTTGCCACTCTGCCTGACGTAGAACCTTCTGTGCAGTTCATCAAAGAACTGTCAATGTTTTTAATTCTGAATGTCTTAGGCACCTTACTATCATCAAGTTCGACATCAGACCATGTGTCGTCTTGTGTAACCATATATTCATGAACCGATTCCTCTGAAAATATGCTGAGAATATCACCCATTTGTAATATCACATCAAATTATATTAGGTAATAAATACGCATTTTATTAAATATATAGTAATATAAAAAGATGTCTGACAGCAATAACACTAACACGATTGTTCTACTGATGATAGCTGGGGGGTTGTACTATATGAAAAATGCAAACAACTCAACAGAAAAAGAAGCAAAAAATGAAGCAAAAAATGAAGCAAAAAATGAAAAAAATGAAGAAAATACAATGCCTTACATTCTAGCTCTTGTTATTGTATTTTCTCTGAAAAAAGAGATAGAGGAAACCATATCAAAAGAAAGAGTTTACACTCTATTAGCTATTACCGCTGCTTCATATCTACATACTATTGATGCAGATATTATTAAGATATTTGCATCTACGTTTGCTACTTTGATCATGTTGCCTGCAATTCAAGAATATGACCAAAAATAATCCTACCATTATAGTATCAATGTATTCTGGTGGTGCCATGATAGACCAAATTCAAGATTCTTCTGTAACAGGTACGCCTGTGACTAATTCATTTTCACAGTATGAAACAAGTACCTCTACCATGGAGACACCCCCTGCCATGGAGACACCCCCTGCCATGGAGACACCCCCTGCCATGGAGACACCCCCTGCCATGGAGACACCCCCTATGGACGCTATGAATGATTCATCAAGCAATGTCGCCACGGATGCTAATCAAACGGATTCGCCCCCTATTGTGGAAGACGACAGCACGGTTGATGTTGTACGATCACCATCACCTCCCCCTCCGGAACCAAAAAACGATTCACACGCACCAGAGTACTCTATACTTTTTGTGATTTACATTGCAATAGGACTCATGTACATGATTCATTCTGGAGTAGACCTTCCAACTGAACTTAACAATTGGTTGTACGAAAATCCTCATTACATTAACATGACTTTATCCTCTCTTTATTTTGCATTGTCCGTAGTTTATATCATGTATTTCAAACCTAAAAACGAATCTAAAAATGGAGAAATGTACAGACAATTTATTGTAGTTGCAATCGTTGCAACCGTAATGACCGGGTGGTATAAATTGTACCAGAAACAAAGTGCTCCAACCATGCAGATGCCGCAGACCCAGCCATTAGGATTTTAAGTCAATGCGTAAAAAACTATCAGGCAAAGCTCCCATTAGCTTATGCGGCCCTTCTAAGCAGGCAAAGCTCGTTTCTGTCCAACGACCCAGCACCCTTTTGACATGTCCCACTCCTTGTTCTTGCCCGTATCCTTCAGAGTGTGGGTATGTTCAGAGTGTTCGAACACATATGCCTTGAAATGCGGGCTGATGCTCGCCAGCCTCTTTGGATCAGAACGCTTAAAGAACATAAACTCTTCAAACAACTCGTTCACTTGAGCTTGAGCTATCCACTTGTAGTCTCCGTCATCTCCAACTTTTTCAATGAAGCTGAGAATACGATCGGGAGTGACTGCGAGTTTTTTGATGAAGTTCATGATCGCATCATTGCAGAATATGGCTATCGCCGAGAGGATGTGGCGCCCGTTAAAGAGGTCTTTGTACATGAATGTTGAGAACATCCTCGCATCCTGAAACTTAAGGAGGTTCAAGAGCTTGATGAAAGTCTTGCACCTCGTCCCCATGGGCAGCATCAGCCTTTCTGGAAGTCCTCCAGACCCTTCGACGCACCCTTCGACGCCGACTGCGTGTCGACGTATTGTTTGCCTGGCAGTGTCCAAGTCTAAGAACGCACATTGTTCACCTGACATTACTTTGATCGTGGCGAGCTTCAGTGGCTCTTCGTAGAAAGTCCACCTTGTCTCCATGTTTCTTGCCGTCAAATCGCTCATCATGTCGCCAAGGTTGGGTTTCGCGGTTCGGTTTGACGCGGTTGGGTTTGACTGATTACACATGTGTACCTACGCGCGCTGGCTGCGGTTGGACGTCCTCACCCCTTAGTCTGTTTCTTCTTCTTTCTTCTTTAAACTTTAGAAAAGAAAGAAGAAGATATGGCATGGGGAGAGGGCGGGGGGAAGTGTCGGTTTTTGAGGGGTACACATGTGTAATCAGTCAAACCCAACCATCAAACACAACCACTCCCACGGATCCGAATCCGAAGCACTTTAGGAAGTCCCATGTCTCTCTCCGAGAGACTCGAAGACGATCAGTGCGACATCAAGAATACATATCTCTCAATGGATGGCATCCCGTCTACCATCACAATCAACGAACGGTCCCACGAGTCAACCGTCGTACAGTTCACCGCCGGCCATCGCTACAACGACAAAACCATGCTGGGGGAGAAAAACTTTGCGTGGAACAGGCAGGGAAAAACGTACGTGCGTGTCTGGGCGCAACACACTTCCCTGTCGGCATTGCTGCAAACGTACGCAATCGAGCCCGATTACATCATGCCAGACAACGACACCGACTTCAACGGCCACTGTCTTCTCACTCCACGCTGCTTTCTGGTCAGTGGTGTATTTGCCGACTTCAATGCCGCATTGTCCAGGGCCGGATTCAAATGGACAAGGGAGAAGCGGACATGGATCAAGAAGATGAAACTTATGGACTACAGAAACGACATCATGACACTCTTCAAAAAGGCACCGCTGCGTGTATCTCATCACGGCACGGAACAAGTCCTGGATGCGAAGCAAGACTTAAAGAAACTAAGACAAGAAGAAATTAATTACGATCTTCAATGCAAGCATCAGGACACAGTATTCGAACAAAAGCGTCACGACCTCATGTATCGTCTCCACAAAGCAGATTCCGACCCAGACTATCAGCGTGCCTCCTACACATATGGGCAACAGATCAAGCGGCTGGCAGAGCAGGGCATCTACGATTACCCCGAACCCCCCAAACTCCCACGGTATCGGTAAGTGTAATCGAGTAAAATACATGCCAAGTAATAACAGGTACAAAGAAGCACGCATTTGTGAATGTGGATACACGACAATATTTTCGAGTTCATGGTCAACCCACACACTTGAATTAGCTCCTTGATCTGACCGTCTTTTTCCTTTATTTGTTCGTTAAAGGTATTAAAGGCGTCGTAAAATTGCTCAAATGCAAAATTGGAGATGTGCAGGCACCAGCTGTGAGTTGGTGGGAGAACTAGAGGCGTACGACTTGGACCATATCATACCACTATGGAAGGGTGGGGAAGATAAAGATGAAAATCTACAGGCGCTTTGTCCTGCGTGTCATAGGAGAAAGACGGACCTGGAGCGTCTGGAATATGCAATTCGAAATCACTAAAGGCCCAATTATTTTTTTTTCAAAAGACTTTTTTTCAAAAATAATTTTTGGGGAAAAATATTTTTTGAGTTTTTATTTTCCCTTGCCCCCCCCCCCCTTCTTTTCTTCGCGATATCTTATAAAATGTTATATTATAGTGTATTTAGTAAGGAGAAGTACGAGTGAGAGTAGTGGCAGGGGTGGACAATACCTATATAGGTATTTGTATAGGTCCTATATAGGTATTAAAGACATTAATTTTGTATTTTTACATTACTGATGCCGGGTAAACAATATAAGGAGGCCAAGATTTGTGACTGTGGTTACACTACATTCGAATCAAGCAATTGGTCTACACACAAAAAAAGATGTAAATTAGTTGTGACTGCCGACAGAGAACTCATATGTACTCTAAAGGAACAGTTGGCAGCAAAGGATGAGCAAATGATGCAACAACTGGCAGTCAAGGATGAGCAAATGAAAGAACAACTAGCAGTCAAGGATGAGCAAATGAAAGAACAACTAGCAGCAAAGGACCGTCAAATCGAACAGTTGATTAAGAGGCCAAGGACTGTGAACAATAATACTACAAACAAATACGTGGTGGAGGCTCACATTAATACGTTTGGTAAGGAGTCGATCGAGCACATAAGTCCACAACAGATCCAGGCGCTACTGGCCGATCCTGCTAATGCAGTGCCACAGTTCATTAAATTGAAGCACCGGAGGGCGCCTAACGGTGTGAACCATAACGTGCGTGTTCCCAATCAGAAGCGGGCGATTTACCAGGTGGTGGTACCTGATGAGGAAGGAGGGAAGGAGTGGGAGAACAAGGCGAAAGGAGATGTGTTGGAGCAGCTGTA
>Ga0181421_1000267_pt1 | contig 14907 bp, 10 predicted proteins | sample 44SPOviralmetaG_FD_130146 | JGI IMG/M metagenome (GOLD analysis project Ga0181421, IMG submission 130146) | Marine viral communities from the oligotrophic San Pedro Time Series (SPOT) site, San Pedro Channel, CA, USA - 44 SPOT_SRF_2013-06-19 | ecosystem: Environmental > Aquatic > Marine > Strait...
ACCTTTGAGCCGATCCCACACATCATTCAATGCCTTGATTCGCACATTCATCAATTTCGAAAACTTCAGAAGCTTCGTTGTCAATGTCTTAAAATTCATGTCTGGGTGGTTCTTCAAAAGTTCGATAACTGCATCCACAATCGGATAAAATAACATGAACACATAATGTTCATATTCTTTACCGATGTACGATAATGCCTTCTCGTGTGGTGAAATGCACTCCTCGTCGTCGTTTAATTGGATAATAACCAAAAAAATATCCAAAAGAGCACCACAAATTCTCACTGGACGACCTCGTTTCTCTTTCGTAAATATTTCGTTTCGCTTTTTTTCTTTCCGTGCCTCATCCAACAATCTTCGGTACTTCCCTGTTGTATACTTAATCCTTATAATTTTTTGTGATTGACGATCCATATTTATCCACACCTCTTTCGTATGACTCTCATCTTCATCCAACCAGTGTTGAGGTGGCGAACTTTTTCGCCCGCGTTTATCTGTTGATGAACCACCTGCCACCGCTTTATCGGCAATAACATATGGCCGCTGAATTTCTTTTTGTCCGTTCGCCGTCAGCGAATCCCACGTCGCTTGCGTGTTCGCGGGGGACTCTGACAAATACGATTCGGGGGCTTTCACAAAGACCCTACCAGCTCCACGCGACATTGTTTGTTGTTATTATGATTGTTTCTCTCTTTTATATGCGATGTATTGTTAATTTGTTTACAATTTTTATAAAAAATACATTATAAAAATTAATAATTATTTTAATTAAGTATTTGTATATATGGATTATGAACTCGATTCAACTATGTATAATGGCAAACACAGAACAACACAAAACGAATGGGAAAAAAATACTATTGTAATCTCCAATAATAAACATAATATTGATAAAATTTTTACTTATTTCCGATGCTTTTGTTGTAAAATCAAAATAATATGCGAATAATTTATAATTTAATCACTAAGATATTGAATTAATGTTCAAAATCTTACTGCCTTGGCCTTTTTACCATCATCAAAATCATTTTCTAGCTTGCGTTTTACGGCTTTGGCAAGCGTTTCTAGACTGGTTTGAAAATTATTAAACGATCGTGGTTTTTCTACCCATTGTTTGGCTGAATCGTCCCACTGCTTTCCTTTTGGTGGACGCCCTTTTGGTTTACCAGTATAAACTTCAAATTCTACGCCTGGTATATGAATTACACATCCTCCTTTAAATTTAACACCTTGTACCACAGTTTCAACGTCTTGCATTGTATCATTCTCCTTCGTTACATAAACAAGTTTGTTTTTGTTCATATGCAATTGGCCGTGTTTACTTACTTTTGATTTATATACTGGGAACCCCGTTTGTTCATTTACTTCGGTTATTTCTGATTCATTATCTGATTCCTCTTCATCAGTCTTTTCCATATCTTCAGTATCGTTTAGGTCTGGTACTGAAGGTGCGTTGACCCTTTGACACGATCCTTTCACTATTAATCTGGGTTTTTTTTGTCTTTTACCTTTTGTAGTTTTTTTAGGTGTTAGCATTTCAACATCAGAGGCTACATAATCTGAATCATCATCATATTTTTCTTCACTTTCTGCTTTTTCTTCACTTTCTTCTTTTTCTTCTTCTTCTTCTTTTTCACTTTCTTCTTTTTCTTCTTCTTCTTCTTTTTCACTTTCTTCTTTTTCTTCTTCTTCTTCTTCTTTTTCACTTTCTTCTTCTTCTCCTTCCTCTTCTTCTTCTCCTTCCTCCATTTGTTCATCTTTCTCTTTCTCGTTGTCTTTGTCTTTCTCGTTGTCTTTGGCTTTCATGTTATTGTCTTCCTTATCATTGTCTTTGGCTTTCATGTTATTGTCTTCCTTATCATTGTCTTTGGCTTTCTCTTCGGCTTCGGCTTTGTCTTTTTCTACCTTGGTTTCTTCTTTCTCCTTATTTTTATGATTTTGTTTATCGGTTTTTTCGTCTTGTGTGGGCGTGTCGTCTGCAACTTCAGTGTGTTCGTCATCACTCTCTTCTGTTAACATATCATAGACCTGACTCTGTGGTTCTTCACTCATTAGGGTCACCTGGATAATGCTTAGGCCCGCCCCACCTTTCAATTTTTCTAATGACAAAAAAATTAAATATTGAAATTTGTCACCAACATTACAAAATCTACTATCCTCAACCTAAATCCAAATCTATTTTTTCATTTCAATCTCTCCCAACTTTTTACAAGGCTAGGGTGACAAAAAATTTATTAAAAAAACATTTAAACCCAATTGCATATAATCAAGATATATGGGTTCTCCCGACACTTTACAAGATCCTCAAGACGTAGATACTTTCGCTTTTTCAGCCGATATAAACCAACTACTTTCTCTTATTATTAATACTTTCTATTCAAACAAAGAAGTCTTTTTACGAGAACTTATATCAAACGCCTCAGACGCCCTGGATAAAATTCGATACCAATCATTAACTGATCCAGCTGCATTAGAAAATGAACCTAATATGGAAATAAAAATATCAGCCGATAAAGCCAATAATATTCTTACCATTACGGATACTGGTCTAGGAATGACACGTAGCGATTTGATTAACAACCTTGGTACTATCGCAAAATCAGGGACAAAAGCTTTCATGGAAGCCTTACAAGCTGGCGCTGATATTACAATGATTGGTCAATTTGGCGTTGGTTTCTATTCCGCATATTTAGTAGCAGATAAGGTTGTGGTTACATCTAAAAATAATGATGACGAACAATATACATGGACTTCTATGGCAGGTGGTTCGTTCACTGTAAGCAAATCTCCTGACGAAAATAATCAACTCACGCGCGGAACCCGTATTGCCTTACATCTCAAAGAAGATATGAAAGAGTATTTACAAGAAAACACTCTAAAAGCACTTGTAAAAAAACATTCTGAATTTATTGATTTCCCTATTCACCTCTACGTTGAGAAAACAATCGAAAAAGAAGTAACCGATGATGAACACGAAGAGGAAGAAGAAGATGAAGATAATAACAGTGATGATGATAAGCCCACCGTAGAAGATATAGACGATGAATCTAAAGAAGCCGAGACTAAGAAAAAGACTAAAAAAATCAAAGAAGTTACACACGATTGGGAACATCTCAATTCCATGCGTCCTCTTTGGTTACGCTCACCTGAAGATGTGACTGGTGAAGAATATTCTACATTTTACAAAGCCATTAGCAACGATTGGGAAGACCCATGTGCCATAAAACATTTCGCCGTTGAAGGCCAATTGGAATTCAAATCTGTTTTATTCATTCCAAAACGCGCCCCGTTCGATATGTTTTCTGGTAACAACACTAAGCAAAATAATCATATCAAACTATACGTAAGACGCGTCTTCATTATGGACAATTGCGAAGAACTATTACCTGAATACATGCAATTCGTAAAGGGGGTGGTTGATTCAGAAGATTTACCACTCAACATATCAAGAGAAACTCTACAACAAAACAAAATTTTAAAGGTTATCCGTAAAAATCTTGTGAAAAAAACAATAGAAGCGCTAATAGAATTGGCCGAAGATGATGAAAAATTCAATACATTTTACGAGGCATTCAGCAAAAATATTAAGCTAGGTATTCACGAAGATTCGGCAAATCGTGATAAACTAGCTAGTTTACTTCGTTTCTACTCGTCTAAATCTGGAGAAGTTACGACCTCACTAGAAAACTACGTTACAAGAATGCCAGAAAATCAGAAATCTATTTATTATATTAGCGGAGAATCTAAGTCAGCTGTAGCCACATCACCATGTATAGAAAAACTAAAACAACGTGGGTTTGAAGTATTATATATGGTAGAACCAATTGATGAATATGCAATGCAACAATTAAAAGAATTTGATGGCAAAAAATTCGTATCGGTTACACGCGAAACTCTAGAATTAGAAGAAACCGAAACCGACAAAGCACACTGGGAAAAACGCCAAAAAGAATTAGAACCACTTTGCAAATTCGTGAAAGAAACACTCAATGATAAAATAGAAAAAGTTACTTTATCTAAACGTTTATCTGATTCACCATGTATTCTAGTAACAGGCGAATTCGGTTTATCAGCTAATATGGAACGCATCATGAAAGCACAAACATTGGGTAATAATCATATGATGCCAATGTCATCGAAAAAAACTATGGAACTTAATGCAGACCACCCCATCATTATTGTAATGGAAAATAGATATTCCCTCGATGAAAAAGATCGTACTATAAAAGATCTTATTAATTTAATGTACGATTCATCATTACTTGCATCTGGATTCTCATTAGACGAACCTGCTACATTTACATCTCGTATAAATCGTCTCATTAAAATTGGACTATCGATTGATGATGATGATAATGATGACGACGAAGATGGTAATAAAATCCCTCCATTAGAAACCGAAAGTACCGAACCTAATGAAGAATCTGAAATGGAACAAGTTGATTAAATCTTAAATTCTTTTATGGGGAACCAATGTTCCCCCTTACCCCCTCCTTTTTAGGCGGGCGGGGTGTTAGAGGGGGGGTGGCGCCCCTTTATTTTAATTTTTTCAATATTTTATGCGTTTTATTATGAACCTTTGATGAAGGCTTGCACCTTCTCTTTGGTGTAAATGTCTGTTGTTCCATTAAATGACAATATTTTTCTGATTTTGGCACAACAAAATCATCATGTCCTGCACCCAACACATGCCCAAACTCATGATTAATTAAATATTTTCTGTATTTTTTTAATGCATTTTTTTTACCATATTCTTTTATCCAATCAGAATGATGTGGCTCTCGCAAAGATTTCCAATTATCTATGTTCAAATATATTTTCCCAGGATTTCTAGAATTCATCAAAGCCATCGATATTCCTTTCATACCATTCAATTCAAATATATCTTCATCTGTACACCACGTTATTAATAATTCTACACTTTCATTATTTTTTAAAGTTTTCACAAATTCATAGTTAAACAACGATCCTATTGAACCTCTTGTACCTAACAAAAATAAAACATCTTTTTCATAGCTTTCTTTTATTAAATTTTTGGTTCTCTCTGTTTTATCAAAAAAAACCTTTATTTTCATCTGTTATATATTGTATATATTATTTAGGAGGGAACCTAGGTTTCCCTATTTATATACAAATCAATTTAAATATATATTTATTTTTCATATAACATGCGCTTACGCATTTTATATGATGATAAAAAAAACAATTTCTATATTAAAGAACAATCCAAGTTGTACGCTAAAACAAAACAATCGCTTTATAAATTACTCAGAGAAGAATTAGATGTCAAAACTATTCAAAATCGACGCAATTCTATTTACTGTAGCACTGTATTGCGCGCACGCCCTGAACCAACAGGATCATAAATATACAACGTTTTCCTATTATTTTTTAGCCATATAATTATATATGAGTAAAACTTTTACACTATTAACTTTGTTTGTCTCAGTTTTTTCACATAACTCCATACACTTAAGAGGTTACTTACCACATTTACGAACAACTTCTTGTAAATACATATTTGAAGATACTAATGAAGTATTACCAGAATCAATAGATTGGAGAGATTATGATATGGTAACACCAGTGAAAAATCAAGGACAATGTGGGAGCTGTTGGAGTTTTTCAGCAACAGGAGCCATTGAAGGTATTTATGCTAAGACTAACAAGCTAACCAATTTCAGCGAACAACAATTCATTGATTGTTCTGTGTTTTACGGTAATTTAGGATGTAATGGTGGATTGATGGATAACGCCTTTGAATATGCTACTGATCACCATGTATGCAGCGAAGAAAGTATTCCATATGAAGCCAAATCCGATATGACGTTCAATGAATGTTTTAATTGTAAGGCGATTGTACAACTGAAAGGATGCACAGATGTCCCAAGTAATAATCAAACTGCTCTCAAAATCGCTGTATCAAGACAACCGGTCTCTGTTGCAATAGAAGCAGATACATTTCTGTTTGATGAATACAAAAGTGGTATTATAAACAGTGTTGATTGTGGTACAAACTTAGATCATGGTGTATTAATAGTGGGGTATGGTACTGAAAATGAACAAGATTATTGGTTATTAAAAAATTCGTGGGGAACTTCTTGGGGAGAAAACGGCTATTTCAGAATTCAACGAGATGATTTGGAACAAGGGCCGGGGATTTGTGGTATTGCTAGTACTCCAAGTTATCCAGTACTATAGGAAAAACTCGGGTTGTTTTTCATTTTTCATTAATATTAATTTTTCATTAATATTAACATAACGCAAAAAAAGTATCCACCTTTTTCTGAATTATCCCAGAACCCATTCCAAAACTATTCGTTCGTTTTTCTCATCTTCATAAAAATTATTTACATCTATTGATTTATTCTCTATATTTAATGCATCAATACTGTTCTTTAATTTTTTCAAAGAAATATTATCACTCGTCCACATTGGGTGTATTAGTAAACTGAATAATGATATGTTCTCACTCGTTTCTTTCACAGAAAAACAAGCTAATATATCGCTTTCTTTTTCAAAATTCTCTTTGTCGGGTATCCACACATAATACTTATAACTTTCTTTTTTATGATATGTTCTCTCTAATTTGTTCATATTATGAAACAAACATGTACTTGAACTTTGCTTCTTCAGTTTCCCCATTTTTTTCAAATTATCGGTTTCATTTGTTTTATCAAATAATTCTGATAATACGTGAGTATACCAGCTTTTCGCTATGATGTTCACTTGTTGACCCGTTAACTCAACTAAATCATTTTCCGGTAAATCAGATGATTTATACTTGTGTCCATCCAACGAATGCATATCATTTTCATCCCCCCAAATAATTACGTCTCGATTAGTTCCACTGTTATCATTTTCATCTCCATCATTTCCATCTCCATCATTTCCATCTCCATCTATGCTATCCAACCAAGGAAACTTTTTGGAATAAAGACTACTCGAACGCTCCATCAAACAAGGAAAAAACCTAGGACATTGATTATCTCGAAATATAAAACCCTGTATGATACTCAAAAAAAGTACAGAAACAAATGTAAACCAATACATTGTTTATTTGTATTTGTTTTTTTGCTTTTATCTCATTTTCATAAAATAATTTGATTTTTCATATTTATTATGTTCTGCCCCACCCTTTTTAACAGATGTTGATTGTTTACTACCAGTTGCAAAAGACAAACCTCTTGTTCTTACTGAGGATTTTACTACATCGAATTCATTGTTTGTGTATCGAATTTTCATAATGTTAAACGCATTTTTACTAGACGATGCTTGTGGTATTTGGGGATATTCGTTACATATTATTCCCATGTATCTCCAAAAATCGGTTATTGACAGTTCTTGTACATTATATTTTTTCATGTAATTTACTAATGTCAAAAATCCATACGACATTACACCATACCATTTCCCTTGAAATTTACTGGATTCGGAATATTGTTCATCTCTACATCCACTAAACATCAGAACATTTGCATTCAAGTCACTTTGTCTAGTTTTCGTAACTGTCTGATTCATTGATTTCAAATAATATTTCAAATCAAACGCACTTCCACTATGACAACTGTCCATTAATGAAAATAAAGTCGTCGACTTTGGTAAATATGAAAACAACCATTTCAATTGATCGTCTCTTACTAACCCCATATCACCAGCAACCATACATTCATCTCGCCCATCATCCTCTTCCTTCCTCCATTTCCTTAATTTTTTATCAAACACCCAATTTTTATCACTCACTTGCGTACCATGACCTGAATAATGCAAAAATATTTTTCCACTAGGATTTCTACGTGCCCATCTCACCATATTGATTAATGAGCCAACTATATTTCTAAACGTAGGGTCTTTAGTTTTCACCATCATATTATTTTTTTCAAATATATCACTATCGCACAACACATCAAATTCTTCGTAATTACATCCTTTCAAAAATTTGTAAATTTCTAATATATCATTATCACATCCAGGTAAATACATTTCTGTATTAGGATACGTAACACCAATCAATAATCCATAACTTTTTACCATTCTATATATGTTACTTTAGATTTATTAATGGGGAACCAAGGTCCCCTTACCCCCTCCTTTTTAGACCCTCCTTGAAATGGTGGGTTGGGGTGCTATGGGTGGCTACACGCCTTATTTGTTTAGTAACCACTCAAAGCATCCTCCGCTTCCGTTATAGCATTATTTATTGACATATCTATATAAGTCTGTGCCTGAACCGACTTCTCTAAATAATCCACCTGTATGGTTTCGCCCAGATCACAGTCTCCCGAAAGACACTCACTGCGTTCGTGTATGCTACCATTCTTATTTACTATTTTGTAGAGATTGTGACCGCTTAATACTTGCTTTGAATATACCCCTACATGCTTCGGTCTTGTCAATTCCAGGTAGGTAGCATAATTCTTCACCCCTACTATTTTACCACTAGAATTCATCAAAATATTATTATTCAACGCAATATTCTGATTTATGTGTTTTTCGCGTTTCTTTTTTATTAATTCACTAGACGACATTCCACCATTATGTAACTTAAACTTTGACGAAGAAAAAGATATTGTCTTTGTCATTTTACATATTATGTAGATTTAAATTTACTTCAAATAAATGATATCACACTTAAATGATTTCATTATTTATATTTTCTATTTTTTGTTTTTTATTTTTTGTTTTTTCACAAAAAATAAGAACTGTAGTGTCAAAAAATTATATTTATTCACTTAACCTCCTAACCCTTTATTCTATTACACCCGCCGAACTATCTACATCCATATTTTGATTACCATTAAAGCAGACATTTCCACAAAATGTATTCAAGTTTGGATTATATGTTAACACAGATGACGCTGCCCTATTTATTGGCAACTCACTGTGAATTTTATCATCCTGTACTATATTGTAGCCATACCTACCATCCGGGTTCAATACTTGAGTCATCATATCGTCATTATTATCTCCATCCCATCCTTTATAAAAGTTTATCTCTGTTTCAAAATTAAACGAACTATCATAGATGTCATCATACATCGCCAATGAAGCATCATATGCAGCATTCGTTTTATTTCTTCTGAAAAATTGTCGTTTATTATTATCGTAACGATCAAAATATGGTATGTAACTCTCTCCACTCCCTGGATTTGAGTAACAATGATCACTTCCCCCTACTGCAGTTAAACAATCTGTCCAATTATCAAAATATGAATCACTATTTTCTTTTGCCTCACATATTGAACGATCAGGATAAGTACAGCTATACACGTGTTTGTCTTGTGCATATTTTTCTGAAAATTGGTTTTTAAGACTCAATATTGGGTTTGGTATATCACGCATATTATAATAATTTACTATTTCGGTATCTGAAAGTACGCTATCCCAAAATCTAATATATCTGAAACTTAGACATGAAACATTACCTGTACCACGCTGAACGTTTCCAAGAACAAATGATCCTGTAGTAGAGTTATAAACAGAAGCCGACGCCCCCGTATTAAATAGATCATCATATGTATTTATATGATCAGCCCGCGCCACTTGAGTACCATTTACAAATAGTTTACCTGGACCAAGAGGATCGTATGTAAGAACTAAATGCATCGGAACACCTACCATATTTGTAGGTGTGCCGTCTTCGCCCGTATATACATAACTAAAGTGTCTATTTGAGTTTGAACTGTTATGTCCCCATTGTACTTTTATTACATAATCAGTACCTGCTCCACCAATCGGTATTCCATTGCTATCAGAATTACCACCCTTCCAATATTGTAATGTTAATCCTCGGGTTTTTCCATTGTTATCTACACCCCTCATCAATAAAATATTCGAGTATTTACGCCCCGCCCGAAGCTTTTCTATATAAAGTTCAATAGTAAATCCATTATTTCCATTTGCAAATAAATTGAAATCCCCATTACCAGAATATACCAATCTCGTGTTAATCTCAGCCCCCCGCGTACCACTGAAACTAACCCCTGTTGTTTCCGATAAATCTACACTACCATTATCTTTTTCAAGTATAAATGGAGACGTAGTTACCCCATCTCTATTTGTACTCAAAAATTTAGTACCACTCCCCCCCTCCCCAACTATTCTTTCTGGTATTCTAAAGTCATATTCTGCATAAGGTTTAGTTTCGGTCAAATACAAATTTTCAAATCTTTGCAATAAATAACCACTACTTGCATCAAGTAATGTATCCCACGAAGGCGCACTAGGTGCACTAGAACCCAAAGTAAACTCCGGATCTATTTTGCTACACGAAATGTCAGAACTCTCTTCGCCATACCATTGACACCATCCTTCATTGCCACTTAAATCTTTTCGCCAAATATACGGAACTATAATATTATCGATAACAAAAAATCTAAAAGCCTCGTTATCTTCATTATATCCATATACACTAGCTAAAGTATTGTCAATATTATTCAAACCTACAAATGTCTCTTTAACTTCTTTATATTTTTTATACATCTTATAAAGCATATATATCAATAAAATTACTATAATTATTAATAATATTGTCCCTATTCGCATTATATATATTGTACGATAATAATTTATAAAACTCGACAGTTACACCGTTTCGGGCTTGTAGTCGTTGTCTCTAAAACTCACTATTTTGCCTGCTACCCCTGTAAAATAAGCACGATGGAGGATGTTGCTTCAAGTATCATTTCACTATCAGAATCGTTTACCATTCTTGTAGTGAAGTCAAACGTCATACTGCCGCCATTCCGCGAGACCACGCCGTAGCTTCTATTTACCACCACCGTGCCAGTTAACCTTCCTCGATCGCTTCCGGTCCCGAATCCTACCGGGTTGGTAGGCGATTCAGTAATGCCGGAATTTGTCGAGAAATCAGGGTCTTCAAACGTCCACGAGTCCCACCCTAACGCCTCGACGGCATTAAGTTCGGATGTAAGGTCAATAATCAAGTTCACGGTATCGGTCGACACCGTAACCGAACCGCCACTGAATTCATATAGATTATTATATTTAATATTAAAAGTATCACTAAAAAACTGTGTAGAATCATCGTTGTTTAGATATCTCACCTCCACATCTTCCGAAGAGTATCCAGTACTAAGCACCGTCGAATCCCACACCAAAGATATATCTGCTGGTACCGTTATCACCCCACTTGAAGTTACGTGAAATGGATTAGAGCCGATAATAAAATCATAATCCCAGCCGAGGTTGGGTGGATTAGCAAATGAACTGGCCACCCACATTCCAGGTGTATTACTGAGGTCGTAGACTCTCGGGGTGTTTGTAAGGTAAAAATAACCATTAGCACACAGCAACCCATCGACTTTGTTGTCCCGGCCGTTGAAGTAGCTCTGCTTCACTGTAAAACCACTGCTATTAAATTGTTCCACGATTTTCATATCCTTTATCATAATATCATATGTTACATTAGGATAGTAGTAAGTAGAAGAACCTACTGTTACGTATGTGTTCGAGATGCGCTCGTAGTTAGTATCGACGTCTGGCAGGGCGGCCTGCACACCACCGCTCGCATCCTGTTTCCATAATACCATTAAATACTCATAAACGTTACTATCGGTAATTAGAGAAAACTCCGCGATGGAGGACCAGTAGGACCACACCGACTGCGTGTTGTCAATCCAACTATCAGCATCATCATCGTCCCGGTACACCCCCGAGGGCACGGGCACATTTACATTTAATATAGAATCATGGCTCAGCGCGTCCGCGTCGCTATATTGAATACCATCAAAGATCCTTCCCATTGGACCCATCCAATAGCCGCGCCTGTTGCTTAAACTCCCGTCGCTATCTTGATATTCATCCATCTGAATTACGTCTTTAATAGTGACAGAATTACTGAAAGAATTATCAAAAATCTGGTTAGAATTTCCTAACCATATATTCAACCCGTTGCTAGCGCCGAAAGCGCCGGCGCTGCCTGTGTAAAACGCGGCGCTATTAACCGGTTTGTACCCAATCATTTTAAATTCTAATGAATACAGCGTCGTCGGTTTTAAAACTAACATTCTGTAAAGAAATAAATCATTTCCATTATGAAAATAAAGCGTATCCTTAGTTCTCGTATCGCCGTTAAAACCCCCTACAGTAATTGGGGGATAACAAGGAGCTGAGAGATAGTCGACGGGAGGAGGACTATGATATATACCTGAATTGTCTAGAGGGCTGTCTGACAACATAAACGGTTTCCAAGGAAGTGGATGATTTAATTGTATATTAAAGTTGTTACGATAAAACTTCCTATACGTGCTGAACCTGTAGTCGGCCGGTATCGAGTCATCACCTACTATATTCGCACTAAGTTCTACAACATTTCTACTGAAATTACTTTCAAATGGAGTAGTGTCTTCTATTAAATAAATATCCTTCACGTATATAGTTTGCTTTGAATCTGTAGAAATAGTGTTGTCTTCTTTGTAAAAATAAATACAATAGTCTTGTATCGAATCGGTTACAAAAGTGTACACGCACGTATCCCAACTTGAATCATTGCCACTACTATGGTCGACGGCTGTAAGATCTGTAATTGTGTAATTTACTGCGGCGGTTACATAGGATAAATTTGATAGCACATCTGGTACATCATTTCGTTCCCCCAACCAAATTTTCAATCCATTTGTTTCTAAAGCATCACTATCCAGCCACCCGTCGGCGAAGTTCTCCTGCTTACCTGCTTTAAAGTATAGTGTATACGCCGTGTTTGATTTTAAACGAATATTTTGATGTAAATACATATTGGTTGCGCTTATAAACGACAATATTCGCTCGCGTAACGGGCCGTTGAAATATGATTCCATAGTTAAATTACCCGTAGGATCTGCGACGCCATCGACGTTCAAGATAATATCCGGTTTCCAATATTTTGGATATATGTCCATTGAAAGGTCAGCAAATTGAGCTTCGGTAAGCCCAAAGGAATTATCTTCTATAATTACTTTCGGGTACTGGTTCATAAGACCATTTACTAAACCATATTCCTGGGTAATATTTACAGTCATTGAATTATCGTATACTCCACCGTAATCATCACTCACTGTTATTGTTAAAATATACTCGCCTTCAGCATCCCAATCTGGTCTTCCTGTTATTATACCATAATCATCCATACTCAAAGGATATTCAGGAAAACAAGGTAATGTAGGGCTACTAGATATATTCCAATTATAGTCACTTAAATTCTCCCCAGAAGTAGTTACTATCATCGATACATCAACTGGTATGTCTGCATTTTGTGATACATCAATATTATTCGGAGTAATACTGAAAGTTGGATTTCCTGCTTCAACTGTAATATTATCTATCAGGTAATTTGATGTATGTTGGGTAGATTCTTCTTTTCCAAACATAATCAATAAATTTTGAGAGTTCTGAGTATAAAAGATATACTCGTATTGCTTAAATCTATTTTCGGGGATGCCAGATAGTGATAGGTCCAACATATATCGATCCGTATCATGGCGTGCATTAAGGAATCCTGAATTTACCATTTCTTCATTCCACCCTGTATCATATTGATCACCAATCCAAACAAATAGACCCGATCCCTCGGTGCCCGCAGATTCCCTTTTACTGTAAAAACTCAATTTATAATGTCTATTCTCTTCTACGAATAAGTTTTGATATATAAAAATATCAGTTTGTCCAGATAACTTCACTGCGGACCCAGTTACACTATCATTAGTGGAATTAACTGAGTTAGAAACACCACGAGTTTCATAATGTGACCAAAAATTTGGAACGCTGCCGATGTCCACATTTGTAAACCCCCTTTCAAAATTACCATTCGAAAGGGCAACATTATGTGAAGTATCATCACCATTTACTGTTAAATTGAATGAGTCACTACTCGTTCCACCGTTCTCGTCGTTTACAGTTACAGTAATAGTATAAGCAGTAACACTTGGAGAATTCCAAGAAGGAATTCCAACTATTTTTCCATTATTTATCGATAAATCCCAATCATCAAAACAATCTAACGTAGGAGAAGAAGTCACAGTCCATACATAAGTATTAGGTGTAGTATCTACTACCATTTCGTATTCCGCATCTATTTCGTATCCCGCATGTACACTGTTCGAGGCAATTATAGTAAAAGTAGGGGCTACATTATTTACAATAATGGTGATTGATGATGTATCATAAAGAGGACTTTCACTATCGTCTGTTACTTTTACCGTAATGGTATACGAACCCGATTGACCATAATCTAAATTTCCGGTGATGTTTCCTGAGTTGGGATCTATTTGAATATTTGTCAATGTAGGTATTGAACTTATATCATATGATAAGTTATCTAAACCATCAGGATCTGATGCGTTTACAATAATTGAAACACTATCCCCTTCATCATAAGTTAGGTCACCTGTGATACTATTTATTATAGGACTACGATTAACATCATATACTGTTAAAATAAAGCTAATATCATCAATACCTCCATAAGTATCGTCTACTGTTAGTGTAATTGTATACTCATCTGCGCTGGTATATCCTAGAGTTCCGTATATGACTCCTGTACTCGTATTTATATCTAACCCATCAATAGCATCTGTCCTACTCCCCTCTCTATTAAAAATCTCATATGACCATTCGTAACTACCTGTAGTCTCACTCGATAAACTTGGATCTATATAAATGTAATCACCTTCATATTTTATATAACTACGACTAATACTTTCTGTATCAATAACAGGATTCACACCTCTAATTATAAGATTAAATGACATATCATTGTGACCATGTTGACCATCATCTACAGATACTGTAATTCTATAACTAGTTTGCACGGGGTTATTGCTATCACTAGTATTTATAGAATATTCTGCGTTTCCTGACATATCTCCAGTATTTGGGTCTATATTTAACCAATCTAGACTTATATCATCA
>Ga0181421_1000269_pt1 | contig 14852 bp, 27 predicted proteins | sample 44SPOviralmetaG_FD_130146 | JGI IMG/M metagenome (GOLD analysis project Ga0181421, IMG submission 130146) | Marine viral communities from the oligotrophic San Pedro Time Series (SPOT) site, San Pedro Channel, CA, USA - 44 SPOT_SRF_2013-06-19 | ecosystem: Environmental > Aquatic > Marine > Strait...
GATCACGGAGATAATCATGGAAATCTCAGCGACGCTATTTAAAAGCATCTTTGATAATAAAACTAATAGATCTGTAAAACTTGAAAGCTTTGATGCTTTTGAGAAAGTTTTGTATGATCTTTCAAAAGTTGAACGTAAATCTAAAAAAGATGCTGAACTTATATCACCTGCTACGTATTTGCCTAACACAACTAGAGCAAATAAAAACGTAGTTGAATGGGCTGGTTGGTGTGCAGTTGATGTTGATGACTTTGAGTTTGAAGGAGATTTACAAAATGAACTGGTTAAGCGTTTCGGTGATTATAGGTGGGTGTGCTATTCTACTGCTAGCAGTACGATCGATTCGCCAAAGTTTAGGATCGTCTTTCCACTTACGGTATCGGTTGGAAACGACACCATTAAAAAATTCTGGTACGCTCTACAATCAGAACTCGACGAACTCGGAGACAAGCAGACTAAAGACTTATCTAGAATGTATTACATCCCTGCAAAGTACGATGGCGCTAATAACTTTATATTCAGTAATAGTAACGGTAATTTTATTAATCCATCTGAATTAATAAAAAAGCATCCAATGGCTGAGAAAAAAACCGGTAGTTCTTTCTTCGATCGTTTACCAGAAAATATGCAAGCCGAGATTATTGAACACCGTAAATCAAAAATGGATAACACTAATTTCCATTGGTCTTCATATAGAGATTGTCCGTTTTTTCCTCGTAGACTAGAATCAGAATATAGACTTATATCAAATACTGGTTGGTATCATAAAATGTATCAAATCATGATTGCTCTTGCGGGCAACGCTATAAGTAAAAGTTATCCAATTACTGCAAATGAAATTGCTGTTATGTGTAGAGAACTAGACCAAGAAACTGGTAATTGGTATGAAAATCGACCACTAGATAAGGAAGCAGATCGTGCACTCGAATACGTATACAAAAATATCTGACATATTTAATATGGATATGAGCTTTAATATAAAAGATTTGCAATCTACTTCTGAATGGCGAGATAGAGCTATGAAAGAAGCTAAAGCTATTCATAGTAAGTCATCTACTGCGAGAGGTAGAAGCTTGCAAACAATTTATGAAACATGTCTTTATGGTCATGCTCCTGAACAATATTTAATCGAAACTGGATGGGAAGACGACTTACGTCCATATAAAGATTTAATTGACCCTCAAGGTGATTCGGTTGAAGTTAAAGTTACTGAACATACAGGTAACGTGCCATACGTATTGGCTAGATGTGAATCAGCCAAATTAGAAACCTGGAGAAATTATCCGGATATTGTGTATATTTTTATTAATAATAGAAAAGAAACTGAATATAAGCATGAAGGAATCTATCATTGGAATGGAAAAAAATTCAAAAAAATTCTAAGTAATTGATTTCAAATGAAAACAAAATGCATTTTTTAGTGTACATTTACGCCAGAATAGTGTATAATATATCTATAAAATCAAAAAGGAAGAGGAGCCTTTACAATGAAAAATCTTAAAGCACTTATCGAAAGCTATAAAAATCAAGCTAAAAGCGATTGGGCTATTAAAGAAGATATGGCTGATATGTACGCACAGGATGCTAACGATGCTGAAGTTGTATATAACTTCATTACTGAAAGCAAGGGTGTTAATATCCCAACTGCTGCTAAGTATCTCGACAATCTTGATACTATTGTTCGCGAAGCTATTTGTATAGCTATTGCTGAAGATAAAGGCAATGATTTCTTGGCAGACAACTTTGGATGGAGTGTAAATTAATGAAAATCGAAACCGCAAAAAAGATCTTTAAAGATCGTGCTGAAAACTTCTATGGTAGGACAGTGGCCTGGTTGGCTGATGAAATGCAAAGAGGCTTTCACGAAACTCAACGTGTAACTCAAGCCTATAATAAATTGAAAAATGCGGGGATTGTGTAATGAAAAATACATTTCAAATCGGCGATTACGTCATGTCTAAATATGGTAAAACTAAAATTGAGCGCATCGAACTTTGTGAAAAAGCCGGTGAAAAATATGGCGTTGAAGTAGATAAAATGTTTACAAATCTACTAGATCGTGTTATAATAGACTTAGAAAATGGCCATTGGTCATATGGTACAGAAGTGGAGTTAGTAGATGAAAGAGTCTCTTAAAATCCTGCAGAAAGCTGCAGAAGTTCAAACAAAGAAAGGTAATGATTATCAAAATCCTAATTCTAGAATTAGGCAAGCGATGTACTATCCGCGTGGGTGTGCATCTATTCTTGATACCATTTCTTCTAAAGTTCTTCGTATGCAATCTGTTCTTGAAGCAATGGAACAAGATCCTAATTACGATCCTAACTTTGAATCGCTTGAAGATTCTTGTGTCGATCTAATTAACTATGCATCTTTCTTTGCTGCATATATGAATAACGGTATTGATGGTCAAGATCCATCACGTGATTTTCTTAACAGACCAAAAAGGATAAGTAATGAAAGTAGGGATAACGGCATCGACGTTTGATCTTTTGCATGCAGGTCATATTGAAATGCTGCGTGAAGCTAAATCACAATGTGAATATTTGATCTGTGCTTTGCAAATTGATCCTAGTGTGGATAGACCAGAAAAAAATAAACCTGTGCAAACAGTAGTTGAGAGATATACTCAACTTGAAGCTGTTAAATTTGTTGATGAAATTATTCCGTATTTACATGAAACAGATTTAGAAGATATATTGCAAATGCGGCAATTTAATGTGCGTATTCTTGGAGAAGAATATAGACATAAAGAATTTACAGGTAGAGATATTTGTAAAGCTCGTGATATTGAATTATATTTTAATCGAAGAGATCATAGGTTCTCGTCTAGCGGATTAAGAGAAAGAATTAGTAATGCAAACAGTAAGTGATATTCGTAAACATTTTATTGGTGAACTACAAGATGAAGTATATACTGTAGATCGTCATGATTTAAAAACAATTGAATTGATTGGTGCTTCATTTATGGCAGACGAAGCTTCTATCTTTGGTACACCTAATGACGAATACATTCAAGCTGAAATCGATTGGTATCTTTCTGGCTCAACTAATGTTAACGACATTTATAAATGGCCAAATTACCCAAAAGATAAGGCGCCACCTGCAGCATGGCAATATACATCAAATGACCATGGTGAAATTAATTCTAATTATGGCAAACTAGTTTTTGACGATAAATATTATCGTCAGTATGATAACGTAGTTGCTGAGTTAGAATCAAATCCTGATTCTAGACGCGCTTCTATGGTTTATCAGCGCCCTAGTATTTGGATAGAATATAATGAAAATGGTAAGAACGATTTTATATGCACTAATGCTGTCACTTATTATATACGCAATGATGAATTACAGTCTGTTGTACAAATGCGCTCTAATGATGTCGTGTATGGATATAAGAATGATTATGCTTGGCAGCAGTTTGTAATGCAAACACTTGCTAAAGATCTAGGTATTGAAGTTGGCTTCATGACTTGGCAAGTACAAAATCTACATGTCTATGAAAGGCACTTTGATCTTGTCAAGTAAATGGGATAAGAGATACCTTGCGCTAGCAGAACAAGTCTCGACGTGGTCCAAAGATCCGTCTCGCCAAATTGGCGCAGTTGCGGTAGGATCGAAGGGACAGGTTCTCGCGCAAGGCTTCAATGGATTTCCTCGAGGAATAAGAGATAATCCTAGTAGATATAGTGATAGAAATCTTAAATACAAACTGGTAGTTCATGCTGAAATGAATGTCATATATAATGCTACGTACAATGGAGTATCTTTAAATGATTCTACATTGTACGTTCATGGACTACCAGTTTGTTCAGATTGTGCAAAGGGAATAATACAAGTTGGTATTAAAAGAGTTGTAATGCCAACACAAGAAGTACCTGATCACTGGAAAGAATCTTGGGAATTTACCCAAAGTATGTTTAGAGAAGCAGGAGTAAACTATGAGTTCATATGAGCATGAGCCTACAGCTGAAAAGGGTTATCCTAAATATGAAAGCCATGAAGACTATATGAAACGACGTATGCGTGAAGAAGATACTAAGCTCGGCGTCAGTATTGAATACAATAATATGCGATTGACAAAAGAAATTATTGAATTAAAAAAAGAAATTAAACGTTTACAAACGCATTGTAATATGATATAATATACAAAATTGAAAAAGGATTTGTTATGAAAATATTAATTACGGGTATGAATAAGCAGCAATGCACTGAAAACTTTTACAAAACTTCTCAGTTAAAAGTTATGCCATCGCATGTTTCTCTAGTAGCATGCCTTCGTGATATGGGACATACTGTTGAGCAGCGTATTGTTACTATTGGTGAAGATCTTAGTTCATATGATAAAGTAATTTGCTACATTCATAATCCTTCAGGTTTTGCTGGATTTGTATATAATGCTCTATGGTTACTTGGTACAAGACAAAATAATGTTATTCTTGCATTTGATGATTGGCAAACCGATAGCATTTATAAAGGCTTGATGGGTTTGCAAGAAGACGGCAAAATGTTTAGGCAGTTTGTTAAAGATAGTCATAAGCATATTCCTGACAATGTTGAAGAATACGAAAGCGTATTTAATAAAGGCCTAGCCATAATTTCAAATAAAAAGCATCCCATGTTAATTAGCGCATTTGCAGGTGGAAAACTCAATAAACTAATTGATTATCCAGAAGAATTGCTATTTTCTTTTAATCCAAATCCATATCATATTAATCTACAGTCTAATTTTAATCCTATGTTTGATGAAAAAGCAAAGGTATTTAATTATGCTGGTCTTATTCAAGATAAAACTAAGAAGTGGATTAAAGATCAGAACATTGGTGATTGGGAACTTAAGAAATACGGTTCTCGTAAAGATGGTCAAGACCGTGTAATTGAGCCAGAAATGGTAAACATATACGGTCAACAATGGGGCGTGCTTATGCCTGGTTATTTTCATGCAGGATCTGGATGGTGGAGAGCACGGCCATTACAAGTAGCAGATGCAGGTTCTATTCTAATCGGTGACTGGAAAGAAATGGTTCTTTATTATGACGATGACGAGCTTGCTTCTCTTAAAGCATATGAATTAACTATGATGTCAGATAGACAGCTAGAAGATATAGCTGAGGCCCAAAAACAAGCCATATATACTACACACCCGCTGGATAAAGGTATTCAGCAGGATGAGCTAAGAAAGGTATTAGCATGAATATTCTAGTAGTAGGTGCCGGTTTTGCTGGCGCAACAGTAGCTCGTATGTTAGCAGAAGCTGGTCATAAAATTACAGTTATTGATGAAAGACCGCATGTAGCCGGTAATGCATATGATTATATAAATCAATATGGGATTCGAGTACATAAATATGGTCCTCATCTATTTCATACGAACAATCGAAAAGTCTATGAATGGCTTCAACAATTTGGCGCATGGGTACCATATAAGCATAAAGTAAAAGCTGTATTAAAAGATGGTACTTATGTCACTTTACCTGTCAATCGTAAAACAAAAGAGATTGTAGGTGAAGATAATATTATTGACACATTCTTTAGACCTTACACTTATAAAATGTGGGGTAAACCTATTGAAGAGCTTGATCCAAGCATCTTGCAGCGTGTGCCTGTCCGTGATGATGATAATGAATATTATTTTCCTAATGACGAATTTCAGGTAATGCCGTTAAATGGATATACAAAAATTGTAGATAATATTCTAACTCATGATAATATTACAGTTAAGTTAGATATGCCATTTGAGCAGAAGATAGAAAATGATTATGATCATGTTTTTAATTCTATGCCCATTGATGTATATTTTGATCATGCACATGGTGTATTACCTTATCGCTCTATCAAGTTTCATGATGTGACTTTACCTACGCCATATATACTTCCAACTGGTACGGTTAACTTTACGCATGACGGCCCATACACTCGAGTAACAGAATGGAAAAATCTTCCTAATCATGGTGACAATCCTCGCTATACGACTCTTACATATGAAGAGCCATGTGACTATCGTGAAAACAATATGGAGCGTTATTATCCAGTTAAAGATGTTGACGGAGAAAATCGTAAGACATACGAGAAATATAAGTCAATGGTTAAAGATAATATGACATTTATTGGTCGATGTGGAATGTATGTATATGTAGATATGCATCAAGCAATCAACTCATCCATGTCGACAGCAGAAAAATTTATTGAGGCAAACAAATGAAAGTAGCAATTACGGGTTCAGGTGGCTTTATTGGGGGTCACTTAAAGAAAAGATTAGAGAAAGAAGGCCATTCAATTATTGAATGGGATCTTCGTGATGGCAATGATATAAAAGATTTTAATTTGAAGGCGGCAGATTATGTTGTTCATTTAGCAGCATGGGCAGATGTAAGGGCTAGTATTGACGATCCTCAAAAATATTGGGTAAATAATGTAGAGTACACAACTGCTATTCAAAAACAATGTTTTCATAATAATGTACCTCTTATCTATGCTTCGTCTTCATGTATCCATAATTGGTGGTTATCTCCATATGGTATAAGTAAAAAGGTAAACGAAGAAACGGCATTTGATAAACAAGTAGGTCTTCGATTTACTACAGTTTATGGTGAAGGTGCGCGTGATACAATGCTTATCGGAAGACTAGCAACTGGTGATATTAAATATCTTACTAATCATGTAAGAGATTTTGTACATGTGTCTGATGTAGTAAATGCTATTGTATTACTCATGAGTAAAGATATTATGCGGCTAAAGCCTGCATATGATATTGGCACCGGTAAAGGTAATATCGTTGCTGATTTAGGAGATATTGCAGGTTATAGTAATCTTCCAGTTAATGATGGTGATGCCTGTGAAGCACAAGATAATACTGCTGATATTACTGATATGACAGAGCTCGGCTGGGAACCCACCGTTGATGTAAAAGAATACTTACATCAAATTTGTTTGGCAGGAATTCCCGTTTAACTGTGTACTTTTTAGTAAAAGCGTGTTATAATACTATATAAAATTAATTCAGGAGAAACGAATGAGTATAATGGATAAACTGAAGAAGAATAGTAAAGTTAAAGAAACTGCTATTCTTTCGAAGTCTAAATTTTTTACAAAGAAAGATATGGTACCAACAGATGTTCCTATGATCAACTGTGCCCTATCTGGTTCCGTGGATGGCGGACTTGCGCCAGGTCTTACAGTATTAGCTGGCCCATCCAAACATTTTAAGACATCATTTGCTCTAATAATGGCAGCTGCTTATATGAAAAAGTATCCAGAATCTGTAATGCTTTTTTATGATTCAGAATTTGGTTCACCACAAGAATATTTTAGACAATTCAATATCGATACTGATCGAGTATTGCATACACCAATCACTAATGTAGAAGAACTTAAATTTGATCTAATTGGTCAACTTGAAAATCTAGAACGTGGCGATAAGGTTATCACAGTAATTGATTCAATCGGTAATCTAGCATCTAAAAAAGAACTACAAGATGCAATTGACGAAAAATCTGTAGCTGATATGTCTAGAGCAAAAGCACTTAAAGGATTGTTTCGTATGACTACACCATACTTGAACATGAAAGATATTCCTTTAATTGCTGTTAATCATACGTATCAAGAGATGGGGCTATTCCCTAAAGCAGTAGTATCTGGTGGTACAGGTATCTATTATTCTGCAGATAATATTTGGATTCTTGGTCGTCAACAAGATAAGGTTGGTACTGAAATCAAAGGTTACCACTTTGTCATCAACGTAGAGAAATCCCGTTATGTTAAAGAAAAATCTAAAATACCTATCTCAGTTTCTTGGGAAGGTGGAGTACAAAAGTGGTCTGGCTTGCTTGACGTTGCTCTCGAAGGTAAATATGTTGCTAAGCCATCTAATGGTTGGTATTGCAGAGTTGACCAGGAAACTGGTGAATTACTTGAGCCAAAAGTACGAGAAAAACAAACACTAGAAGAAGAGTTTTGGAGTCCTATCTTTAAGGATGGATTTGGTACTTATCTTAAACAAAAATATTCTATTGTTCAAGATACATCTGCTAAAGTAGAAGAAGAAATAGTAGAAAATGCTTGAGCTTAAAGATTATGAATTAGTGCCATCCGATGAAGATGATCAGGCATGGAATGTTAGACTATTAACAGGACCTTTTAACGAAACTGTACTACGCTTTGGTGCTATTAGTCTAAATGAAGAAGGAGTAATGTCATTTAATTTTCACGTTGTTTCTTCTCCTGATCCAGAGCTTACAACAGAAATAGTAGAATTACAAGAATATGCCGGAGATCTATTGCAAGCTATTATAAGAGATGGTATGGAAACAGGATCAGTAATTACAAAGGAGAAAGATGATGAGTAAAACGTCTGAAGTTGATCGTTTAGTTATTTTAATGGAAGAGATTGCATACGCAAAGTCACAACTCCAGCCTCAAGATACAGGGCATATTCATACTGCTATTAATTGGATGGAAAGTCGTGTAGAAGAAATCAAAGAAAAATTAAAATAATGAAGATATTAGTAATGGGGTTACCTGGCTCAGGTAAAACATGGCTAGCTAAAAGATTACAGTCTTATTTAGACTGTGCTTGGTTTAATGCCGATAGCGTTAGATCAATGACTAATGACTGGGACTTCTCTCCTGAAGGAAGAGTAAGACAGGCAAATCGTATGAAAACATATGCTGATTATGAAAAATCTCATAACAGAATTGTTATCTGCGATTTTGTCTGTCCTACTCGAGCAACAAGAGAAGCCTTTAATCCCGATTTAGTTATTTGGTTAAATACTATTAGTGCAAGTAAATTTGAAGACACTAATGAAATATTTGAAAAACCAGCACTTGTAGATTGGGTAATTGATAATTACCTAACTGACCAACAAATATTAGCAATTGCGGAGGAGATTAATAACTATGTCATTTGATTGGAAAAAGCCTACTGTTCAAATGCTAGGAAGATGGCAGCCATGGCATGATGGTCATACAGAGCTTTTTAAAAGAGCTCATGCTATTACTGGTCAAGTTTGCATTATGATTAGAATTGTTTCTACAGATGATGAGAACCCATTTGATATTAATGAAGTTTCATCCAGAATTTCTATTGAATTAAATAAAGAAGGGTTTACAAGTGCTGTAGACTATGTTATAATACAAGTACCAAATATAGTTAACGTTAGTTATGGGCGAAATGTTGGTTATACATTTACTGAGCATGATCTTGGTAAAGAAATACATGATATATCAGCAACAAAAATTCGTGCTAAAATGAAAGAAGAAGGTACTCTTGCAAGCTAATATAGAACAAACGATTCTTCGCAATCTTCTGACTGATGAAAAGTACATGCGTAAAGTGTTACCTTTTATCAAGCCAGATTATTTCCAAGGTGCTTATCGGTCTCTTTTCAAGGAAGCCGGTAAGTACGTTGGCAAGTATAATAAGCTTCCAACTTCAGAGACTCTCGTTATTGAGTTACAAGAGTCTTCGAATATGTCTGACGAACAATTTCAAATGTCTATGGATATTATTCCTCAATTGTTTAGTACAGATATAATTGATCAAGATTGGCTACTTGATGCTACAGAAAAATGGTGTCAAGATCGCGCATTATATAACGCTGTTATGGAATCGATTTCTATTATTGATGGTAAGCATGAAGCACTTACTAAAAATGCATTACCTGATATTTTATCCAAAGCATTAGGAGTTTCATTTGACAAAAATGTTGGACATGATTACATTGAAAATGTTGAAGAACGTTATGAATTCTACCACACAGAAGAAGACCGAATCCCCTTTGATCTCGATTACTTTAACCGAATTACAAAGGGAGGTGTACCGAGCAAGACTCTTAATATCTGCCTTGCAGGTACTGGTGTCGGCAAGTCTCTCTATATGTGTCACCTTGCTTCTGCTGCATTAACAGAAGGTCGTAATGTACTATACATTACTATGGAAATGGCTGAAGAAAGAATTGCTGAACGTATAGATGCTAATCTTTTGAATGTTCCTATTGATCAATTAGAAAATTTATCAAAAGACTTGTTTACTACTAAGATAAATAATCTTGCAACTAAAACAAATGGCAAACTAATTGTTAAAGAGTATCCAACTGGATCTGCTCATGTAGGTCATTTTAGAGCTTTACTAAATGAACTAAAACTAAAGAAGCAATTTGAACCTGATGTTATTTTTATTGATTACTTAAACATTTGTTCTTCTTCAAGAATGAAAGCAATGGGAGGATCGATCAATTCTTACACGTATATTAAAGCAATTGCAGAAGAGCTTCGAGGTCTTGCAGTGGAATTTGATGTGCCTTTATGGTCAGCTACACAAACGACTCGTTCTGGGTTTTCAAATTCGGATGTTGGTTTGGAGGATACATCTGAGTCTTTCGGTCTACCAGCTACGGCGGATCTTATGTTCGCTCTTATCTCGACGGAAGAACTAGAGCAAATGGGTCAACTAATGGTAAAACAATTGAAAAATAGATATAATGATCCAACTCAACATAAACGTTTTGTTATTGGCGTTGATAGATCAAAAATGAGATTATATGACGTTGATGAGCAAGAGCAAACTTTAACTGATGATACTCCTGTATTTGATAACTCTCAATCTGGTCAAAGAGTTTCATCAGAAAAATTTGGAGATTTTAAGCTATGACACCCTTTTATACTAAAATTCCACCAAAAGAAAATTGGTGGCAACATTATTGTCATGCACAGCAGGATATTATGTCCTTTGAAAAAGGAGTAGAATGTGATTGGTGTGGCATGACAGAAGAAACCATTAAGAAAAATAAAGAAACAATTGATCGTATGAAGCAATATGAAGAGTGGCGTAACGATGAACGTAAGACTAATTAGCTATAGTCAACCAGTAGAAGGAGAACTTTATGTCGGTGAAGATTTACAAGAGCTCGTCGCTTATTGCGCCCGTGTCTCGAATCCGTCCAACCAAACAAACCATGAAACGTCCGAAAGACTCCTCACGTACCTCGCTAAACACAAGCACTGGTCGCCGTTTGAAATGGTTAGCGCTTGCCTAGAGATTGAAACTACTCGAGATATTGCTCGTCAAATCTTAAGACATAGATCATTCTCATTCCAAGAATTTAGTCAGCGCTATGCAGATCCTACAGAAGATCTTAAGTTTATGTTTAAGGATGCTCGTCTTCAAGATCACAAAAATAGACAAAACAGTATTGAGACTGATGATGCCGATCTAAGACTTGAATGGCTGAAACAGCAATCTGAAGTAGCAGTAGTATCTAAGAAAGCATATAAATGGGCTATCGATAACGGTATAGCTAAAGAACAAGCTAGAGCCGTTTTGCCAGAAGGTAATATGGAATCTCGTATTTACATGAATGGTACTCTTAGATCATGGATGCATTACATTGAACTTAGATCTGGCATAGAAACACAAAAAGAGCACAGAGAAATTGCTGTAGCATGTGCTAATTCTTTAATAAAAATATTTCCTCTTATAAAAAAAATTACAAGTGATTGATTTCATTAAATATGTAAATGCACTTTTTTGTGTACATTTGTGCCAGAATAGTGTATAATATATCTATAAAATGAAAAGAGGAAATCAAAATGTCTAAGCCAATCTCGAATGCAGCCTTCAAGCGTATGATTCTTTCTATGAGTTCTAAAGAAAAGCAAGAATCAATTGCTCGTCAACTTCGTGTTCTTCCACGTTGGATTGAAGAAGAATACAATCGTCCAATACAAAACGAAAAAGTTATCAAAGGTCTTCAGTCAAAGCTTCGCCTGGTTGAAAAGCTTGCAACAGACGAGTTGTTTTTCCATGCTTAAACATCTCTTTGTCATTGGCTGCACTGCAGCATTCGTAGGCGGATTTGTTACAGGCAAATCTGCATTTGCTGGTCATCATACTGATTTAGATGCTCAAGTTAATTGTCTTGCTGATAATATCTATTGGGAAGCTCGCAATCAACCGACTAAAGGTATGATTGCTGTAGCTTTAGTAACTCGTAATCGCGTTCTTGATGATCGTTATCCAAATACATATTGTGGTGTAGTTGAGCAAGGACCAACTCGTGAATCTTGGAAAACACCAGGAACATATTATCCAATCAAAAACCGCTGTCAATTTAGTTGGTATTGTGATGGAAAGTCAGATATTATTCCTGAGTATGATTTAGATGTTTATGAGTTGGCTCGTATAATCGCCTTTAAGGTTGTAGGTAGATCACCTATGAAAGATTTCACTAAAGGCGCAACACACTATCATGCAACATATGTTCAGCCCGCTTGGGCAGAAACAAAGACACGCACTATACGCATCAAAGACCACATCTTTTATCGTTGGGAGAAATAAATGATACGCGATCTAAATCGGTCAACACCTTCTGTAACAATACCAAAAATTCAATATAAATTTAATGAAGCAGAATTAATTGCTGAATTTAAAGACTATATTGATTCCACATATGGTGGTCACTATTCAAAAGATAACTTCCAAGCCACAGAGTTTATTATTGACGGTGGTCATGGCACGGGTTTTTGTATTGGTAATGTTCTTAAGTACGCGCAGCGTTATGGAAAGAAGGGTTCTGCCGCAGACGCTCGGAAAGACTTAATGAAGGTTTTGCATTATGCGCTGATTCAACTTTACGTGCATGATTCTGAATCTTAGGGTTAATAACCATTGGTTCTGTTGGAACTGAATGTCCTAAGTCTATTTTCATCTTATAAATTCTAAGTTTGATATCATCTATTCGATCTTCTAAGTCGCCATTGTGATTTAGAAGATCTCGCTTTTCTCTCATATTAGTAATTTTTAATTTAATTATGTCATTAATTTCAATCATAAAGATTTACTCTCTCATCTCCAACGTCTACATATTTTGGTAGACAATAAGCAGTTACTCTATCTCTTGGATCTATAAATTGTGAATAGCTATAATTACCATAAGTTTTTACTATTTTAGATGCATACCAATTACAGCTATTTAAGTCTCTAAAAAACATATCTTGGCTAACAACTTGTCTAGAATCTCCTGTACCTAAATATACCAATAACAAAAATACATGTTTCACTTTAAGCTCTCTTCTAAACTTTCCATCATTTCTAAAATACTAGGAGCATCTTTATCTGGCTCATATACGCAAGATAAAGTTCTAGGGCACTGCTCAAATTTATCTACGAAAATGGTTTCTCTTGTCTTATTTGCACCTTCGTACAAACATATTTTTTGTTCTTTTACTACTTTTCTCTTAGCTAAACGACATGTAGTCATTCGCTTTTCTTCAACCATTCCTCTCCATAACTTTTGCATAGGAGTCCAATCAACAGCATTAGCTGTTGGTATATATGCAGCAAATGATAAAAACAATATAAAGAATAAGATGAGTAGGCTATTACCTATTATGACATACAATTTCATGTAACACCTAATTTAACGAAATGGCAAACCAAAGAAGACCGATAAACGATCCAGCAAATAATATAATAGCTAATACAATAGCTACTGCTTCTAAAAACTTTCTACGTCTAGCTGCCTGTTTGTAAATTGTTTCTTGGCGCTCCTTACGAATTGTTCCTTCCATACGAACTAGTTCGTCCCATGCACTACGACCTAAAGTAAACCCAATATAATTTTTAAGTTCTTCTCTCATTTGTTCTGCTTTTTTCTTAGCAGCAAATATTTCCATTGCTTCTTGTTCAACTGAACCCTTAAAGGCTAGTTTCTTAAATATTGGAGGATTTTTTGCCTGCTTTTCAGCTTCACTTAAATCAGACATAGCTGACATCCAGCGCCCAAGGTCACCTGCCATGGACTCGATATCTCTACCGATTGCAAAGCCCTTTTTCAGTACGCCGAATGCAGCAGAAGCCGTTGCTAATGCTGATACTGGATCTACCATGGTAACCTCTAAATAAGTATTGCCATAGTCTATATCAATTGAAAATATAATTCGCTCTTTACTTTATTTATATGTTTACATTCTCAGAAGAGTGTGATATAATATATAATATTATAGTGATGAAACAGACTGAAAGATAGGCCGGACGCGGGGGCAGTACCCGCCGCCTCCACCATAAGCACACTAGGAGATCATGGTTAAGATAACTAAAGAAAATACACCTAACAAATACATAAGATGGTTTTGTTGGATCATACAATTTAGATATGTGTGGGACATTACTACATTACTTGAAAAGTATTTGCCTATGGAAAAAGTGTACAGGTTTTTAGGCTTTTGGTTATTTTGGCTATTGTGGTTTTGTATGATGATGTTTGTCTTATACAAGATTACAGGAAGCATGGATTTTCTCCTTTGGTTCGAATAGTGTTCTTATGATGGGGGCGAAATAGGATCGACGGATATTGGATAGGAACGTGGAGCTATCCCGCGCAAGCTGGGTTAACGCAAGACATGACTAAATGCAAACGATAACTTTGCTCCTGAGATGCGCTTAGCTGCGTAATCTGTGGGTTGGCCACTTACCTAGAAACAGAAAAGTGGTAACTTTTATAAGCTGTTATATAAATAGAGATATAATTAAAGGAGAGCTATATGCCGCCAAGAAATCATAAGAAGTGGTTAGAGACACCGAACATAGAATATATCTCAAGCGAATGCTATAATAACCAGCAAATCCATGACCAAGAGATGGAACAAATCTTTAGTAAGGTTTGGATCCCTATGTGTCACATTTCTGAAATGCGTAACGAATTAGACTATCGAACAACGCAAATAGCAGGCGTTAATGTTATTGCATACAACACAGGTAACGGTGTTCGAGCATATCGCAATTATGGCAGTTGGGCACCTAGTGGTACACTGGCTGCGCCTATAGTAACTGTTGAACCACAATTGCATTGCGAA
>Ga0181421_1000270_pt1 | contig 14807 bp, 5 predicted proteins | sample 44SPOviralmetaG_FD_130146 | JGI IMG/M metagenome (GOLD analysis project Ga0181421, IMG submission 130146) | Marine viral communities from the oligotrophic San Pedro Time Series (SPOT) site, San Pedro Channel, CA, USA - 44 SPOT_SRF_2013-06-19 | ecosystem: Environmental > Aquatic > Marine > Strait...
CAACACGGTCACACCGACGTGGTCTACCGGCTCAATGCAGAGCACAACAACCACAACCCAGACCATTGAAGAGACGATCCAGCATCAGATCTATGGCTCCGAAATGCAGACCTGGACCGGCGAGGGCGTAACTCCTAGCGCTGCCGACATCACGAACACAGCAACGACATGGGATCTAACAACGGACGGAGATCCATTTACCTTGGAAATCACAACCAGAGAAGCGGACTATCTAATCGAGCAGATCGACATCGACCGCACAATCGAAACCGATTCCACCACTACGTCGCTCAGTGTGTTCTCGCAATAATGATTGCGGCACCTGCCGCAGCAGAAACAACAAATAATTCAGCACCCAAAGCGCAAGCCACTAGCAATAACACCAACCAATCGGTTCAGTTCAACAACAACGGAGCACCTAGTCGTCAGCATTTTGGCGGCAACGTCAGCTGCAACGGGCCGACGCTAGTGATGACGCCATTTCATTTAGAGGCGCACGCTGATCCAATGCCGTCAGAGGATTACACCCGTGCGCAAAACTTTGGCATGCAGCTCAGCGTCAACATCCCGCTGGATGGATCCATTACTGAGATGTGTAAGGCCATGGTGCGGCGCAAGCTTGCGGCACAGCAGCAGGCGTTAGACAAGGAGCAACTTGACTACCACTTAGTGCGTGCCTTGAAATGTGCCGAGCTTTATAAGACGGGGTTCATGCTGCACCCTGATTCAAATCTTGGAGCTACTCTTTGCTCCGACGTAGTCTCAATCGACGTCTACCGAAAGTCTCAGGGTCTTTCCCCCGTAGTTTTGCCAGCTTCTTCAGAGCCGTCTGAAACGCAGGCTTCAACACCTTCACCAAGTTCTGCGCAGCAAGAGTCGCCCCAACCGACGCAGCCGCTGCCGCTGCCGCCGTTGTCGCAGCCACTGTCACAACCTCAGGACTCGGCAGAGCAAACTCAAGAGACGTCCCCGGCAACGTTGCAGTCGGCGGAGCCTGCACCTCAATAGCTTCAATCACAGGCGGATTAACTAGTAAGTCAATCGTTTCCTGTTGCGCCTGGATGTTGTCGTTTAATTGCCGGACTTGCTCTTGCAATCGCTTGGCAGCATCACGCGCGCTTTGGTCAATGCCTTGCGGTGGTGGCTTTGGCTTCGGTGGTTTCTTTGGTGGAACGCTTGGCGGTATTAACAGTGGATGAGAGGGAGCCGGAAACACCGGCTCCTCAATCGATGGCCTTGGCAAATCAATAGACCCAGGCAGCTGTATGGATGGCAGCCGCAATGGGTCCATTAATTAGAACTTGGTCTTAGAACCAATCTTCATGTAGCCAGCCAGGTCGCTGTTGTCGAACTTGCCGGCGCCAATTTCGGCGTACATGCTGGTGGACTTGGTCAAGTCACCAGACAAGCCAGCCTTACCAGTCAAACCCCACTCGTTATCAAGTGTGTCGTTCTGCAAGGCTGGTCCTCCCTGGATAAAGAATGGACCTGACTCATAGCCAACGTGCAAGTCAAGGCTCGTTCCTGTTGCCTTGCTCCCCGACCAACTGCTGTTGTATTCGGGATTGAAGTACGCGTTGCTTTCGGCCTTCACACACGGGCTGCCCAATGCAACAGCCCCAGCGACGGCAGAAGCAACAATCAAAAAGCGCTTCATGTTTATCAGAAGAAAACATGCAGACCTTAGTGGAACTATTTACCAAGGCACACCCGTGCCGGTAGTAGGAGTGGCCTGTTCTGTTAGTTGCGCTTCAAGGGCCGCGTTGACTTCTGCAACCTTGTCGTCGCCCAGAGCGGCTTTGACCCAGCCCACAACAGTGGCCTCTTCGAGGTCTGCGTAAGCAGTGACAACGTCACCCTCCAGGGCTATTTCGCCATAGGCGCCAGCGGAATAGACGTCATCGTCTGACCGCGCATCAACGCCGTAGTGCACAGAGTCAACGCGACCGTTACCAAGAGTGCGAGAAAGCGTATTTACTTTCCACGTAATGGTGGGCATGGCAAAAGGGTGAGATAAAGGAAGTGTAACTTTGGCGCCCCACGTTGCCATGGGGCGGTTTGCTATCCAGCCTCAAGGGCTGCAACGTTATTAACGGACAAGCCATTCCTCAACAGTGTCGCTGACATCTCGCATTTTGATCCAGCGTGTACCAGTGACCTGACCTTTGCGAATCCGCAGTTTGCCCATCAGACCAACGCAATCCCACTCGGGACGATCTTCACGGGAAACATATTCAGTATCAGGGTTGTAGTCAGGGTTGAGTTGGCGGCGTTGCTGAACAACGGTATTGCCATCATCGTCCTCAACTTCATAGTCCTCTTGAATGTAAGTGCCGTAATCATCGCGGAGATATTTGCCTTTCCAGCTGTCAATATCTGCATCACCTGCAACACTAGGATTGCCAGAAATAACGCCAATAGGCTCTTCACCAGCAACAGCTTCGCGAATCTTGTCGCCATCTAAAATAACGCTGATCCCACGACGGTCTTCAGCGGCTAAGTTGCCATCAGACCACTCAAAGTATTCAGCGTAGTCAGCGCCACCAGCGTTCCAAGAGCCGTCTGCGTAGGCGTTACCGTCACCGCGGAGAATAAAATCATTGTCACCTGCATTATTTGCAGCAAGTTTTATATATTGAAAAGCACTGTTTGATGTTCTTGATACATATCCAAATATCAGCGAATTTGTAAGACTAGCGTTAGTGTTTCTCATGACCTGTACAGTCCCGTTATCGCTGGCACTTACAGACAGACTTAAGCCAGAGCTGTAGTAACTTCCGTCATGAGCCATCAAAACTCGACCATTGCCGTCGATTTTCATAGCCTCATTCAAGCCTGCAATAGAATCTGAATTAGCGCCAACATAAAATCTGAGGGCAGAATCAGCATTCATTCCAATAGCAGATTCAAACTTACCTGAGCCGGATCTTTCGAAAGCGATAGCAGGCGCATCATTATCGCTAATAGTTAACTGAGCATCATTAAGTGGCGACGTATGTCCAATCACTACGCGCCCCGAGCTGTCGATTCGCATCCGCTCGCTAGGACCAGATGAACCTGAAGCTGTAGTTTCAAAAGTTAAATGAGTAGGCCGAGAGGTGCCTGTCCAGCTTGCACCTGTGAAAGCTCTGATTTTTGCTGTACTTGCAGAGCCTTCTCCTAAGTTATACGAACCTAACTCTTGATCTGCCCCAGTAACACCTGTACCTTTTTGAAGTGTAAGTTGACCTGCTCCCGTACTGCTAGAAGCATTGCCTTTGACGCATAAAAGCCCAGTATTACTTGTTGCCGTACTCCCCACCAACAGCTTGCCCCCGGCTAGACGCATAACTTCGCCAGTTGAGTCCTTAAAAACTAGGTTTGCGGCTGACGATCCTGAAGCAATATTATTGCCAATACTTGACCAATTGTTTCTAGCTTGATTGTAAAAACGAATGCCATAATTAGCGTTATATGCAACAGAAATTTCGCCTCTAACGTCTAATAAAGTGCTGGGACTGTCAGTGCCCAGGCCCAAGCTGCCCGAGCTGTCGATTCGCATCCGCTCACCAGCATTGGTGACAAATCGCATTGAATTATCACTATTACTGTAACAAACCTGACCAATGTCATTATCATCAGTATCCCCCATATTCAAGCAACTAACTTGACCTGGAGTTGCATAAAGACTGAGCTGTGGTGACGTGGCTCGGACAGTTAATTGAGAATAAGAAGCAGCACTTGTCGTGCCAATCATTACATTTCCCGAGCTGTCGATCCTCATCCGCTCGCTGGCAGCTGCGCCAAAACGCATTGAATCATCGGTATGCACATACTCTAGGTAACCTCGATACGTTGCATTTCCAGATGTTCCATCGCCAAAATATATAGAGCCATAGCCATTAGTTGCAGACAAAAAATTGACTTCAGCAGCACCAACGCCGTTGCCAATACTCAGTGATTTACCGGTAAGAACGTTGTAGGGAGCCGATGTGCCGACACCCACGCGCCCAGAGCCATCAATTCGTAATGCTTCTGTTTCAGCCGAGCCGCCAATGTTAAAAGTAATCGGGCTATTTGAATAACTTAAAAGACTCGTTAAAGCACTTGTGCCCTTTAATTCTGCTCGTATTGTTGAACCAGTGTAAAGTGCAAGTGATGGTGTAGTTGAATCTTGTAGAGACAACAACTTACCAGGCGCTGCCGTCCCAATACCAACCCGGTTATTAGTACCGTCAACCTTCAGAGTATTACTGTCGATGTTGATGTTTTCATCGACGCCGCCAGTTGTGATTTGTGTAAGTGACATGGTCAGGAAGCTCCTTCGAGGATTGTAAGTCTTGCCTCAAGGGAGGCGTTTTGTGTTTCTAGGGTTTCAATCTTTGCGATTGCTTCTTGTAACGCTGCTGTTAGCAACGGTACAAATTTGGATTGGTCGATACCTTGCATTTCTTCGCCATCCTTCTCACCTGTTACAGCTTCAGGAACAACAGCCTGCGCTTCGTGAGCAAGGAAGCCATCAACTGTTTTATCAGCGTTGATTATAAAATTAAACCGCTTCGGTGCTAATTGTTTGACGCGAGTAATTCCATCAGCAATGTCAACAACGTTTTCTTTTAGGCGGTAGTCAGAGCTTGTGTTAAACGAAGTTGATGAGGCTGTGCTTTTGATGCTTCCAACTTCTGTAAGGGAGGCGTTTTGAATCGAAATTTGCGTTGCAGTTTGCCCTCCTGTCGCATAACTGTGCGACATTTGTATATTTGAGTGATTGGCATTAACCGTGCATCTAAAATATGCAACTTGACCATCATTCCCTACAGAGAATTTCTCAGCAGCAACTGCAGAAGTTCGGTTGATAAAAAGGCTGCCACCTGAGCTAATCCTCATCCGCTCTGTAGGGCTCGACCCTCCATCGCCAGCAGTGTAAAAAAGTAACATCCCACCTTGATCCGAATTGCTGCCTTCTTGTGCTCCCAAGATCAATACACGAGATCTCTTCCCGTCAGTATTACTTGAGTTGAAAAAGTTAATTGCTCCGAGACCTTCATTTGTGCTTTGAGGGCCGCCAAGACTCAGAAACGCAGGTCGATTGCTTTGATGTGCCTGAATTTGAACTTCTGAATTACCGGCGCCGAACGTGTTAGTGCTATCTGCATCTAAGTATCCGTCGCCGAATACAGCCCTAAAACGAGAATCTCCAAAACCAACTGATCCAGCTACCGTTAAAGGTGCTGCATTAGAGGTAGTCGTCCCCACCAACAGCCTGCCCGAGGTGTCGAGTCTCATCGCCTCAGAATTATTTGGTCTAAAAACCAAAGGAACTGATATTTCAGATTGCATCCGGAATTCAGTTGATGACGTATAAAAGAATGCAGCAAGGGTGTCTGAATGACTAAAAGATATTACGTTCTCACTGTTTCCATTAAGAGCTAAAGTTTTTCTGCCAGAAGCTGTTAACTGAATATTTGCGCCACTTCCAATCCCAACATTTCCCGAGCTGTCGATTCTTAATTTCTCTGAGCCTGCAGTCATCAGACGCATAGCGTCAGTGTTATGGTCATAAAGGATCTGGCCTCTATATTCAGCACTGCCTGACGTACCATCTGAAAAATCGATTGCACCATCACCAGTAGTTCCGCTACGAATTGTTATTCCAGAATCCCCACTACCTGCAATCGTTAAATTATCTGTTGCATTAGCCCTACCTTCAGTCGTCGTGCCTAGAAGCAGCCTGCCCGAACTGTCGATTCTGAGTCGCTCGGATCCGGAAGTATAAAGCTTCAGCGTGTCAAATTGACTGCCCAATATTCCGCCAAACAAAATATCTGACGAATCACCTTTACCTGCTAAAGCCCATCCATCTAGTGCGTATGCAATGTTGCTTGTAGAAGCAACGTCTAAATTTTGAGCAGGAGATGTGCGGTTGATGCCAACATTTCCAGTCGTCAATACATTCTGACTACCAAAGTCAGGGCTAATCTTTGTACCTGCAATAGCAGCACTACTGCTGACCTTGGCGTTAGTAACAGCACCATCGACTAGCTCTGATGTGTCGACAGTGTTGTTGCTTGGCTGACCAATATTTACTGTTGATCCAATCGTGACAATGAACTGACTCGCACCAGACGCAGGCGCAGCAGCAAAGATGATGTCGTTGTTGTTAATGGCAAAGCCTTCTGATGGTTGGCTTGTGCCGCTGTTTGGCTTTTGGATAACGCCATTAACACTGACCAGCATCTGCTGAGCATTAGCGCCAGCGTTGCTAAGGGTGAATCGATAAGCGCTGCCGTTAAACGTGGCAGACCCGCCGCCCGTAGCGCTTGACGACGACAGTGTGTTGATAAAGAAGTTGCCGACAGACTGCACTTCTTTCCATGCAGATGTTGCGGTGTCGTACACCTTCATCTTGTTGGCAGTGGTGTCGTACCAGAGATCGCCTTCGTCTAGATCCGTGGTTGGCGCATTAGCCGACACGCGATACCGCGCTTGGAAATCATTGATGTCATCGCTCAGCTGTTTGACGTCAGCTTCTTTGGCAATGAGTTTGTGATAGGTGTAAGTGTTGAGTGTGCTTGTTGTCTGTACTTGCAGGCCCAGGCCAGCGCCCAGGGTGGTGCTATGCAGGCTGCTAGGGAAGCCGTTGATTGTGACCGTGACGTTGCCGGTAGTCCGACCAGTAGCGCTTACTCCGCTGGCATCAACTACAACGCCACCGGCATCAGCAATTGACACCACCGTGCCCGCGTTATCGCTGGGGTCAGGGTTGGTTGTCGGGAAGCTGACCTCGTTTGCGATGGCGACAAAGCCGCCCAAGGCATTAAGCAAGCCAGACACAAACGTATTGACTGCCGAGCTGGTCGGAATGTCGTTGGTGTTGGCTGGTGTCAGCGTGCTGCTAACTGTCTTGCCGTCCAGCTGATTGATCTCTGCTGTTGATGCAGTCAGGCCATCAGTGACATTTAACTCAGTGGTGGTGGCAGTTACGCCATCTAAGACGTTGATCTCAGCTGTTGTCGACGTAACGCCGTCCAGCTTGTTCAGCTCTGTAGTGCTGAGGGTGGCGCCATCAAGCACTTGCACTTCTGCCTGAGTTAGATCAGCAAGGGCAGATGCTGTAGTTGCTGGCATGGTGGCCAGCTCTGTCAGTTCAGAGTCCAGCGGCTGCTTGCCGTTGATCTGGTTCTGAATTGCAGAAGTGACACCGTCGACAAAGTTCAACTCTGCTGTTGTGGCTGTAACGCCATCCAAGAGGTTGATCTCAGCTGTCGATGCAGTGACGCCATCCAGCTTGTTTAGTTCAGCAGTAGACGCAGTAATTCCGTCAAGCGCATTGATCTCAGCGGCGGTAGCAGTAACGCCGTCAACAATGTTGAGTTCAGCAGTGCTTGCTGTAACCCCGTCCAGCTTGTTTAACTCAGCTGTGCTGGCAGTGACGCCATCTAATTTGTTGAGTTCTGACGTAGACGCCGTGATCCCATCGAGCGTATTTAGCTCCGACGTGCTGACGGTTGCGCCATCAAGGATCTGTGTCTCTGCTTGTGTCAGGTCTGCCAGTGCGCTGGCAGTGCCAGACGACATGGTCGCCAGCTCAGTTAGCTCAGCATCAAGCGGCTGGAAATTAGTGTCGACGTAGTTCTTGGTTGCTGCGTCCTGTGCTGCCGTCGGGTCCGCTACTTCAGTTAATCGCTGGCTGGACAGCGTTGGCAGGCCAGTAGTGGCGCTAATTGTGACAACCTGTTTCTGTGCGTCGTCTAGCTCCTGGTCAAGGTAAAGCTGCTGCAGGGCATTAGTGTCTAGGTCAGCAGCCGTCAGCGTTGAGCCATCGGTGTAATCGACTAAGACATTGTCAGCAGGCGTAACTCGACGAACCTCTACTCGCAGTCCGTTTGCAGGCGCTGTTGCCAGTTGCGCAGTGCTGTCGTTGGCAAAGGTAAAGGTGGTGTCGACGTAGTTAACGAAGACTTTGACGTGCTCCTTCCTGATATATGGGAAGGAGATTGTGTACTGAGTGGCGCTGCCATTGCCGGCGTAGACGGAATATGCGTAGGGCATGATCAGTTCAGTGCGTCAATGAAAGATTGTGGGCCAGCAGGGGCAGCGCGCTGGATGTCCAGTGATGTCCGCTCCTTTATGTAAGCATTGTCAGCCCTTTTCTGCTCGGCGTCACGTAGCTCTGCCTGCAGTGCTGGGCTCTCTTCCGCAAGCAACAACTTCGCTTGCTTTGCATACCTGTTCCAAACTGCCTTAATTCTTGTTAGGCGTGGTGATTGGTATGTCGCTGAGGGGCGTGTGCGATCTTCTGGATTGCCACCCATTGGCGTCTCCTTGTATGTGATGTCCTTAGTAATAAGGTCGCGGATTTCTTCAGCCAGCAACTTGCCGCCAGGGTCTGGGCTTGTTCCTGTCATGCGAACTACTTGGGTGCCAAGCACTTCAAGGCGATCTAACTCTTGAGGCGACAACACGCGAGACGGTAAGTCTGAGCCAAATGCGGTGTCAGACCACCACGTTTCCATGGACCCTTGGCCATGGATGCGACGCAACTCAATATCAATAGGGTCGTCAGACAAAGTGCGCGTTACAAACGCATTGGTAGGACTAAACATTTGAGTCGCGCTGCGCAAGAACCATTGGTCCTCAGGGATTAAGTTCAGGCCAAGCGCTTGAGGCATTGGAATAGGTGCGCCAGTAAACGGATGCCGCTGTGGTGGGAACTCTTTGCTTGCACCTGGCATGCGCATGCGAATCATTTGCAATGTCTGCAAGGGGATAGCAAGGAAGGGGTTGTCAGTAGCAGGTCCAGGCGGTTTGAGTTGTGGGCCAACGCGGGGCGCAGCAAAAGTTGATGGCATAAACGCACGCAAATTAGTTGAGATGTATTTGACCCATGGATCAACTCGGCCTTCTTTTTTACCAAGCTTGCTGTTTTCCATTGCGTCGGAATACAAGTCAATGATTCGACGGAAAGGCTCAAGGATTTGAGAATTAAATTTGGCAGGGCCAAGCTCACGAGCTGTGTGCCATATCGCTGCATGCACTTGTGCAGACGCAGTTTCTGCGTCCTCGTAAGGAACATTTTCAACTGTTTCCCTAAATTCACCTAACATGCCAAGCACAGTCGCTAAGCTGTCAAGCGCACTAAGCCTAATTTGTGGAGTAAATGTATCGGTATATGGAACTCTAAATTGAATAGATGCACCTTGATATCCTGTAGATGTTGCCTTTGCTCCTGTAAAACGTTCTCTCCAATTAGTGGGATCAAACCCAGTAACTCGGATCATGTCAGACTGCATTAATGCAAGCCCACCTGACATTGCAAGCGTTCCAAGCGCTGCATCGCCAACAGCTTTGTAACGAGTAAACTTGTCTTCGCTATGCAAATCGCGCCAAAGCGTATCCGTAAGCAAGCCCCCGCCAGGCGTTAGCCGCATTGCAGCTTTTAAGATATTTACTGGGCCGCGAGGCAGTGCATAAATAACACCAGCAAGCGGATATTTGTTTACAAAATCACCAGCAGCGCGCGCAGGTGACCACAAAGCAGACATGGCAGGAGGCCCTTCATACCCGCCTTTCATGTAAGCGTATGCGTGCTTATCAATATCAATAGGATCTGTTAGCCCCTGTTGCCGTGCTTTTCTAATTCCCATTTGATACGTGCGCGGCTCATTCACAACTTTCAATGGGTCCGTAAACGCGACGTAGTCCATGACGTTTTTTGCGTGTATTCCAGTTAGCGCACCCCGCTTAACTACAGCACCATTTGGCATTGTGACGTCACGGAATTGTTTTTGCAGCAGCCTTTCCGCCTCTTCATTTGCATAATTCCAAACCTCTTTAGATCCTGGCTTGCCAATACCTATTTGCTCTGCGCGCTCTAGCTGTTCGTCCATTAAGCGCGCCCACTCAGCAGACGGGCCAACTAAGCCATTAATAAAACTATCGACCATAGTGATTGGCCGGCCAACTATGGCTTTAATTCCCTTAGCGGCTCCGCCAGTTGCTCGCTCAATGTAGTTAACAGCAATAGCAGTAAAGTTTGGATTATTTCGATCCATATACCACTGGCCTTCGTCTATCTCTTGCATTTCAATATCTTGCAAACTGCCTTGTTTTGGTTGATCCGCAATCTTGCGATCCATGCCGACATAGTCGACGCCAAGATTTCCAAACGCTTCGTTGTGGCGGAACGACGCGCCAGTTAAGCGCAATGCGTAATTGAGATTTGAAACATATTTGGCATACATGCGGAAGGCCAGGCCAGTAGCCCGTGTTGCGATCCGCGCTTCGCCAAACCGACCTTGTGCCGCAAGACGTGTCGCATCAGTGGCTGCGCCAAAAGCAGTGCCTAAAGGCATACCAGCAGCCCTAAATGCACTACCCAGCAACATCGTCCAGTGCGTGCGTGGTGCCGACAGGATTGACATGACATGCCACTGCCTAATGTTTTGCGCAATGCCTGAACCAGGCGCTGCATCACGCATAAAGTTTGCGATGTTTGACCGATATTTTTTGTCAGTCTTGGCTTGAATCGCGACCTCAGCAAGCGCTTTCATGTGGTCGTCGACATTGCCTGTCGACTTGTTTTGCTTGACAGCGTTGACTACCTCTGCTGGCAGCACGCGATCAAGCATGTTGCCCGCAGCAGCTGTAGCTTCAACAAACTGTTCTGCTGCTGATTTACCTGGCTGATTAGGCGGAACAATTTCTGCATTTGAACCGACAACGCGGTTGGCAGCATTGACGTCGTAAATAACAACTTCGTCAACCGGCCCGCCCTGGCGGCCAATCATTTCTGGCTCGTGCCGCAATCCCTGATAGCCGAGTCCAGTGACGTAGTCCTGCAACCCTGCCTTTTGCGCAGGTGTCAGCTCTAGGCCATTAGGCCCTTCACGCATACGACCCAGGTCCAGGTCGTTAAGAAGGTCAGCAAGATCTTTGTCCATGGACGGCAAGTCCATGATCTTGATGTCTTTCTGCAACGAGCCTTCAACTAGCGCGCCGCCGTAGCCAGCCATTCCTTCATAGCCGCTGCTGCTGGCTGTGAAATAAACACCGTCACCTAGTGCGCCAGCAGTTGGCTGCAAGCCTTCTGCTAAGGCGGCGTTGCCAATTTCTTCTGAGGTTGCATGTTGCAAGGTGACGCCAGGGATCAGCTTGGAGTTAAGGATGTTGGGGTCAGCCACCATCTGGGCAACACGCAAGCGTTGGCCTGCCACTCTCGTCATCTCGGCGTAAGCCGCGCCGACTTTTAGCGAGTCGTTAATAGAGGCATACAACTTGCTTGCCGCAGAAGCTTTGTCTGCACTCGTTGTTGCATTGCCGTAGCTAATAGCAGCAATCGCTGCGTCGTTGTTTGCAGCATCTAGCAAGATCTGCGTTGCCCTAATAGAGGCCAGGTCGTCACCTGCTTGCAAGTCGCCACGCAAAGCACGGTCAGACATTTCAATCAGGCGATCTATATCGGCCCCTGTTTCGCTAAGAATCTCAATGGCTTTGCCGTTAATTTGCTCGTCAGTAAAAGTGTCGCGGCCAGTGAACTCAGCGCGATCAAGGTCGCCTGTAATTCCACGACGCACAGCATCAAATGACGCTGCCAACTCATCACTAGTTAGCTCGATGTACCGGGTATTACCGCTTGGGCTGGCATAACGGCGAACATCGTCTTGCAATAACTCTTCGATTGTGATCTCGCCCTTCCTAAGGGCGTCCATGTTTTCAGCAATCTTGCGAGAGACTTCATCAGGCTCAGGCATTTGCACAGCCAGTTGCGGACCAGCGTCAGCAACTTGCTCTGCTTGACGCATGGCAATGTCGCCCTGGAAAGCATTTTCAAATACGTCATCCCAAGTTTGATAGCCGCGGCCTAGTAGCCAATTGCCAGCGGCTTCTGCAATTTGTGAAATCTTGGCAAATGGTTGTGCCCATGTGGCCTTTTGATAATCACCGCCAAACTTCCACCAGCCACTAAAGGCCATTGCCTGTACTTCTTTGCTTCCAATTTTTCCACTTAGTATTGCTTCAGCCTGCTCTGGAACAGTCTTTGCCGCCAATTCTCGAATCTCGTTATCTGCATTGCCAAGAATTTGTAGCTCACCCTTTGTTAAAAAGAGATCTTGCAGGCGGTGAAATGCTTCGTGGTATGCAGTAATTAACGTACGAGTAAAAGAAAGCGGATTAGATTTATGGAACATTGCGATCTTAATTAGATCGTCTGCTGTTTTTTGACCACGCAAAAACATGCCTGAAGCTGAATATGCCTGGCCTTTTTTGCCGCCGTACGCACGAGCTTGCGCACCAGTGAACTGGCCCTCAATCCTGTCCACAAACTCAACATTGACGTCAACACCTGCAACCTTTGTGATTTCTTGAACCATCACAGACTTTTCTTGCGACGTAAGAACGCTGCGTCCTGTGTAGTCCTGACCAAGTCGACCTGAGCCGCGAGTGCTGCTAACGGGCGGCAGTTCAGCTAGCTGCCCTCCGTCCCGCCAGGCTCCACTGTCAGGGACTGTGTAGCGATCGCCAGTCGCTTTGGCACCAAGGTCGGCACGGATGCGAGCACCAGCCTCCTGTATTACTGCGTCATGCAGGCCCAGCTCGTTTTGCAGGTAAGCAATGAACTTGTCGCTGTTTTTTGAGGGACGACCTGACTTCTTGGTGACGCTGTAGATCAGCGCATCGACGTCTGATTCCCACTCCAAAACTGTTGAGCGATACCGCGGCGAGCCGTACTTGAAAGGCACTGTTGGCGGTGATTGCGGCGCAGTAACAGGCTGCGCTTCTGGCTGTGCAACAGGCTCAACAGGCTGCTCAATTGTCGGCTCGTTGATCTTGGACGGGTTAGAAGTAATTTGGCCGCCTGCATTTTGCAGTTGTGCCAACACTCTGTCGAACTCTTCTTGCGGTAAATGCAACAAGCTTTTGCGCAGCTTGGCCTCATCAATCTTTGGCTGTGGGGGCTCGGGCGCAGGGGCCTCTGCCCGTGGCGCAGGCTGAAATTCCTCTTGCAAAATTGCTCGCAGTTTCTGCAAGTTTTCGCGGACAACAGTTACTGCCTTTTTCTTCGGCGTGACTTGTGACGTCAGCTCTGTGATCAACTCACTTAGTGGGCCGACCATGTTTGCGCGCTGATTAAACACAGCTGCGCCCTGCATCGCTTCCTGACGCGCAGCTCCTGACGCCTCTACGTTGATGACATTGCCAGCGGCTTCAAGGAAGCCAGCTTTGCGCTCGCTAGCAGCAGCAGCCAATGCGTTGATTTCGGCCTTTAGCTGCGCACGAATTGCAATGCGCACCTCTAGCTGGCTGCTGAAGTCACTACTCAGCAATTGATCAAACCCTGGCAATGCCAAAGCATTGGGATCAGTAACTGCTTCTACCTGCGAAAAACGAGCAATGCTTGCTGCTTCTGCTGTTTTACTTGCGGACCACTTGCGCTTTTTAGCTGCTGCCGCCAGGTCACGCATAACCTGTTCTTCGCCACCACTGCTGCCAATAGCAGCGCCAATATCAATCGTGACGTCACCACGAGCGACTTGGTCAAACAGTTCTTGCGGCAGTTTTGATAGAGGTGCGGCCTTGAGAAATAGCTTTTCTGCTGCTTCGTTACGGATTGGCATGCCTTGGCCAATCATGTCTTCAGCGGTCATTGCTGACTCGCGCATGATTTTTGCTGCATCGACAGCAGTGCCGTTGCCTTCAGAGATGTTCTGCATTGCGCCCTTAATGCGCGCTTCTGCGGCATCAGCAGCTTCCATAAACCGAACGTTGATCGACTGCCGATCTGCTTTCAACGCTCTTGCCAAACGGTTGTGGCCGTTGACGACGTAAACCTTGCCATCTGCAGGATCACGCCAAACGCTAATAACGTTGGCCATGTCTGCGTTAAAGACAGTTGTGTCAGCCAGCGAGCCGCTTTGCCCTGTCTTAGTTAGTCGGCCAGCTTCCTTGAATTGAAACCGTTGCGCGTCAACAGCAATATCGGCAACAGGATATGAGCCGACAGTGCCAGCCTCATAGTCCGCACGGGTCGGCGGCTCTAGCTCTGCAACAGCAGGTGGCTCTAGCGCTGTGTCTGGAACAATTTCGCCAGGAGCAGTTGCTTTGTAAATCGCTTCAATGTTTTCAACGCGCTCCTGCGTCTCAATAATTTCATCAGTTGCTTGCTGCAAGCGCTGCAAGCTATCGCTTGCCTCAAGCGTATTGACTTCAGCAATTAGGTCAGGCTCTGGCTTGCGGCCTGTTAGCCGCAGGGGAGGCTCTGCCGGCTGAGCTACTGGCGTTGCTGCTACGTCAACTGCTGGCTGCTCTACTGCAGCCTTGTCTATTTCTTTTGCAAAATTGACTTGCGCAACTACACGGTCAACGTGAGCGCCAACCAATTGCTTTTTAAGTATTCCAGATCGACGAGCGATTGGCCCGCCAACGGTTTCAAGGGCTCCGCCTAAAAGAGTGCCGGCAAAGATTCCTGAAATGCCATTCTTTAAGCGCTGTATTGCGGCAGGATCGTCGTCGCTTGCAGCTAAGAAATTGTTGACAAAGCCTTCGGCAAATGTGCCGTCAGTCTTTGACTTGATAAGCGCACCAGCGCTTTCAAAAGGATTTTCAAAAAAGTAATCGTTAACAAAGCCAGGGGCATAGCCCTCCTGCGCGCCTTGAATTAATCGTCCTAAAAATCTTTGGCCTGAACCACTTGGGCCTGCTGCTTGGCTACTCCTTAATTTTGCTGCAGCTTTAGGCGCTATAGGAATAGCTGGCGGATTAATGCCAGACGCCTTCATGGATTTGACAATTGCTACGAATTGCAGTGCTGACGCACCCATGTCAGC